>Ga0214544_1009448_pt1 | contig 15261 bp, 4 predicted proteins | sample CNSS3metaG_FD_160074 | JGI IMG/M metagenome (GOLD analysis project Ga0214544, IMG submission 160074) | Root nodule microbial communities from cowpea collected in UCLA plant growth center, Los Angeles, California, USA - CNSS3 | ecosystem: Host-associated > Plants > Roots > Nodule | place: USA...
ATGACTATGAGAGACGTATCAAAGAATTGGTCGATAAAAATGTGATTACTTTATCACCGACCAGTGGATTTCCAAAATTTGATCTCATTCTGCTGGGCATGGGCCCTGATGGCCACGTAGCTTCTTTATTCCCAGGGCATCCTCTTGTGCAGGAGAATAAAAGATGGGTAACCTTCATCAAGGACTCCCCCAAACCACCTCCGGAGAGAATAACTCTCACCTTTCCAGTGATTAATGCATGTGCTTACGCAGCGCTTGTGGTGACTGGCAAGACTGAAGCAGATGCAATTCACTCTGCGTTAGGAAAATCTGAAAATCCTGTTAAGCTTCCTGTTGCATTGGTTTCCCCTGAAGGGGAGTTGAAATGGTTCTTAGACAAAGACGCAGCCTCAAAGCTATAGATGCAGCAGCTAAGCCAGTTGATCTTTATGTTGTGCTAGTTATTTTTAACTTTGCAATGTTGAGTTTTTGTGTAAGAGAAGTGTTGATTTCCTATTCCCAGTGACAGTTAGCATTGGACGGATCGTTACTCATTGGTGAGAATAAAGGGAATATTAAGTTATGTTGCTTCAAAATATCTCATTTCTTCTCCACAAATTTCCAATCAATAATGTGCACCAACCCCACCCTCTCAACGGACGGGTTCATTCGATTTAAATGCCACTTTTCTGTCGTTGTCGTTGAAATGAATCAAATAATCACTTCACGTTAATGGTCTTTATTATTGTCCTCTCCCACAATCAGTGCCATCATGTGTTGACCCCTACCCGGTTCTTGGTACTTCCACGTGGAGCTTTTTGCTACCTTGCGTGTTGTATTTTGTGTATGTGAGACGCTACCATATTATGAGGACGCGGCTTGCTGCAACAGGCGTGAGGATATATGAATTATGGAAGCATTTACTGGGCTGAAAAGTGAAGGTAAGAAAGAACTAATCAATGATAAATTAACACCTGATGCATGATTTTATTTGCATATTCCTGCAAACGGCCTTTTGATTAAAGGAAGCTTTTCTTCATATTCATGTTCAGAAGCAAAACTTGCCAGATGAAAAAACATAAAATAAAATAAAATAAGACAGCCTAGAAGTCAGCATCACAATAAACCTGGGTGCTTCCCTACCCTGTGAGCAAATACACCAACCATCACTCTAGAGAGTAAACTTGTCTGGGCCATTGAATCGGATTCTTTGAGTTCTTTTAGCTCTTGTCATTTTTTAATTTTTAGTCTTTAGTTGTTGTCTCAAGCATGACAAGGTCCCAAGCTACCACAACTTTTGCATACATTACATAGATCGTGGTGAAAGGACACTTGGTGTTGGCCCACTCAAACCCATCAACACCTCATTATATTGTTTGATTCCTGAGTTAAGTAACCCAAAACAGAGTTTAGGACTTTAGTTTTTCTGTTTTAGTTCAACCCATTTAATTTATTGCTTCTTTTTAGTGATGCACTCAGTTCACAGTTCATAATTTTTATTTTTTAATTATTCATTTATTATTTCAGTTTATAAGCGAAGGATCTACCCATGACATGTACTAAATTGTCTTCTTGACTTTACGGTTGAAAGGGATGTTTTAACCGTAGACACATTTATAGATACTTGATTTTTGAATTCTCATCGTGAACACCATGAGAAAACCTTGGATACACACATACTTTGTTAGACTGAACAGTTACTCCAAGAATATTCTTCTCAAACTTGTGGCTTCTAAGATGAATAAAGGTTCATTTGATTTAAAGTTAGGTAAATTTGATTTTGGTACAAGTAATTTAAAATCTTCTTGTGTTATAATTAATCTCAATTACAAGAAGTCTGATATTAAAATGCGTGCCACCATGGGGGAACTTAATTATGCTTATTTGCCTTAGCACTTACTATAAGCAAGAAACGTACTCAAACCACATGGGCAATTCAATTTTTGGGGGATGCAAACAGTGTACTCTTGCCTCACCCATCATACTTTAAAAGTTTTCACACAACGTTCTATGTTTCTTTTGTGGTTTTACATGGCATTGGTTTTCGTACAATGCAAAGTATACTTGGGTTTCTAATCCTGCATCCATTTTCTAAAACGACAACATTTGTTTTATTGCAATTTGCAATCAAATTGAATGATTAGTTCAAGAAGATAATGTTATGCTTGATTTAGTAGTTTTAGTTCATTTTTGCCCCCTACCTCCACACACTTTTTTGCATTAAATGTCAGTTTAGGGCATGCTTGGTAAAAAAGACTCTGCAAATATAGCACATTCTGTTAATAGGAGTACCATTCATCCCAGCTTTATCCATGTGCCACACAATTTGACCATCTACAGTTCTATTAATTTCACATCAGGCCAAATTGGTGAGGTTCAGAAGCAAGGGTGAATAGAAGAGAAGCATGATGTAAAATTGTACTCACAAGGTTGTGAAAGTTAATTACATCCAATAATGAAGCTTAGGTGAAAACCCACTTTTTTGTTTGTGTAGTATGGTGAAAACCCAATTAAATTTTCCTTTCACCATACCACTACGGAGAAGTCACAATCAAGGACGGGACTTGCTTAAAACCCAATACAAACACTTCATGATTAGCAGTTTTGACTGCAATCACTTCACATAATTAAGGCCATACTTTGTGATAACAGAGAGTGCAATGTTGTAATTAGGGTTCAATACTCAGGACACACCTTTGGCATGTTGGTGTTGTCATTATCCCACAGAAGACAAACCTCTCCTTGGATTGGACTCACTGTTTATTTTATGGAATCTCTTTCATCATTGTGGTAGATGATGAAAAAGACCTATATAACAGGAAATATTCAAAAGGTAAAACATATGGGCCTCAGAAGATTGTTCCTTTCTTTCTTTCTTTACTTCTCATTTTTTTAACAGACACTGTTGGGTGTTTATAAAGCACAAAACAAGGGATACATCAGCCAAATATCTGTGCATTAAAAGGCAAAACGTGTTATTTTCAAAGCTGGTTATTCATGATGACAATGCTGAACTGTGTTGTGGCCGAAGAAACAAAAGCCTCTATAGCAGCAATGGAACTGCAAATAGTGTGTGTGATAAATTATGGAAGGCAACACATATCATTTTGGTAGACTTTTTATATTGCCCATTGTCGGATCTCAAAGTTCGAATTGATGGCAAAACAATAAACTTCGAAACCAATGGAGCCCACATCGATACCAAGTATCATATCATCTCAAGTACCACACTCTCAGCCTCCAACAAAACAAAAGAAAAACCACACTAAAAATCTTGAGATTTTCAACAAATACATTCTTCTCTTGCTTTTTATATTTAAATACATTTTTCTCCATTTCAAATTACTGAATTGTTCTACCAAACGAAATTTCCCAGAATATAAAATTGTTCAAATATGATATTTGTTTAATTTAAACATCCGAAAAAAAAAAACTCCAACTCCGGTCGTATTGATATACTTTAGGAAATTAATGCCTATTACCAAAGGTTTAGTTTCCGTCTGCAATGCGCCTATATCAGTTGAATGCAACAAACTTCATACGAAAAATAATTAAAATTTATGATCACACGAAAAACATTTCAGGTTTATATAAAAATAATAACTTCTGCTTTCTGAGAGAATTTGTGTTAATGTGTGACATTTTAAATTAAATATATCTGAATTTTGTTTAAGAAATAGGTTAATAACTTTACTTAAATATATTTATTTATTTTTCCTTTTTTCTTTTTCGATGCTTTAATCACTGCGCCTGATTTTGTTGACTGATATTTCTATAAATTTTTTTCATATACACAATTCAACGTCAGTTGTTAGTTACTTAGTTGACAATTATGCTTGTTCTTTTCTCATTTTTTTTTTATTTATTTAAAAACTTACAAAATCCTCGGTTCAAGGAACCCTACCAAACAAGTTCAGGCCTGCTTCCATCGCTAATAGATCCATCTTAGAAATTCCATTTTTCTAAAATAAGTAATTCACTTTAGAAATTTTAAATTTTTTTAAAATGAATAATTGATAATCAATTGTATTAACATTTAAATTTTCGATTGAAAAATGAGAAAAAGTCTGGCTTGTGTTACGCACAAGTCGGTGGAGTTATGCACATAAGTTCAACCTGCTTTTGACCGGATATTAGATGTCAATATCAGTTTACTAATCTGTAATTACTATAAACATGTTGTCTTAATCAATGCTTCCACCAAAGTAAGATCATATTTTAGAAACATGAAATATAGATTTATTATTATCAGTTGAAAATTTTTATTATTGAATAATCATAAACTTTGAAAATTAGATATCAGACTCTTAATTGTATACGAAAACAAAAATCTATTCTTTATTCCAACTTAATGTAAGACTACGAGTTAAGAAAAGGGCACTGTTTATTTTTGAGATTCCTTGAGGTTAGACGAATATTATTTTTTGTTAATATTTACAGTAGTATTCTTTGTAAAAAATATAAACTGTATTATTTTTCAATTAAATAGAGGATTGTTGTAGTGTATAAATGATGTGTCAATAATATTTTTAAAATAATTAAGAGAATAAAAAACGAAGGAAATTACGTAATTTCATAAATTCTCAAGATAGTCTATGTAGTTTATTCGATTATAAATGTTAGTCGTTCAAAAAGGAAGATCACTCAGACAATAGTATTCAAAATCAGTATGAAGGTATATTGTGTTGATTATACTGAGTTTTTTTTTTTTTCTTTAACTTTTTAGAACTTCATTTTCAATGGTTGTGAAAGAGTTTTTCGGAGAAAAAAATCAACTTCATCTGAACTAAACTTAAATGATTCATTAAAGCACAAACGCCCCTCAGACTAATCTAAGAGCATAGTTTTAGATAACTATTTGAAAATCACACCTATAAAACAAGATTAAATAAAAAATCTCTTATGTAATTTAATTGAATTTATATAATAATTAAAAAATGGGTTTAAAGTTTAATTCTTCTGGATTGACTATATTAATCTTATATATAATATATGTGAGATTTTAAATAATTTTCTTTTTGTTGAATTATTTATATCTTATATGTGAAATAAGACATTAATAATAATTCAATAGTAGATAACATAGTATATTTAACAAATCTCGTTAGATAAAAGGTTTATTTGTGATTGTGATTGATAGATCAGAGGTAAAGAAAAACTGTTTGGATGTTGAATTGGTAAAGAAAAACTAATGTTAGAATTGTGAAAGTCTGGAAAGAATGAGATAATTCTTATTCTGGTTTTTATTGAGTAATGTGGCAAAGCACAATATAAATACTATTGAGAGGGTTGGGTTATTGTTTGACTTATGTATTTATAAAGAATGAGAATGTAGTGACTCTGAAGCAAGTGAAATCCTGTGTGATACCTTCATTTGTAATGTGTTTTGATATGCTAAACAGTGTTATATTATACAAATGGTATTAATAGATAGAATTTTAGTGTGTGGATTGAAATGCGCCGATAATATTACTTAATATCTTTTTTATTTAAATTAGTTTTTAGAAAATATTTCAGTTTTAGAGATAGATTTCAGTTTTAGAAATTAGTTATTATTTTAGATTTAGAGTGAAATATTTTAAATATTTTATACTTAATATTTGTTATATTTTGTTCTATATATAGAGTATATCAATAAAATACAAAAATATGTTCCTCCGTATAACATATCACATATATCTCTCATCTATCTTATATCTCTCATATTTTTAAAAGCCCTACAAATTCCAACAAAATGATGTGATGCATTGAATTTTCATTTATATAATTATTGAAAACTTATTGTGTTGGATATTAAAGAATTGATATGAAATTTTATTAACGTGTTTTGATATGATTAAATTGCTTTGGAATGTTGTACATGTAAAGGATATGTTTGTGAAATTAGTAGAAAATGTTTGAGTGTGCTTGCTCTATTGAATTGATGCATTTTTTTTTTTTTTAATTTGGACTCATGTGGATTTGAAGAAATATATCTGAAGGACAAATAAGAAAGATTAACTAGGGATCAATGCTTTTAAATATACAAAATTTTGGTTTTATAATCTTTGTTAGAAGTTATTATTATTATTTTTATTGAGTTTCTTCTTTTAAATACATTAACTTATCCTTGTCTTTGCTCATTTTTTCTCTGTTTTTGATTTATTTCTTTGAATAGTGATATTTTAATTCATTTTTAACTCAACACTTTTATCACTTTTAGATCATCACATCTCTTAAAATAATCAAAATAATAAATAATTGAAGAGTGATTAGAGTAGTGGATTAAAAGTGGATCAAAACATCATTATCTTATTTTTTTTAACGGTAATTGTATATCAATACGAAAGTAAAAATAGACGCAAATAATAGTTGTAGCATAAGTGCCGAAGAAAATTACCGAAGACTTATAATAAAAGTTAATTTATATGATGATATATATTATCTTTTAGAATAATTATATTAATTATACTCCATTTATCTTTTAAGTTATATATATATATATATATATATATATATATATATATTAAAATTTGGATTGTTACAATATGATAATGAAAAAAATTAAACTTAAACTTAACTCACGTTGACCATACGTTATGATATGTCAGGATTAAATTCACTTTGTAATAATATTTTCTCTAAATAAATTTCATATTTAAATAATTGTTATTAGTTTAGTAAAATTAAATTTAATTAAAATGATTGTTCATTAATATCTTCAAAGTCAATAATTTACAATACAAATATGAACACTTTATTTCAACTGCCAATTATGTAAAAACCCTGTTGTACAAAAAAAAAGTATTTAACAGCACATGCCATGGTGATATTTTAAGCAGAATCGTTTATATAGTGGAATTTTTAAAAACCACGAACATGTGACTTGAGACAGAAACTTGAATTACCATGATTAAATTCAATTTAATTATTATAATGCGATTCACATAGATAATTACGCGTTTCCTTCCTAATTAATATGAGACCAAATTTCATAATTCTCTTTGTTTACAGCAGTGTGAATTATATTTAATGAAGTGTTTTTTCAGTGATAGTTATTTTACGGATGAAAATAAAATTTTTAATTGAACAGTATAAAGGAAAAAGAGATGATAACTTTTGGAAAAGGCCAAAGAAATTAGCTATATTACGGAAGTATAGGTCTGCAACATTTAATAGCTTTACTGGAAATAAAGGTATTGACCCATGATTAGATTAGATTGGAAGGCAATTTATTAATAAATGTTGTTGGCATAATTTCTGATTTTGTTAATTATTAATTAAATTAGTTAATTGAAAGTTGGGAGCTTTAACGAAGGAGAAGATTGAGATTAGTTAGTTAGTTCGAAAGTTTGAATGATGTGATATAAGGGGAGAGAGAAACGGCAGCGTTTTGGCACTTGCACCCTTCTCCCCCCAAAAGCATATTAGATTAGATTCTGCTTCGTTTTCTTTCCCTACTCTACCAGTCTTCCTTTCTTTCTTTCTTTCAATTTTTTCTATTTATTTCCATTTCAGTCCTTTCTCTCTCCCTTGATACTCTCTTTGCTTTGGTGTGGTGTGAGAGAGACTCTACTCTCTTCTCTTCTCTTCTTTCTCTCAAACTAGTTTCGGTTCTCAAGCAGTTTCAGGAGCGAACTACCAAGGGAAGGGTATTCTTGTACTTTCACTCTCCATGGTCACGTCCACTCACTTCAACGCCACCAGCGACACTCACTTCGTCACCGGTACCGCCGGGTTGGTGTCAATGTCTCCGGCGGTGGTAACTCCGGCGGTGCTCTTCATAGCCATCGCCGGCTTTGCTCTTGTCCCCGCCGTATTCTGCGGTGGTAGTAGGTGACTCGAATGAGCGAATTAGAGAGCGTCCTCGCAATCGCAAAAACCCTAGCTAGAGGATACTGTTTTCGATTCCGATTTAGTTACACTATTAGGGAAAACTAAACACGAAAAAGTGTACATAGAAGGAATTTATAGATGAATCCCCTTAGACGAAGTCTCAATTCGCAGCCGTCGTCCTCGAACTCCTCTCCTTCGTCGTCGTCGTCGCAATCGTCGTCGACCTCCTCGTCGTGGATCCATTTGCGATCGGTTCTTTTCGTTGTCACTGCTTCCTCACCTGCTTCTTGTTCGTCCTCTGATCGGTGAGTTTCTCTTCTTCATTGTGCTGCTCTCTGTTCATTTTTTAAACTGTTTTTATTCAGTGCTGAGATTTCTATTACTTTTTTGTTTATTTCGTGCCAGATCTCCACTTCTGCGCATCCCAGTGTTGCTATCAGTGTCCGCTTAGGCTGATCAGCTTGTGTGTGTTGCGTTTCTGTTTTTGGGTCTCTTTGTTCAGCAGCATTTCGGTCTTATTGTGTGTTTACTTGTTGAATCGCTCATTTGTTCGAATTGCAACAATGTTTGTCATAATTAAAAAAAAAAGGAAATCCTGATTTGTCTTTGAAAGGGGAAGTAGGGTTGAGGAGGACAAGGTAGTGGGAAGGAGACAGATCTCTCTTTTGGTTTTGCTGGAGCTTTTTTGTTGTTTATGTAGTAGATTTCTTTAATATAAAGTTTCTTTCTTCTTCCCTCGAACTGTTTATCCTCCTATTTCTTTTCCCGTGTCAAATCAATTGTAGGTGAAAAACCGGTACTAGATGGTGATCTTGATCGGACATCAAAACCCCCGTTTGTCTTGTATGGTTTTTCCTGAGCTATAAAGGAGGATCTGTGCTAGTTTATGTTAAGGAGTGCGGTTCATTTGAGACTGAAAAAGTATATTTCATGACCAAATTAAATCTAAGAAGGTTTACAATTTTGAAGTTTTAATCTAGATATATATCTGAGGGATGTTGAAGTGATCAAATCTTCAAGTACAACTTTTATATGTCCAGGATACGCTTCATTTTTCTTAATTGCATGCCCATATTTCCTTACTTCATCACTGCTAAAGTTAAAAATTTAAACAGAAAATTTCGATGTCGTAATCTCATTGGATTTTGGAACCAACTGTTTAATTTTCCAAGGCTGTGTTTTGTAAATTTAGCTGTACACAGCGACAAATATGTAATATTATTCAAGTCAGTACTGAACATCGCATTGCACAGAAACTCCTTTGTTTAAGTGGACTGGGATTTCTCCAACTTGATAAGTTCATTCTCTAGTGTAAAATTATTGCTGCATATTATAAAATTAACTTTGAAATTGACGGCTTTTAGTGCTGAATGGATTTTATTGTTTTGGCGTCATGTATCTTGCACATAATTTTTGTGATTTTAAAATACTGAAACTTGTATACGCCTGCTCCTTGGGGAAAGAAGCCACAGTTGAGTTGGAAAAAATTATCTATTATACTGCAGTGCTGTGATTTGCTGTTAATCTGGAAGAGTATATTTTTATGTACCTTGTCACTCCCTGAATATCTTACTTGATGACTTCCTTTATTTCTCTCTGATCTAAAATTCAAATGCAAGCAATAGTAATGAGAATATCCTTGTGGCATAATTTTCAGAGGTCGTCTTAAATCACCGTGGTCGCGTAGGAAAAGGAAACATGTACTTTCACCTCGGCAATGGAAAAGCTTGTTTACCCAAGATGGGAGAATTCGGGATGGTGGAATTAAGTTCCTGAAAAGAGTTCGCAGTGGAGTGAGTTCACTAATCTGATTGTTTAAATTTTAAATTCTTTGGTTGGCCTTTTCTCCTTGAACTTGATTATGCATAAATATCTGATGCAGGGTGTAGATCCTAGTATTAGAGCTGAAGTTTGGCCATTCCTACTCGGAGTGTAAGCATGCTATCTTTTATGCTTCATTTATAATTTGTAAATGATGCTTATTGTTACTTCTTTTACTTGTCTGGGATCTAGGAAATTTGGATTATGCACTGGCATGATATACAAAAATGGACATGCTGTTACACGATGTGATTTGAAATATCTTGCTCCTGGTTAAAATATTTAGTACTGTGTTGCAGCTTGGTTGTGAAGAACCTTAATCATCTCTTATCTGTAGTAGTACAAACTTTTTTCTTTGTTTCATCTTATGCATCGGAAATGATATTTATGGGCTTCTTTATTTACGTCTTTTTCATCTTTTTCATGTTTTTTTCCATATTTATTAAGTTATTAATTTAGATGAACTCTACTATGGTTACTGATTACATATTCATTTATACAGCTATGACTTGGACAGTACTAAAGAAGAAAGAGATGCTATTAGAACTCAAAATAGGTAAAGTATATATAATGGATCCACCATGTTTTTGCAGTATTTAAAACTTTTATTTTTTGTGTACTTCCCTCGTCTGCTTTTTCAGTTTAATTCTAAATCTTTAAATGCAGAAAGGAGTATGAGAAATTTCGCAGACAGTGCCGGCAACTGCTAAAGCACAATAATGGGAGCTTTAAGTTAAATGAAATAGGGGAAATCAGCTATGAAGGGGATGGTGGAAGTCTTCTTCAAGATTATGGTTCTCCTAGTTCAGAAGATGCAACAAGTGCAAGAGAATCTCTTTCCAGTGAGGAACATAGTCCAGATGCTGAATATTCAGATGATCCATCTAGTGCCCTGTTGGAAGGAGATGATGTTCCAAACGTCAGCAATACTGATAACTCTGCACTGGATACTGATTCCACTGATTCAGACTCCTCAGAAGGTCCTGAGATAATTCAGACATTTCCTTCTGATGATGGCCAGGAAGACAACAATTCCAAGACTCCCAAGGATAATTCTTCTCCCTCTGTAATGCAAGCTCCGTCAAAACTATGGACTAATGAAGATTTTGCCACCTGGCAACGGATCATCCGACTTGATGCAGTACGGGCGAATGGGGAATGGATGCCATACTCCCCTTCTCAAGCTGTGGTACCGGACTGTAGGGCACATCGTTCTGCTGAGGCTGTTGGATTGAAGGATTATGGTCACCTGGATGCCAGCAGAATCTTTCATGCTGCTCGACTGGTTGCAATCCTTGAAGCATATGCTTTATACGACCCTGAAATCGGATACTGCCAGGGTATGAGTGATTTGCTATCTCCTATAGTTAGTGTTATACCAGAAGATCACGAGGCTTTCTGGTGTTTTGTTGGATTCATGAGGAAGGCTCGGCAAAATTTCAGGCTTGATGAGGTGGGTATTCGGAGGCAACTTGATATAGTTGCAAAAATTATCAAGTTCAAGGATGGCCACCTGTTTAGGCATTTGCAGAAGCTGCAGGCCGAGGATTGCTTTTTTGTGTATAGGATGGTGGTGGTATTGTTTAGAAGGGAGTTGACATTTGAGCAGACTCTTTGCCTTTGGGAAGTAATGTGGGCAGATCAAGCAGCAATCCGAGCAGGTATTGGGAAATCTGCATGGAGCAGAATCAGGCAGCGAGCTCCACCAACAGACGATTTATTGCTTTACGCAATAGCAGCATCAGTTCTTCAAAGGAGAAAGTTGATCATTGAGAAGTACAGCAGCATGGACGAGATCATTAAGGAATGCAATGGCATGGCTGGACACCTTGATGTTTGGAAGCTGCTTGATGACGCCCATAACTTGGTTGTCACCCTTCATGACAAAATGAAAATAGAGACATCATTACGATGAGTGCAGGTGATACTGGAACAAACCAAACCAAACCAAACCATTTCATGATGTGGTAAAAAAATCTTTAGTTTCAAGCTGCCAGATTTCTCCACGCCATCTAAGGGTGCTGCAAATGTTGATTTATTATTACTGAACTAAGTCTGCTGCATGCTGAAACTTGCCATGATTAATTACCAGGTTCTGGTTTGGACAATGTTGGCTAATGTGGGGATTGAGGTTGGCTTGATTTAGATGGCATCTCCGCATGCTGAAACTTGCCGCTGCGTATTTACGAGCTCTGCTTTCCTCAATTGCCTTAATGTGGGCATTGAATTTGGCTAGATTTAGAGAGCATCTTTTTTTTTTTTACCTCACTTCTTTTTCACGCTGGCCCCACCCTTTTCTTTTCTTTTTCAATTCTGATTCTGATTTGGGACACGTCTGGGAGTACCTTTGCGAAAAGCAGGAGTGGTTGGTGCCTGTAACCGATTGAAGAGGCCGAGATATTGTCGACAATTATGAATATTGGCCTTTTTGATTCTTTTAGCCGCTGATCAGTTGCGTATAATCGTAAGTTTGAGGTATGTGTCTTGGATGGAATTGGGTAATATTTAGGGGTGCTGGTTAAGCCCTGTATGCTTAATGGCGTGTAAATTGACCACTCAGCTTTTACTCAACAGGCCTAACACTTCCACTTACTTGTCAGGTCCATCCATCGCTTTGCTCTCTCTTTCTTTCTCTCTCTCTCTCTCTCTCTCTCTCTCAATCTTACTTTCTTCTACAGATATGATGTATGTAAACGCATTAAAACTAAATAATGCATAAAATTAGATGCTAATAATCGTAAGAAAATACAATAATTAAACAAATGAGCGTACTTTAGTATAATTATATAGATTTATTTAGTTCCATACTTCATTTTGTATAATCTATTTATTGCTGGTGAAGGTTTGATGGACAGTATAATCTATTTTATCCATACTTCAGTGTCAGTTTCATATTTCTTATTTTTCTGGCTGAAATATAAAAATCGAATAAGAAAAAGAGGGTTAGTTTGTGGAATTTGTTTTGGACTCCTATATGGAGGGTTAAAAATAAAAGCTAATCTATTAAGTCATTATATCATGAAGTTCGACAGTTAGTTCTTAAGATTCAACATATCTAAGGAATGGGGAATCTTTTTGATTCTATACCAATTCTAATATACATGAAGGATAGTATTGAGCCAACTATCATTTCTTAAGAATCGCTGTCATAGCTTGAGGACGAATTACATGAATATGTTGATACAGGTTACATTTATATCCTCTAATTTTTACTTGTCTAACCTCTTCCAAAGCTTGACTTTTGTGATTACAGTTCTCGCACCTGCACCCGCTGAAAGTAAGTCAACTTCTCACCGCGTCAGAGAAAATATAATATACCTTATTTGAGTAACTGGTTGTGCAATACGTACCTCTTTGCTTGCTCGCATTTAAGTCAAAACTGGAAGAAACCAGTCATAATGGAATATTTCCTACAGGATCATATATATATATATATATATATATATATATATATATATATATATATATATATATATATAACAAATTTGAAAAACCAACGAAGAAATAAGATATGCGTGAACTTCATCGAACCATCTTGCTTATTGTGTTCGTGTTCTTTGTAAACAAAGTTTTTGTTGAATGTGTTTAATTTGCATACCCTGACTTGGTAAATTTGTTAGTAAAACTTTCATTTTTTCAAAGGAAGAGACCACATGACAGAATTGTTGTGTTTTGTAATTGATATGGACTTTCTTATATCATGTTTTACCCTAGGTGTTTATTTATCTAATACAAAAATAACCAACTCTCTGTGAATCATGTCTAAGATGTGTTTGACACTTAACACTAGACACAAAACAACAATGGACATCCTGCATAGTAGTAGACATAATTGGGTTGTACAATATGTTCTTTACCTGATAATTTTTCAGAATAAATGAGATATTACTATCAAATGCTCTTTACTGGTAAATGAGATACGAATACCAAATACTCATGATTAAATGCATTTTACTCAATTGGGTTAGACAATTACACTAACAATGCACAGACATATCTACCATCAAACGACTTTATGCTTAGTAAGTCAATTTTCAACAATATTCTTATTTAGATGTTACTTTGGTGTAAGATTGGAAGACAATTTAGAATAAATGATTGAGTTGTTTCACATGAGAAATAAATGGACACATTTTTTTACTATTGAATTGATTAATAAAATAGTAGCTATGATTTAATCCAACCCATCTAAATTGATTTAGCATGGGTTAAGGAAAAAGCGAGTCATTTAATGTATACCCAGGTATGAGTTTGAGTAGTATAGGATTTATCAAATGGGGTTTCTTTTTGCACCTCCAATAGTTTCTCTTGTATCTCCAAAAACATTATTAATTTTGCTTTACCCTCACAGTAAAAAGTAAAGATTAACCAGTGAATTTTCTCTCACTTATATTTATTACAACAGCCCACTTTCTGCACCTCCAATATTTTGAATCCCATTTGACCTGGTCCCTTGTCTCTTCTCTGCAGCCTCAACACTCCAGATCGATCGCAGCAGTAGCAGTCCAACTTCACATCCTTTCAACCCTACTTTCAAGCAGTTAAGTTATTCTTCACGTAATTAATCCTTTCAACCAGTAAATGCTTTGAATGCATTATCTGTGCAATCGATCCATGTTTAAATCAGTAAATGAGTCATTTTGAACCTGTTTTGAGAAACTGCGGAAGTAGAGATCCATAAATTCAAATTTTTCTCTGAAATTGTCCAATACAGACGTTGACATCCAGTTCAAGAAAATGAATTGCGAATCTCGACATCCCATTTACATTTCTTTTCCTAGTTAGGGGTGTGCATTCTGATTTAAAGTTACAGGGATGTCACCAGTTCACACAAATGAGTTGCGAATGTCAACATCCGGTTCACACAAATGAGTTGTGAATGTCAACATCCGGTCTATGCTCTTGACACAAATGAGTTGCGAATGTCTTGAGTTACGGATATCAATATTTGGTTTCTTTTTGTCCAAATCTAATAATTAATTAAATTAACAAGGTAAAAAAAGTAATTTATTATAATTACAAATATGTACAAAATAAACAACTAAATCACAAAATAAATAATTTTATATCAAAAAATATATATATCAAAGGTCAAAAGTTATTTAAATTAAAAATTCAAAAATAAAATGTGATGGCTTACGAACGTGTACATCCGACTTTAAAATGATATATGTTTTTAACAGTATACGGATGTCCACATCCTGCGTTTTCTTATTATTATTTTTAAATATGATAATGTAAAAAAAAAAAATTATTTACTTAAACTAAACTAATAAATAAATATTAATATATCTAAAATAATATATCAAAAGTAAAAAATTATTTAAATGAAAAAAAATGTCATGATTTGTATATATTCACATCGACTTTAAAATTGAGATTCGTTTACAATAACACAACGAATATCCACATCCGATTAGTAAATAAATACTTGTCTTAACATATTTTTTTTTGTAAAACCTAATAATTAATTAATTTAACAAAATATAATAATTATTAAAACTTTATCTTAAGTAAAAATATTAACATTTTTTGGACTTTTAAATCACTATATCACAAAATCAAAGAAAACAAATTGTGGTTTAAAACAAATTTGCACTATGGATGTCCACAAAGTTTTATATCATATATAAATATATATATATA
>Ga0214544_1009453_pt1 | contig 15251 bp, 7 predicted proteins | sample CNSS3metaG_FD_160074 | JGI IMG/M metagenome (GOLD analysis project Ga0214544, IMG submission 160074) | Root nodule microbial communities from cowpea collected in UCLA plant growth center, Los Angeles, California, USA - CNSS3 | ecosystem: Host-associated > Plants > Roots > Nodule | place: USA...
GTTTGAAACCTAAAAAAAAGTTAACAAAATTGGGTTAAAAGGACTATATTCATTCATTTTTAAAGTTTAGGGACCAAAATTTATCAAAGTTTCAACCAGGGATGAATTCCAATTTTGGGCCAAAGTTGAAGGACTAAAAATATACTTAACCCTACAATAATGCATCAACTTCTAAAATTTATTATTTTAAGTTTAACTTTTGAAATGAAATTTAGTTTTTCTAAAAAAAGTGAAACCTTATTCAAAACTCAAATACAATAAAATTACTGAAATGAACATTAAATGAAGAAATTTGTTATGATTTTTAAATCATTTGTGATGTAACCTTGGTGATACCATTTGGTGATGTTGTAGAATCCAGAAGAAATAGCAAAGAGTATAAAGTAAGAGGCTAAAACAGGTTTTTCTCGTTCAGAATTTAGGGTTTACAATGCATAGTGTGGGCCATTTCCCAATAAATGAAGGTGGTTTTGACGGTTATACACTCTCATCCATGCCAATTATCTCACTCACAACTGTCCACACTTTTCTCATCCTTTCTTACATTTCTCAATAACTAACCACCAACCTCATCCAACCATGTAATTTCCTTACATCTTTACTACAAGGAAATAAATAAAAGAGAAATTATGTAAAATTTAATTTTATTGAAGAACCATGATGTAAAACTAAATTATTTTGATTGTTTTGTTATAAATGGTAAATAAGCTTATTTTGTGGATATTATCTACATTTTTAAGATGAGATTCCAATATTGACTACATATATAAATAAATAAAAGTATGGATAATATATAATTTTTTCAATTGAGTATGAAGAAGAGAATGAATATGTATATACCTCTTATGTATCCATTTATATACCCACACTCTAACATTAATCTTGTTCGTTTTAAGTGATTAAAGTATCCACAATTCATTAGGTAACCTAGTTTATATATATATATATATATATATATATATATATTATTCTCTTAGTTTTTAGTTTTATAATTCATATTTTCTTTTTGTTACACACTTTTTACTCTCTCTTTTAATTGTTTGGATTGTTTTATATCCATAAAATTCATTCAAATATCTCATATACCTTTTCTCTAAATTTGTACAGTAATATTTAAATTGTGCATTATCAATTACAGTAAATTAAATAGCTTTTATGTTTTACATTTGAATATTTCTACTCCTTTTTAATATTTTTATTTATTATTTTTTTTACATAAAATAATTGACTCTCAATATTAAGTGTTCAATCGCCTAAACTTATCATTTTTATTCTCTTTTATCCTTAATTTTTATTTCATTTGAAGAACTTTATTTGTTTTGTTAAAAAAACTTTCATCATCCTTAACAGTTTGATTAGTTTGATATCTAAAAAGTTTTTCTTAGATCTTCAAGTATACTTTTTATCTTGTTTGATAGCTGGGATGAAATGTTGTGTGTTATATGATTCTGGAGCGACACACTCCTTTGTGTCAAACACTTATGTGAAAAAGTTGGGTCTGCCGGTGTGTGAGCTGCAGTGTGAACTTGTGGTATCTACTTCGACATCAAGTTTGGTCAGGACGTCGTCCTTGTGTGCTAGGTGTCCAGTGGAGGTAGAAGAACGCAAATATAAGGTGAATCTGATATGTCTGCCTCTACAAGAATTGGAAGTGATCATAGGAATGGATTGGCTCTCTGCCAATCGCATCCTTATAGACTGTTGGGAGAAAAGGTTGTTGTTTCCCAACTCAGAGGAACCTAAGTTTTTGTCATCTCATGGGGTCATGAGGGAGCTACAGGAGGGTGCCCAGTGCTTTATGATCTTCACCCATCTAGAGGTGGAGAGAGAGGAGATGAAGTCTGTCATACCAGTAGTACATGAATTTGAAGACGTGTTTCCAGATGAAGTGCCAGGGTTGCCTCCTAATAGAGAGGTGGAGTTCTCTATTGACTTAGTACCCGTAACTGGTCCGATGTCGATGGCCCCGTATCGCATGACTCCGGCGGAATTGGTAGAACTCAAGAGTCAGATTGAGGAGCTACTGGGAAAACAGTTCATCCGACCCAGTACTTCGCCTTGGGGAGCACCAGTGCTGTTGGTGAAGAAGAAAGATGGGAGCTCACGCTTATGTGTGGATTATAGACAGCTGAATAAGATGACGATTAAGAATAAGTACCCCCTTCTGAGGATTGATGACTTGATGGACCAACTGCATGGGTCATCAGCATTCTCGAAGATAGATTTGTAGTCGGGATACCACCAGATCTTGGTGAAGGCTGATGATGTACAAAAGACGGCCTTCAAGTCCAGATATGGCCACTACGAGTATGTGGTTATGCCTTTTGGTGTGACCAACGCTCCGACGGTGTTTATGGACTACATGAACAGAATCTTCCGGCCATTCTTGGATAAGTTCGTCGTAGTCTTCATAGACGATATCCTCATCTATTCCATGACTCAGGAGGAGCATGCAGAACACTTGAGGTTGGTGCTTGGTGTTCTAAGGGAGAAGCAGTTGTATGCCAAGTTGTCCAAGTGTGTATTTTGGATGGACGAGGTACAATTTCTAGGCCATGTGATATCCGCTCAGGGGATTGCAGTGGACCCAACCAAGGTCGAAGCGGTGGTACAGTGGGAGAGTCCCAAGTCAGCCATAGAAATCAGAAGCTTTGTGGGTTTAGTAGGCTACTATAGGAGATTTATAGAGGGATTCTCCAAGATAGTGGCGCCTCTAACACTGCTTACTCGGAAGGACCAACCTTTCACTTAGACGGACAAGTGTGATGAGAGCTTTCAGGAGCTAAAGAGAAGGTTGACCAGTGCTCCTATATTGGTAATTCCTGATGTTGGAAAAACCTTTGAGGTTTATTATGATGTCTCTCACCTTGGGCTTGGCTGTGTGCTAATGCAAGAGAAGAAGGCAGTGACGTATGCTTCAAGGAAACTTAAGGTTCACGAGAGAAACTAACCCACTCATGACTTGGAGTTGGCAGCCATAATGTTTGCTTTGAAGATCTGGAGGCATTACCTCTATGGTGCCCAGTTTCGTGTGTTCAGTGATCATAAGAGTTTCAAGTATCTGTTTGATCAGAAGGAGCTGAACATGAGACAGAGAAGATGGATGGAGTTCCTGAAGGACTATGATTTTGAACTTCTATATCATCCCAGGAAGGCGAATGTAGTGGCAGATGCCTTGAGTAGGAAGACAGTGCATACTGCACACCTTATGATTAAGGAGGTGGAACTATTGGAGAAGTTCAGAGACATGAGGCTGCAGGTGGAGTTGGGGTCCGAGTCCATTAGGTGTAGTACCCTTACTATATCTAGTGACTTCTTGGACTCAATCAGAGAGAGGCAGTTATTGGATGCCAGTCTGAACAGGGTCAGAGAACAACTTAGGTCGGATGAGGCCAGAGACTTTGCTTTGGGTGATGATGACATACTGAGGTTCCAGGGCAGAGTATGTATACCTGATGATGCTGAGGTAAAACGGTTGATCCTTGAGGAGGGACATAAGAGTCGTCTTAGTCTGCATCTTGGCATGACTAAGATGTACCAAGATCTCAAGGAAAAATTCTGGTGGCAAGGAATAAAGAAAGATGTGGCACAGTTTGTATCCGCTTATCTGACGTGTCAGAAGGCGAAAGTAGAGCACCAGAGACCCGGTGAGATCTTGCAGCCCTTGGGGATACCAGTGTGGAAATGGGACAGCATCTCAATGGACTTTGTGACCCATTTGCCACGAACTTTTAGAGGGCATGACACCATCTGGGTGATAGTGGATCGATTGACCAAGAGTGCTCACTTCTTAACGATGAACTTGAGGATGTCAATGGCCAAGTTGGCCTAGTTGTACATTAAGGAGATAGTAAGGCTTCATGGGGTGCCTTTGAGCATAGTTTCCGACAGAGACCCGCGGTTCACGTCTCGATTTTGGCAGACGCTACAGAGTGCTATGGGTAGCAAGCTCACCATGAGTTCAGCTTATCACCCTCAGACTGATGGCCAGTCTGAGAGGACAATTCAATCATTAGAGGATTTGTTGAGAACATGCATACTAGACCATTTGGTTGCTTGGTATGAGGTACTACCCCTGATCGAATTTACCTACAATAACAGCTTTCATGCGAGCATTGGTATGGCACCGTACGAGGCTCTTTATGGCAGGAGGTGTAGGACTCCTCTCTATTGGTATCAAGATGGGGAGGCAACGCTTGTTGGACCAGAGTTATTAAATGGTGAGAAACAGAATGCAGGCTTCTCAAAGTAGGCAGAAGGCTTACGCTGACCGTAGGAGGAGACCTTTAGAGTTTGCGGCTGGGGATCATGTGTTCTTGAGGGTGACTCGAACCACGGGCGTGGGAAGGGCTCTCCGCTCAAGGAAGCTTTCGCCCAAGTTTCTTGGTCCCTATCAGATCACGAGGAGGATTGGGCCGATGACTTACGAGATAGCTTTGCCTCCTCAATTGGCAAACCTTCACCCGGCATTCCACGTCTTACAGTTGAGGAAGTATGTGTTTGACCCGGCTCATGTGTTGGAAGCCGAGGATATACAGACCAGAGAAGACCTCACTGTGGAAGTACCACCCATCGCTTTAGAGGATAGCAAGGTTGAGGAACGCTAAGGAAAAGCTGTTAGTCTTGTTAAAGTCATCTGGGATCGGAGGACAGGTGACTCGACTTGGGAGTTAGAAGAGGACATGAGAAAATCACATCCACATCTGTTTACCTGGTGAGTCTTTATTTTTGAGGTCGAAAATTTTGTTGTTGGGGAGAATGTAAGGTCCAATTTTAATTTTCTGCCCAAATGTTTAAGGGCTGGCCTTAATCTGTTGGGCCTAAAGGGTGGCCCATAGGGTGCTAAGGCCCTAAAGCTGCTAGGGTTCCCTTTCAGCCTCACTTTTGCAATCTGAACCTAAACACTGCCCCCTTCTATTTAAGAGCTCTGCTAGGGTTAGCCGTCACCCTCTCCAAGCGAACTTCGACTTTTCCACTCCATGTAAGTTGTTCTTGAACTCGTAGTAGCTTTCCCCTTACTCTATTGTGGCTTTCCCTTGAGACTCATTTCGATAACCCATTCTGCTCTATTTCTTGGTTTCCTTCCAGCCACTTATTTCGTTCCTTGAGCTGCTACGCTCTTATGTTCTGTGTCGAGGGTGCGTCGGGATATCTTACTAGCTTATTTCCAGGTAAGGGAAGCTAGAACCCTCTGGTTGTGTGATGCGTTTTCTGTGGTTGTGTGTTTGTATCGTGATTGGTTGAAATTGCATGTTGTTGTGAATGTATGAGATGGCTGGAAATATTATTGGGTGTGAAAATATAGCTGATGGAGGTTGAACAGTGGCGTGGTCTCTTATTCTCGCCCAAGCGACTTGGTCTCGCCTAGGCGAGACTTGCAAAGAACCAACCCCAGCTCGCGCTCGAGCTCTCGCTCAGGCGGAGGGTCTTAGTTTTGAGCGAGGTGCTATCTCGCTCAGGCGAGAGACGCTCGCCTAAGCGAGCTCGCGTGGGAATTCGAGGATGGGTCACTACCGTTGTAGCCCAAGCGAGGGACCTCACTTTTGGGCGAGGAGTGGGCTCGCTCAGGCGAGGGAGGACTCGTCTAAGTGAGTACGCGAGAAACACTCCATTTACCTCTGTCGCGATCTCACCTAAGCGAGGGCCTGTCGCTTAAGCGAGGGAACCTCTCTCGCCTGAGTGAGGGCTTCTGGCCTAAGCGGGGGTTGGGCGAGAGGATGTGTGGGTACTGTTTGAATCTTTGTTTTGGGTATTAAATACATGTTTGGTTGTATTGTTATGTCAAAGTATGAAATGAATGAGTATGCATGAAACGGGAGGGTGTATGAGTTGTGAATGGTGAACTTGGATAAATTCTTGGCATGTGATGAATATGAGATTGGTTGGTTATGAATGTGACATGGTAATTAGATGAGTTGAAACCCTATATTCATGGGTGGAGTATGACGAGTTGGTATGAATTTGACCTGGAACACAAAAGAGGATTGGTTATAAGGGTTGACATGATACATATATATATGCATGATAAATATCACCTGGTTTTGTGAACATGATTTGGTCTGTGTCAGTGCATAATTCCTTGGGATCTCTAGGTGAGATTCTCAGGGTCATGCTTCAGTGGTCGGGACGTAATTTCATGGCCCCTGATAGTGGGTGTTCATGGTGGAGCCCCATCTATATAACTTGGTAAGGATTCAAGGTAAGGATCGTATCCTAACACTCTAAGGAGTCAGTTAGTCTCACTTAGAGCGAATTGACTCCTGTGGTAAGAGTAGCAGGAGGCCTGAAACTCATTTAAGGGCTAACCTTATGCGTGAGGGAATTGATTCATTGTAACACTTGTGACACATAGCTTAGGGGTGAGCAGCTCGGGGGTGAGCAGAGGTATCCACCACAAGTGCAAGCATCCGCTGAATCCGACCAGGTTATATGTAATCCGGATGAGTCGAGTCAAGTCTTAGTGTATTGATTGAAATGTCATAACATGCTTGGTTGATATGTATACATGGAATTGTGAAATTATATCTGATTGTATTAATGAAATTCTTGTTGGCTCTAGCTTACCCTTTTGCTTGTTGGTTGCTTTGTATGTTGTCCTTCTATCCTTGCGATGATCATCAATTTATTGATGGGAGCAGATGAGAGAGTTACTCGTGGTCAACAAAGGAGGGATGATTCCGCTGCATAGTCTGCATGGGCTGGACTTTAATTTCTTTATGGGCTTTTCTTTAGGGCTACGACCCATGTACTTGTTCATCCTTGGAGTTATATACTTTTGTCAAACTCTTTATCCATTTTTCTTTTGGGCATCGTGGTGTGCCTTGGGTTGTAAGGGGGTTGAGTTTTAAACCTCAGGACTGCATTAGTATGTTATCCTTATGTGATACTTCCTTTAATTTCGCATATTAAGTTAAATATTAAGTTAAATGAGGTGTTACATAATACTTTGAGTATAATTTATTATGTCATGTTACACAATCAATTATGTCATGTTTTTGTTTTTTATTTTTTAAGTTGAACACATTTCATGAATTAATTTGAATTGATAATATATATTTGAATAAAAGGTTCATAGTTTTAATATTATTTTGTTTTATTTTGACCACTTGTGTTAATATAATGTCAAACAAGGGTAAAAGAATTAGAAAATAGGGTTTAAAGTTTTAATCTAGTATTGAAATTTTAAAATAGGGTTTAAGATGTTAAGTCAGAGATTAAAAATTTAAAGTAGGATTTAATGTATTAAAGTATGATGTCAGATTTTAAAGTACTGCTTAAAATTTTAAAATATAGATTAAAATTTGAAAATATAGCTAAGCGAATGCTAAGACGCTAATAACAATAAATTAAAAAATATATAATATGAGAAAAAATATATAAAATAATGATGAAAAAAAGTGAGCGAAAAAAGTATGAGCAAAAGATATATAAAAAGATTATAATGGATGAAGAAAAAGAGTATAGATGAAGAAGATTAATATAGATGAAGGAAATAAATGTGGACGAAGAAAATGAATATAAATGATAGAGATGAGGAAAAGAATGTTAGATGAAGTAGAAGAAAAAAAAAGTAGATGAAGGATATGTGCGTGGATAAAACTGATGAGTGTGGATGAAGGAGATGAAGAAGATAAGTGTAGATAAAAGAGATGAGTGTGAGGAGATATATACTGTAAGGCCCACTTTTATTGAGTGCCCTAATGTTAAGGAGGGCTGCCACACTGTTGGGCCTAAAGGGCTGGCCCATAGGGTGCCAAGGCCCCTAAAGTAGCCAAGGTCTCTCAATTGCATGTCATTCTGAAAAATCAGTGCCCTAACTCACCCATTTTCTCTCCACAGAACCTCTGCTAGGGTTTGGAGATCTACCCAAGTTCAAGTGAGCTGAACCTCCGTCTCCCGTTCACATAAGTTAGTTCTCGAACCTAGCCTTTCTAAGTTATTTTCGTGGTTTATGTCGGGACTCACTGTGTGAATCCAATCTGCTTTGTCGTGCCACTATTTCAGTTCATAGATCTGTCCTTCGAGCTACTGGTTTTGCTGGCTTAAGAGTCGAAGTCCAATATTAGCCCTTTTCCAGGTAAGGGAAGCTAGGGTTTCATGTTATTTCTATTTTATGCGATTAATGTTTTGTGAAATATGAGAAAAGATTAGGGGAAAACGTTAGTTTTTGGTATAGTTCTGAGTTAGGGGTTCAAATATTCATGAAAGTGTGGTATTTGACGTTATTTCTCCTATATGCATCGCATAGTCGCTGGGCGAGTGCCCTGGGTCGCTGGGCGACTATGTGTTTTTCTTATATGTGCAGTCTTAGTAAAATTGACTTTCCTGACTCATTAACCGTTGGATTGAGCTGAAATTTTTTACATTTGGGTCATAACATGCTTTTTTATGGTTTGACTAGTTGGATCGTCGATTAGATGTCTGTAGCTTGAGAAATGTCATGCATTACTGCAATGATTTTGGTTTTGTGATAATAAATTTTCTTGAGGATTTTGGTGTAAGAATTATGGTTGTGGGTTGTGCTTGATTGTATGAAATTGCAAGTACTTAAATGTTGGTACTCATTTATTTGGGATGAATACTATTTTGTGATATATGTATGTCTTGGTATGCATTTATAAAGTATGAGATGAATGAATTTGCATGAGTGATATGATTCATGGATTGTGAATGATGAACTTGGATAAATCTTGGCATGCGATTTCAATGAAATGGTTGGTTATATATGTGGTCATGAATTCGGTATGAACAATAATGTTACATTGATGGCATGGTATTGGTATGAGGTGAAGTTCTATATCCCCGAATTGGAAAGAATGGGATGGTATGAAATCAACATGGAATATGAATGAGGATGGGTTACAAAGGATGGCGTAAGGTGTTAAATGCATGATCAATATTATTTGTTTGTTTGGAATGTGATTGGTATGTTGTTAGTACGTAAATCCACGAGTCTCTAGGTGAGACTTCCTAGTGGTGCTTCAGTGGTCGGGACGTAATTCCATGGCCCTTGTTAGTGGGAGTCCATGGTGGTGCCCCATCTATATAACTTGGTAAGGATTCAAGGTAAGGTTGCATCCTGACACTCTAAGGAGTCGGTTAGTCTCACTTAGAGCGGACTGACTCTTGTGGTGAGAGTAGCAGGAGGGCTGAAACTCATTAAGGGCTAACCTTGTGTGTGGGGGATTGAAACATTGTAACACTTGTAACACTTAGCTCGGGGGTGAGTAGGGTAATCCACCACAAGTGCAAGCATTCGCTGAATCCGACCAGATTATATGTATCCGGATGAGTCGAGTCGAGTCTTAGTGTATTGATTGGAAGGTCATAACATGCTTGGATGATGTATGTATATCGGATTGTGAAAGTATATCTGATTGTATGATAAAATCTTTTTGGCCCTAGCTTACCCTTTGCTTGTTTGATTGCTTTATATGTTGCTCTTTTACCTTTGCGATGATCATCAATTTATTGATGGGAGCAGATGCGAGAGGTACTCGTGGTCAACAGGAGAGAGATGATTCTGCTGCATAGTCTACTTGGACTGGACTTCATGTTCTTCTTGGACTTTTCTTTAGGGTTATGACCCATGTACTTGTCCATCTTTTATATTTCTATATGATTCCATTAAATTGTATAACCTATTTCTTTTTGGGCATCATGGTGTGCCTTGGGTTGTAAGAAGTTATGCTTATGTTCCAAGATCGCGTTACTATGTTATCCTGTGTGACGTTCCCTTTAATTAGGGTTATTGATTAAATGGGACATTACATATACCATTCATAATATGGGTAGTAAGGTGTAGTTGATTGATTGACTGAATGAGAAATTTATAGATAAATAATCACAAGGTAGCTTCACAATTGATAGAGGTTGATGATTTAAAGTCCTCAATTGATTAACAAGGAGACCTCTATAACTATGATGGTCAATAAGAGAATGAAATCGAAGTAATTTTAATTTTACTTGCTGAGTATGCATTAGAGATTGAGTAAGATCAAATGAAGAACAAATAAAAAAATTAACCATTAGTAATTCTTCATGATATGATGATTTAATGTAAGAGACAAACTTAATTAGATTCTTTACTTGTATTCCATTAGAAGCGTTCCAACTGTAAATTACTAATTTTTTTTTTTACAAAGTACTTGGAAAATTATCCTCTTGTTATCTCTTTTATATGATAATCAATTCATTTGAAACCGAATTGCCAAATTGGAGTTTGAATGAAGGGGAAATCAATTATTACAAATATTTCTATAAATAAGGATATTACTATAAGATAAATACTCACATTTTCGAAAGGAAAGAACAACCAACCTAAAAAAAGAAAGAAGTGTTTCAGTGACCCAATTAAAACTCAAATCTCCATTTGTTCGTGTAAGGAAATGAGCCATTTTTTTTAAAATTTTTTTTTCTATGTATATTTCTCAAATTATAATCTCCTTTTCAAGTGAGGTGTCTCTAATTTTATTATTCTGTTTTATTGCTATTGTTTAACACGAATAAGGTGTTCTTTGTTTTAATGCACTATTTTGAGAAGTATGAATTTAAATATGTGTAGCTGAAGGTTTGGTTTTGGTATTCAAATGAGCGGTATTTTGAACCAAATTAAGTGATTTCATACATCGAAGCTCATTCATTTGACTAGTCACTTCAAAAATAATTTAAATTTATCATGTGAATAAAAAAATGTGTCTTGTCATGTACATATGTATTACCTTAATTATGTAAATTATTTACATGATATTCTTTATCACTTCCTTTTTAATGTTTCTTTTCTTTTTCTTAATGAAAATGATAGAAACTTCTTAAATACATATTCATGGTGTCTTTTTATGTTGGATAATTCTCCATAGTAGTAAATGCTACATTTTCAAGACTTCAATGGAATGTAGGCACCTAGAACAACAATGACCTTTAAAGGAAAATGGTTCATTGATAAGTGTCTAGAATAAGTAATTTTTTCATTCGAAATTCACACTTATCATGTATCAAATGGTGCTATTTATGTATAAAACGAACCTCCTTAGCTTAAATTACAGAATGAGGTATTTAGAATTGAAGTTTCATAAATTATAATGATATTTTGCTATTTTGAAGTAAAAATAAAAGAAAATATTAAGTATGCTGTTGAGCCACAATACTGGAGCTGAGTCAAGGAAGTAAAAAAGATAGGACAACATATTTGGAATTTCTGGCTAAGCACAAGAAACGCAGCTAAGCCTCGTGAGGAAACCCTCTTTGCAAGGAAACCTGGAGCCCAGATCCATGTGGCTCAGCAACCATGAAAACCCTTTCAAGAAGGAAAGGTCACGTGTTAAGAACCAAGACAAGGGGCTAAGCTAAGAAGGAAACCCACTTGTGAAGTAATCCCTATGGTTGAGCACCAAAAGTTGGGTTGAGCACCGCCAAAAAAATCCCTATAAATAAAGACCTTGGGTCTTCATTTTATGCATTGAGTCGAGGCTCCACAATGTAGTATTAGGACAAAAGAGGGTCTATGATGCACGAGGGATGTGCTCTTAGTGTAGATCTTATGTGTAAATGTTGCTGGAATTGCATTGTAATATTCTATAAGTAGCTGAACTCTCTCGTGTCCAAGTTTGATGTAATCAATTATAATTCTATTCACTTCTACTTCTTGGATATTTATCTTTGTTTTCATTCAGTTGTTTGTAGTATGATTTATGCTTAATGATAACTTAATCACTCATCTATCAACAAAAACCCCAAAAATTAAGCTACCAATATACTTGCTAAATCACTGTGGATACGACACTTGTTGATACTACTACATACCAGTACACTTGCTAGGAAATGGTTGTTGAAAAACAGTTATCAAATTGTTGGTTGGTCTTCTTCATGGTCTTCTTTTATTTTTTTTTTACTTCGTAAACCTATTCATGTGGGTTGAAGAAAAGGTTAATTTTTTTTTATTTTTAGAAGGTATATTTACTATTGAAGAAAAAGAATGTATGAGCATGAACATGTGTATGGTTTTCTCTTGATTTTTGTACATCATGTTTTTGTTAATGGTGTTCTATTTTTTTTTACGGAATAAAAGCTTTCTGTTTAGGTATAATCGAACTTATTTTGGTTTAATTTATTTTAGTTTTTTAAATGCAATTGTCCATGGTGAAAGGTTGTTGTTTGTTCATTGAGATCATCTTTAAAGTTAAGTTTTGCTGAAGATCTTTATGGTTATGGTTGGCCTATTTATGTTTATTGAAGCACATTATGATTATATATATTTTGAAGTAGTTAATTTGTTGTGTTAAAACTTATGAACTATTTAATTGTCATGAATTAGATGGAGAATAAATTTGATATGATCAATGATATTGATGGAAGAAAAGAAACGTTGATCTGTCAGAATCATAGATTTGTGGTTTGTTGAATCATGAGATTCCAAACGAAATATGGAGTTGGTTCTTAGAGATCAAAAGGTAATGTAAAGTATCATTGGTTATATACATTATATATTATGTATTTCAGAACATTAAAAATATATTTAACATTATAAACATTATTATGATGGTCAGGGTGACGTTATCCCTAAAATGATTAAGAAGGAAGATATTGGTTTGTGGGAAGACAAGCTAAAAGAGAGTGAAAATTATATAATGTATAACTTCAAAATCTTAAAAAACAAATATCAATATAGATATGTGACCATCTATTTAAGCTATTATTCGTAGGAGCAACATCTATATGTGTGAGATCCAGGAAATTTATGAAAATTAATAAGTAATGGAATAAAGAAATGAGGGGTTGAGAATACCTTAAGGGAGTTCTTTGATAAACCTTAGACAAGAAACAATGATAATTTAAAGGGTTTAGAGTACTTGGTTATGTTGGGAGGACTTGGGTTCAAGTCTAGTGTGTGCCATTAGTGTGATTTTAGTTGTGTTTTATATTACCAAAATATTATGAATGCGGAAACATGGTTTAACCTTATATGAATGTGTGAATTAACACGAATAATGAGATAGTTTGTTGGTGTGCATGTGTTTGATGGATTGGGAGGTTGTGGGTTCGAATTTGGACTAGAGTAAGTAGGCTATTTATATTTTTATATTTTTGCTAAGTGATGGAAAAATCTAGAGACTGTAGAAATTCCCTGAGAAACAGAGGGGAATTAGAGTGGAGGCAAGGAGGGGAGCTTTGGGAACAAGGAAGAATTCATTGGAAATTGTTTGAAGCTAAGAAACCGGATAAGGGGAGCTAACTTGATATTTTTCTTTTATATGAATATGTGTTATCTCGTGTTGATAAGGGTTTATGGAAAGTTCATATGAATCTTAATAGGAATGCATCAGTGCGTCGATGAATAATACAATATATATGAATTTTAAACTCTATTTCGTATTCTTATTATACATCTAAATGTGCCGTGACAAATGCATTATAATATATTAATCTGGAGAAAACGGGTAAGATGTTGGGTCGTTGTGTTTGGAGTTGCAGAAGTGAATTAAGCATTGTAGGATTGGTGATTTGCTTTACTTTTTGATTTGATGCATTTTGATGGATGAGTGTACACAGATGTTCCTTTTATGCATCATAAGTAAATCTTTCGAATATTAGGTTTTCGGTATTATCAATGGGATAAAGATGATATGGTTTTGGAAAATTACAGTTTTGGTTTTGCTCTGTCAACGCAACTTTGATGAGGCATAATGTGTTTTGCTTTTATTATGGTTACATGAAAAGACAGTATGTGACTTGGTTAGAATTTATTTATATAACTAGGGTATAAAAATTAAAGGGGATATTGTTTAGTTTAAAGTTTATAATAAATCATACAATTTTCAAGAAAAAGAAATTATATGCAGATGAATATATTATATATATTTTAGGATTATGATGTATAAACATATATAATAATAAAGGAATAAGTAACGTGCAAGTGTGGGAGTATAATTGTTTTAGTTTGGCATGTGTTTAAACTTTCAGGTGACATTATGGTTTTGTTAGGTGGCATCAAATTAAATTATATATGAGCCGAATAAAAGTAGTTTTTTTTGCTTTGTATGTGAATTCATATAATATAAAAGATAGCATGTATAATTCTTGTAAATTGTTTAGAAACCTGAGAAATTATTATTATATAAAATGAATAAATAAATAAATTCAATTGTAGAACTTGATACAGTTTGACAATTGGGTATATTAACGGGTGGAAATGGCAGGGTGTTGGATTGCAAGGGATTTATAGTTGAGTTTTTCATTGGCAATCTTTTAGGTGAACCATTATAATAATAGTGTTATATATATATATATATATATATATATATATATATATATATATTATATATAAACTAGTCTCTGCGTGTGGGTTGTCATACAAGTATGCAAAGTAGTTTTCTTTTTTTTATAGAGAAAGTTTGGATGCAGTAGGGTTATGATGATCGATGATTATAAAAAGTAAAAGAGGCTTCTTTTTTGGTTTTGCACTTACGTATTTAGTATGAATTATAGGAAGTTTTCAATTGATATCATGATAATATATTATATATAGAAATATGTCTACATGGAAGGAATTAAAGTAATAAAATATTAGTATATTAAATTAGTTACTGTTGGGTATTATTATATTGTAACATACATAGATTATTACCTAGCTTTATATGGATATTATTTATATCTTGATTGATGATATTCTGTTTTGGTTTTTAGGTAATATTTATGATCTAAAGTTTTAACGTTCAAAGATTGTTAGTTATATTTTATAGGAATGAGTTGGATATAAAAGTTACTTAGGTTGAAAATTGGCAGAGTATCTTTCATTTTATTTTAACTGAAATGTTTAACGTTTTTAGATAATTGTTCGGTTTGTGGTTTTCTTTCTTTTTCTTGTTAATGAGGGGTTCTTTTTGTAAGAATTGTGAATTTGAGATAAAGAGGAAGGGTTATGTGATTGGAGTGAGAGGCTTGGTGTCGTGTTAAATTCCTTATTATGGTTGGCATTTAATAAATTTTTATTTATACGTTATAAGTTTGGCAACTTCAGGGAAAGCTTTAAGTAGTGGAAATGTTTTCTTTGCATTGTATGTTAAACTTCCAAGTTGGAATAGATATAGGGAATTAACTATATTCTCGATAATTAAAATACTTAACATATTTTAATGTGGCTTAGTTTCGTAATCTATCCTTCTCTTTATTTACTCGGCGGTAGAATAATCATAAATTTTGGAATTTTGGAACTTGTGGCGCCGACGGCATGTTAAGACCGTTAGGCAGTGTAT
>Ga0214544_1009454_pt1 | contig 15250 bp, 7 predicted proteins | sample CNSS3metaG_FD_160074 | JGI IMG/M metagenome (GOLD analysis project Ga0214544, IMG submission 160074) | Root nodule microbial communities from cowpea collected in UCLA plant growth center, Los Angeles, California, USA - CNSS3 | ecosystem: Host-associated > Plants > Roots > Nodule | place: USA...
GGGGTGGTTGTGTGTGTTTTTTTTTTTTTTTTTTTTTTTTTGGTTTAGATATAATATTTGTTTATTATACACAGTGTATTTTTATATTTTGTATGTTTTGAATTGTGATTAAAAACAGTGGTTATAGATCTTAAATGGATTAATAATATAATCAAATCATTATATATATATAAAGTATAATTTATTATAAGTTTCTTATCAGATTTAATTAAATATAAACTTACTTATTCATATAATAATAGAACAGTTAAAGTACAATCATTAAAATCTTAGTTTAATCATTATTGAAAATTTAATTATAAGTCTAAAGAAGTAAAAACAAAAAAAATTAAGTAATAAAAGAATATGACCTATATATTCATGGTTTAAAATTTTTGGTTGGAAGTAATATCCTTTATGAGGATTAAGTTCAAATATATGTTGTGTTTTTCTTGTGAATTTCCTCTAAATGATCATCAAGTATATTAAAACATGCATATTAAAGTTAAATTAATTAGTAATTTAATATATATTTAGATCTATGTTTTATTTTCATTTTTATAATACTTTATTTTATCTAATTGTGTTTCAATATTTATTAAATAAAGTTAATTTAGACTATTTTTTTAAATTGACATTAATACAGGAGAGAGGAAATAAAAGAATGCAAGATAAAATATGATTTAAGGATTAAATTGATTCTATTTAATAAATATTAATATTGAATTGAAAGAGGTAAATATTAATACCAAATTATTAATTAAAGATTAAAGTAAGTTATAAAACCCCCTTCTAATAAATATAGTTTGAACTGAAGGTGAAATGCACTAAATACCCAGCTTGTTCGGGAAATCCAGTGAGTGTGATGATAAGTGATGAATGCCCTGACTGTCACTTAGCATCAGTCCATTTTGATCTCAGTGGCACTGCACTTGGTTCCATGGCATCTCCAGGCAAAGCAAACAATCTTCGTAACGTTGGACAGCTTCAAATTCTATACAAAAGGTATAACTCTTTTTGAAAATTTATCGATAAATATTAGTTGTTACTTTCTGAATCCACGTTAAGTAATAATGTTTTGGGTTTGCAGGGTTGCATGCTCCTTCGGGAACTCCATAGCCTTTACCATCGACGAAGGGGCGAACCCATACTATTTTGCAGCTGAAATAGAATACGAAAATGGGGATGGTGACCTTGTGGAGGTTCAGGTGAAGCAAGCTAACTCTGACACGTGGCTTCCGATGCGACGTTCATGGGGTTCACGCTGGGCTTTGAACTTTGGTTCAGGGCTGAAACCACCGTTCTCCATTAAGCTCACTGAAGATGGCAACAACAACGGAAGGAACACCATTGTCGCTCGTAATGTAATTCCATCTCACTGGAAACCTGGTCAAGTTTATCGATCTGTTGTTAATTTTTAAACTCTCTTTCACATTTTCAGATTCTCACATATCAATCAAACCACAACTATGTATCACTAAATTTAGCTCTGTAATCTTTTATATTATCTAAATGCTGTCAAGTGTTCGCAATTTTAGTCTTCATTCATTTCTATAATAAATTTTAGGGTTAAATATGTTTTTGGTCCCTCAAGTTTGAGCGAAATTTGGGTTTAGTCTCTCATCAAAATTTTTGACCAATTTAGTCCTTCATTCTCCAAAATGCGTGAATTTAATCCTTTTAACCAAATTTTGTTAAGTTTATCTGACGTTTTAAGCGCATTTCATGATAGTATTTAAATTATTTATATTGTTTGACACATTTTTGCTTCAATGTTAACTTAAATACTATCATGAAATGCGCTTGAAACTTCAAATAAACTTAACAAAATTTGGTTAAAAGGACTAAATTCACACATTTTGAAAGATAAAGGACTAAATTGGTCAAAAGTTTTGATGAAGAACTAATTCTAAATTTTGCTGAAACTTGAGGGACCAAAAACGTATTGAACCCTAAATTTTATATTGTCTTTTTCTATACATAATACATAAATTCAAAATTGTTGTTTAAGAATTCGATGAATGTTATCATGAATAAAGAGGTGATTTAGTACCTAAAAAGAAGAGAAAGGAGGAAAAAAATCGTGGGTTCGATTCATCTGTCAACAAAAATTAACAGCTAATAATTCTGGATCAAAATAAAAAAAATTATGAATAAACACTTATATTTGTAGATTTTGTCATGCCATGTCCGATTAATTAGGGATCTTGATAAAAAATATGAAGAGATTTAATGTGATATTAATTTTTTGTATATTGTTGTTGTAGCTTTTAATGTATAAAATTATTTACACCCTATAATAAAAACACTTTACTTTTAATAGGTATGATGGAGAGAACTCATTCAATCAATGGCAAATGAATTCATTCAATCAATGGCAAATGAATTCATTCTTCAATTTTCTCTATTTTAGAAAATATTAATACTTTTGTCTAGTTTTGTATTATATTACCGCAATTATGTGGAGTATAAAATAATAAATAAAAATATATAAAATTAATAAACTAAGGGTATTGCAAAAGAGTCAAATGATAAAATTATATATATATATACACGTTGCTATTATTAATAGAAAAGAAAATGATAACAATGATCTAATATTTAACGAATATGATAAAAATTATGAAAGAAGAATTAGATATTTAATAAAAAATAATGATATTTTAATTCATTTAATAATGATATGATGTCATAATATAAGAATGATCGAAATAGTAAATTAAAGATAGAATATAAAGAATAAATATAAATATCATTATACTTTAATAAAATAACGTAACAAATCAAATTAACAATAATGGTTACATACTTTTAACAAAGACGTACTATTTCCATGAAAAATAAGAATTAAATAAATGAAATGAGAAAAATTTAATAATAAACCCTTCAAATTCGAAACAAATGATATTTTATTTTTAGATTGATCTGATGCAGCACTATAATGAACTAGCGTACACATAGACATTGTCACGCCTATCTGTAGGCAGTATTTTGTAAATATACGTGATAGTATATTAATAGGTGATAATAATGTAATATTAGTAAAAATAAAGTGAAATATATCAGAAAAGATGAGAGAATAACTGTTGATAAATAGAGAGAAAGAGAAGAGCATAAATAGACGATTTTATAAAAAAGTTTGTAAAAGTAACGATTAATTTTTAAAAAAATTATAAATAATTATATTTTAAAGGATAAAATTAGTATTTTGAATTATAGACACAGAAGAGGAAATCTCTTTATATATTGTTTTAGATATATGAATATATTATTCGAAACATTATGCTAACTCAAAGTGATTTCCTCCCAACATAAATTCTATGTAAAAGTATTGAAAAAAAAATGTGATGATGTTAAATAAGAAAAATTTATTACATATAAATTTTATTTTACAGAGTAGATTTTATATAGGATCGAGAATTACTTAATAAATATATATACATGATATATTTTTTAATATTTTTTTTATATATATATATATATATATATATATATATATATATATATATATATATATAATGATAGAGGTGTCAATTTGGTCCAGCCCACAGGGTTTGGTCCTGGCCCATGTGGGCTAGGGCCAAAAAAACCCATATTGAAAAAAAGCTCCCATCAAAGAAGCCCACAAGGCCAAAAACCTTACAAAAGCCCTGTGGGCCAGGGCCAACCCATGGGCTTTCATCTTCCACATGAAAAATATATTATTTTTTAAAATATATTATTATCTAAGGGACAGGCCCAACGAACCGGACAAGTACGACGACCCGAATAGGTTGAATGACCCGGACCTGCCCGACGACCTCAACATGCCCAATAACCTGAACGAGCTCGACAACCCGGACGGGCCCGACAACACGGACGGACTGACGACTAGGACGGGCCCAACCACACAGACAAGCTCAATGATACATACAGGCCCGATGAGCCAGACGGGCCCGACGACCCTAACAGGTTCGACAAAAAGGAGAGGAAAGACGAGCCGAATTGGCCCGACGACCAGGACGGGCCTGACAACCCGAACGGACCCAACAACCAAGACGGGCCCGACAACCCGGATGGGCCAGGTGATCCTAACGAGTTCGACGACCGGGATGGGAAAGACGATCTGAATGGGCCCGACGACCCGGACGGGCCCGACGACCTGGACAAACCCGACGATACGAACGGGCCCGACGATTGGGAAGGGAAAGACGACCCGGACGGACCCAAGGACCAGGACGGGCCCGACGACCCATATGGACCCGGCGACTAGGATGAGCTCAACGACCCGGACGGGCCCGACGACCTGGACGGGGCAGACGACCTAGACAGGCCTGATGACTTAGACGACCGAAAAGGAACCGACGACCTAGACAGGCTCAATGAACTGGATGGGCCGGATGACCTGGGTGGGCCCGACGACCCAGACGTGTCCGACGAACTAGACAGGCCCGATGACCCAAACGAGCCTGACGACCTTGACAGGCTCAACGACCCGGACGGGCCCAACGACCTGGACGAGCGCCACAACACGGACGAGCCCGACGACTCCGACGAGTCTAACTACCCGAAAGGGCTTGACGACCCAAACGGACCTGACGAGCAGAACGGGCCTGATGAGCAGAACGGGCCTAACGACCCGGACGGGCCCGACGATGAGAACAGGCTCGACAACCCGGATAGGCCCATCGATACAAATGGACCCAACGACACAGACGAGCCCAAAGATTGGGAGGGCCCGATGACCGGGACAAGCCCGACGATTTGAATAGGCCCTACGACATAGTTGGGTCATACGACACAGTCGAGCTCGTCTGGGTCTTCGAGACCTTTTGGATCTTTGTGCTCGTCCCGATCATCGAGCCCGTCCCGGTCTTAGGGCCCTTCTGTGTCATCAGGCCTGTTCTTGTCGTTGGGCGATCCAGGTCGTCGGGCCCGTTCTGGTAGTCAGGCCCGTCTGAGTCGTCAGGTCTTTCCTGCTCGTCGGGCCCGTTTGGATCATTCAACTTGATCTTTGACTCTTGTTTAATGTAGTATTATTTAGGGGGCTAACCCACCTTAGCCCTAGCCCTAACCCACTAGGGAGGGGGCTTTGGGGGCTGGGACTTTTTTTTTTGGCCCCCTCATTTGGGGCCCCCCTAAAAGGTGGCTTTATGAAGAGTGGGGCAGGACTGACCCATGGACTAGGGGCCAAATTGACACCTCTATATAACGACAGATCTTAGAAGGGGTCATGTCTTTTTAAAATTTTTTAAAAATATTTTCAAAATAATTTTTAAAATTTTTAAAATATTTTAGGTTAATTTTTATTTTTTTTATAAAATATAATATTTAACGTTAATAAATAAAAAATAAAAAATTAAATATGATAAAAAATAATAAAATTTATTGAGTTATTTTTCTTGTTCTCTTTTATTTTAAATTTTTAACATATTGTATTCATTTACTACTCTTGTATATTTTCTTTTGTTTTTTTTGTTTTAAAAAATAAATAGAAAGTTATACACAAATTCATTCTCCTCGCTCTCATTTATCACCAGTTCTTTTTCATTCTCTAACATAAAAAATGTAACTTCTTTTGCTTATTGATAGTGAAATATTAGTTTGATATTTAATACTTTTTTCATCTTATGAGTTTTTTGTATATTTATTTTTTAATGAAGAAAGAAAAGTTATGTAGTATATGTTCTTTCATAACCAATTTTTAAATGTGAATTTGTAAGACCCACTTTAATTCTGTCCAAAAATTTAAGGGCCTCTCTTAGTCAGTTGGGCCTAAGGCTGGCCCATAGGGCATCCCAAAACCCCTAAACCAGCCTAACCCTCTCATGTTCTGCCCACTCTGCAAAATTAGCCACCTTACTCCTCTTCTCTTTTTCCCTCAAACAGTGCTCTGCTAGGGTTCGAAGCTCATTCAAATTCAAGTAAGCTCAACCTCATTCTCTACTCCATGTAAGTTGTTCTTCCGCTCATGCTCTTTCTTCTCTAGCTTGTTTTCGTGGTTCCTATTAGGGTTCACCGTAGTAATCCCGTTTTCATTCTGTACCACTGTTCTCAGCTCTTGAGTATGCTTCTAGAGTTTTGGGTTCGTTGCCATAGGTGCCTGTGCTTTCCACTAGCATCTGTCCAGGTGAGGGAAGCTAGGATTTTTCATGCTTTTATAAATAATGTGCCTGTTTTGGTTCTATTGGGTGCTCTTGATGATTTGATGTGCTTTTAATGGTGTGAAAATAATCTGTGTACTATTTCTGGATGGATTTTTAGCTTTGCATGCGTGAGAGCAGGTGAGATCTACTATGCTAGCCTAAGCGAGCTGTTTGACGCCCAAACGGGAAGCTCTTGCCTAAGCAAGGAGCTCTCGCCTAAGCGAGAATGGCAGTAACTCACCCCCTTTGGTTTCGAGTGCTTGCGTGAGCGAAGGCCTCTTACTTGAGCGAGATGGGCTAGCTTGAGCGAGAACTCCTGAGCTTGAGTGAGATTGACAACAGAGTTGTTTAAATGCTTGTATGCTCCCATGATTGATTTGTTTACACTTTTAAAGCATGAAATATGATGCCAACGTTTTATACAGCGTGCTTGTGTTTTCTTAAATTTTTGTTGTTTGGGATTTCGTGTTTTTACATGTTGAAACCAGTGAAAATTTGTCAGTTTAGCTTAAACGAGAGATTTTAGCTTAAGCGAGATCAGTCTAGCTTAAGCGAGAGATTTTAGCTTAAGCGAGACCAGTCTAGCTTAAGCGAGACCAGTCTAGCTTAAGCGAGATCAGTTTAGCTTAAGCGAGAATTGCTGCAGAATTTAATTCCTTACTTTAACTTGAACTTGTGGATTGATTCAATTACTTTTAAAAGCATGAATTGGGCGAATGGGTATGAGTAGAATGGTTTATGGCCTGCGATTGATAAGTTTAACATGACCTTGGCATGTGACTTATATGGGATGGTTGGTTATCAAAGTGGCATGGTTTTGGCATGATAAATGATTCAATATTGATTGTTGGAAGCATGATGATTGGGTTAGTTAGGACGTAATTCCATGATAGTTTCATGGTGGTGCCTCATTTGGTTAGGACGTAATTCCATGAGCCTCTAGGTGAGACTTCATGGTGGTGTCTTAGTTGGTCGGAACGTAATTCCATGACCCCTGTTAGTAGGAGTTCATGGTGGTGCCCCATCTATATAATTTAGTAAGGATTCAAGGTAAGTTTGCATCGTGACACTCTAAAGAGCCAGTTAGTCTCACATAGAGCGTATTGACTCTAGTGGTGAGAGTAGTAGGAGGCCTGGAACTCATTAAGGGATAACCTTGTGTGTGGGGGATGAAACATTGTAACACTTAGCTTGGGAGAGCAGCTCGGTAGAGCAGGGAAGTTCACCACAAGTGCAAGCATTCGCTGAATCCGACTAATTATATGAATCCGGATGAGTCGTGTCTTGAGTCTTAGTGTATTGGTTGCATGTCACAACATGATTGGTTGATATTTGTATCTTTGGCTATAAAAATTTGTATGCATTGGTATGATAAAAATCGTTTTCTACTCTAGCTTACCCTTTCTGCTTGTTGTATGTTTTGTGTGTGTGGTGTTCTCTTTTTACGATGATCATCAATTTATTGATGTGAGTAGATGCGAGAACTCCTCGTGGTCAACAGGATAATGGAGACTCCGCTGCTTAGCTTTGGGTTGGATTCTACTGTCCAAGTTTCTTTTAGGGCTGTAGCCCATGTACTTGTTTGGCCCTTGGGCAATTATTTTGAATACTATAGACTCTTACTCCACTTTGGTCACTGGCATCTTGGTATGCTTAAATTTCTATTCAGGTTTCTCTTGGTTAAATGTTAGGAGTAGTGTCTATACTCCAGACCTTTGTTTTCGATATTATCATGTGTAACATTTCCTTTAATTAGTGTTATTAATTAAATGGGGTGTTACAGAATTGATTAACATAATTTTTTTTAGTAATTATGTCTCTCAATTTTTTATTGGATATTGAAAAATTATTTTTTAATCTTAATTTTTTTAAATAGGTAAATTCATGAAGAATAAAATAATAGATTCATTTTTTTAAGCAATAAAAAGAAAGATACCCATGAAGATTAAAACAATACAAATTTACTCCTTCACCTATTTTCATAGATGATATTAAGGATTCAATTATTAAATTGAGGAACTCTCTCTTAAGATTCAAGCAATTATAGGTGGGAATTTTCATATTAATTCTTTGGAATTATAAGTGGAAAATTTCATATTAATTCTTTGAAACTTGTTCTCAAAATGGAGTGAAAAAAATGAAATTATAAAAACTTATTTATAATGGGTTTCATCTCAAACACAACTTCAAAACTATCATTTTTCTATGGAAAAACATATAAGGAGATTTCAATACTAAATTATACATACTTTAGTTATATTGGTGAAAATAATAAAATATATAAAATTTAAGTATATTATTTTGGCCCCTTCAACAATTTTTATCAAGATCCACCACTATATATATATATATATATATATATATATATATATATATATATATATATATATATATAAATTGTAAGTTATGTGAAGATTAATATTAATATCGAGACGAAATGTGATTTAAAGATATAAATTATGTGTTAAAGTGAGTTAATTTGACTTACATGGGTTGTCTTATCACGGATTAGGTTAAAAATGATTGAGTCGAATTTGTTTCACTTTCTGGTGAGGAAAAAATTTTACAACTTGACTCAACTCACCACAGGTTGGTGGGTTTACTCATTAACTCATATAAAAATAAAAAATACTAAATATTCAAATTTGTAGGATGGAAACAATTTTATCCTTTTTGGGGATATTGAATTTTGCTGAATCTCAAGGATATCTAGAAATGCATATATATACAATGAAATCAAGATTTCTTTTTTGGTTCAAAGATAAAAAATAGGTTTTAAAAAAAATAAGTGAGTTGCGGGTTAAGTAAGTTCAACCTGACTCGAACCTGTATAATTCATGGATTAAGTGAGCCCAATCCTTTTTTTTTTCATAATAAAGAAAATCAATTTCTCAACTCGGCCTAGCTCAAACCCGTGGTGAACCAGGTTGGCTCACGGGTTCTGACCTATTTTGATATGTCTAAATGATATTGTTCTTACAGAGCCAAATATACTCCGCAAAGACTTCAATTTCAAGCACTCCTAGCTCCAACTTCACATTTTTCACACTCTCAAGATGGGGTGTCCAGATACTCGTCCTCTTCAAGTCGAATGAGGGTTGTGCCTACAAAAGACACTCTAACCCTACATCAGTCAAGTGCATCAGATAATATTAAATGTATTGGGAATCCAAGTGTGAATCTAAGTCACACATTGAGTAAAAATGAGAAAGTTGAGCACCATATAAGGATGAATACCCATAAATTCATTGCCTTAAGGTTTTAGGTTAGAGGTGGTGTCAATTCCTTATGTGTGGGTGTAACTCATGTCTCATTAGTGTTGTATTTCTCTAATGATTCTTTCTCGAAAGACCCAATAGTGGTTTATCCTCACACTTGAGGAGAAGATTATTGGAAACCCAAGTGTGAGTCTAAGTCCCTATATCTTCACACTTATATTTTTATTTTGGGATATCACATGACACGAACGGTCATACATAAATCCAAAAGAAAGAAGTGAAAAGATTATATTTTTTTAAAAATTTTAATTTTGTAGTTTTGTTTTATTTATTTTAAAAAAGAGGTTATTTTTATTATCATTTAAAACGTTTTTATTTTTATGAATATTAAAATCAGTATTGTAAAAAGAATTCAGAACCTTAAAAATGAGAAAATAAAAACATGGAGATAAGTGTGTAAAATATAGGGCATAACTAGAAAAGAGGCAAAAATGGAATATAAAGTGTGTGAGTACAACTGATAAATAGTGAGGGTGCAGCAAGTACAGAAAGCCGAAAGCAAATAAAGCATACAGGGGGTGCAAGATAGTAAATGTCCAGGGCAGTGAATAATTCAATGTGTGGTGTGTGCAGAACATGCCTCACAAACAGAAACAAAATATATAGGGGATGGGGAGTGGCGTGAGTACTGTGTTTTTGGTTGCAGGGGAGTGAAATTGGCGATGGTGATTCACTGTGTTGATTGTGTCATGATGAAGGAAGATCCACGACGCAGTGATTTTGTGTAAGATTAATAGGTGATTATTAGAGATGTCAAAAAAATTCGTACCTATGGGTATCCGTAGATAAAATTCATAACAGGTAAAAAAAGGATATTGTAATATGAGTATTTTCTATATTCAGATGTTAACGAGGCAAGTACGGGTATCATAGTATCCATACCAGCGAATACTCGTACTTGTTATACTTTAATCTAAATTACAAAAAAAAACATGATTAAAACATTAATACATCGATGTTGAGTGAGTTATTTTTTATTAATTGGTTTTAAAAAATCTTTATTTCTTTGTAAATTGTCATTCAATCATATTTAAATGAATTATTTGTATTTTGTTTGAAATTTATGAATGTTATGCATTGTATTAATTTATCTTTTGTAAATATTTGCGGGTACTCGTGTATATCCGTGGATTTTAACAAAATATGCGGATATTCGCATAACAAATACCCGCACATATATGAATACAGATATAGAGCAAAGATTTATCCAACGGGTAGGGAAGGAAAGAAATACTACCCATGTCTACCCGTTCCTTTAATATTCCTAGTGATAATATCATCAAATTACATACTTATAATTATAGTTCTACATCAATTAATCTATAACAATATATAAAGAGGATTTCTTCTTTTGTGTCCACATTTCAAAATACCAATTTTACCCTTTAAAATATAATTATTTTTTAAATTTTTGAAAATTGACCGTTATTTTTACAAACTTTTTTCTATATTTATCAACAATTATTCTCTCATCTTTTCTTATATATTTCACTTTATTTTTAATAAATATAATTTTATTTTATATATTAACTTAATAACATTATATTATTGTAAGACCCACTTATTATTCTACCCAATGTTTAAGGGCTGCCCCAATCTACTAGGCCTAAGGTTGGCCCATGGGATAACCAAAACCCTCTAAAGCAGACCTAACACCCTCATTCTCTTGTTTTCAAGAAACAAACCAGCTCTCCCCTCACCTCTGAATTGTTTTCAATGCTCTGCTAGGGTTTGAGCCTCTTTCTTCGAGTTAGCTCAGCTTCATCTCCCATTCCACGTAAGTTGTCTTTCAACTCGTTTTCTTTCTTTTCCAACGTGAGTTTCGTGATTCCAATAGAGGTTCATTTTGGATAACCTTGTTCCTCTTCTATTTCATTATTTTCCAATTCATTAATTTGTTCCTAGAGCTACTGTGCTCGACTGTTTGGGTGTACGAGTCGTTTACTATCCTTTTCAAGTAAGAGAAGCTAGGGTTTCACACTTTTTTGTATATTGTCTGTTTTTCGAATTTGTTCCGTGTTTTTGGTGATTATATGATGTTTAGCGTGATATGAATATGTACTTTGATTTGCTCGGGATGAATCTATGTGTTGGCCTGCGAGAACAGTGGAGGAGATATGATAATCTCGCCCAAGTGAGTGGGTCTCGCCTAAGCGAGAGCATCAAAAACCCTCCCAGGTGTTGCGCAAGCTGTCGCTCAGGCGACGAGCTCCAATTTTGAGTGAGAAGTCATCTCGCTCAAGCGAGGAGGTCTCGCCGAAGCGAGAGAACACGACAGATCCACTGTTCCACTTTTCGAGCTCTCACCTAGGCGAAAGGTGCTCGCCTAAGCGAGAGAACCCTCTCGCCTGAGCGAGGCCTTTCAGCCTGAGCGAGAACTGGGCGAGAATGTGCTGAAGTCCTAATTTCTCCTCTGTTCTTGGATGATTGTCACATGTTTGGGTGGATTACTATGTTGAAGCATGAAATGAATGACTTTGCATGTATTGAATGGTTTATGGGCTGGAATTGATAAGTTTGGTATGATCTTGCCATGAAACATAATGGATGGTTGGTTATGAATGTTGGCATGGAGTTGGTATGCATGATAATTTTATGCTTGGTGGATGAAACATGCTTTTGGTGTAGTTTAGGACGTAATTCCATGAATCTCTAGGTAAGATCTCATGGTGGTGCCTCATTGGTCAGGACGAAATTCCACGATGGTTGCGTGGTGGTGCCTCATGGTCAAGACGTAATTCCATGACCCCTGTTAGTGAGAGCTCATGGTGGTGCCTCATGCTTAGGATGTAATTTCACGAAGATCGTGGTGGTGCCTCATTATATAATTTAGTAAGGATTCAAGTAAGGATTGCATTCTGACACTCTAAAGAGTCGGTTAGTCTCACGTAGAGCGTACTGACTCAAATGGTGAGAGTAGCAGGAGACCCTAGTCTTTGGCAGGATAATGACTTTAGATGTTTGAAGGCTAACCTTGTGAGTGATAGGGTGAAACCCATTGGCAATTGGCTTTGCAGAGCAGTAGAGGCCACCACAAGTGCAAGCATCCGGTGAATTCGACTAATTATATGTATATGGATATTCGTGTCTTGAGTCTTAGTGTCTTGAGTGTTGGTCATTGCATGCTTGGTTGATGTATGTATCTTTGGCTATAAAATTGTATGCAATTGTATGATAAATCATTTTTCTACTCTAGCTTACGTTTTCTGGTTGTTTGTATGTTCTGTGTGTGGTTTTCTCTTTTTGTGATGATCATCAATTTATTGATGGGAGCAGATGTGAGAACTCCTCGTGGTCATCAAGGTGATGGAAATTCCGCTACATAGCTTATCTTCGATCAGACCCTGTTTTCTTCTGAGTTCACTTTTAGGACCGTATCCCATGTATTTCCTTGCTCTTGGAGCACTTATTTTAATATTGTTAAACTTCTTTCTCTGTGTTTTTATTGGCATCGTTGTGTGCCTTAGTTTTCCTTCTAAGTGTTCTTGGATAAATATAAGGAGTAACATTATACTCTATGACTTTGCCCTTTTATTATTCATCGTAATGTTTCATTTAATTATGTTATTACTTAAATGGGACGTTACAATTTATCACCTATTAATATAATATCACACATATTTAAAAATACGTATACACAAGCACGACAACACTACCTTTCTTGATGTTGATTCTTTATAATGATTTTTTGTTTGCGCTACCCTTCCCTCTGATACATAAGAATATTAATAACTTTTTATAATGAGTTTATGTATTAAACAATAACAATAATATAGGATATATTAATTTTTATTCAAAAAATACGTAACTTAGCTTTCATGAATCTTCTCAATTTTATATACAACACATCATCTATAATTTCTTGAATTTTAAAGTACTAAAAAAGTTATGTAATTTATATATGAATAAGTAAGCGAAAGTTCTATTTAGTAAAAATAATTATAGTATAAAGGTGAAAATGTGTGAGTTAGGGTAGTATTGTCAAATAAAATTCAAATAATTTTAAGTAAAATTTTGAATTTGAATTTTAAAGTACAACAAATTGCAATTGTTCAATCTCTTTTCTTTTTATCGTAACCACCTTCTACCTTCTGATTATCCATCTTACAGATGAAATTTAAATAATTATAAGTAAAATATTTAATTTGAATTTTAAAATACAACAAACTTCAATTGTTAACTCTCATTTCAATATTTCTCTATCTTCTAGCTATGCATCTTAAGATAAAATTTAAATCATTGTAAGTAAAACATTGAATTTGAAAACATGTCATTCATGTTTTTTAACGTGTCATTCGTGTTCTTGAATTCCGATGCTCATTCTAGGTTTTCAAATTTCCCGTTCTCCTCCAATAAATTGAAAGTTGTATAGTGGTTATTTTTTTCTTTAATGTTTAGTTCTTGAACTTAAATTGTTCAAATTCTTCTTCAAAATTTTGAAAATATATATTTAGTTATTTTATTAAAAAAAATTAAAATTAAATTGAATATAAAATAATGATACTCAACATTGATATTTACATATGATACTTTCTATTGTCATCATACATTAACCGTGTCACATGTGGCAAACCATGTACCTAACATATGAGGAAAAAATGAAATAAATAAATAAATAAAAATAAATGACATAATTGTATTAATATTTTTTTTTAAATGAACTTAATTGAAAATAAGAAAAAGACCTACTTAAACTATTTTAACTAAAATTGGACCCACACAACTAATTTAACCCATTATAGAATAATAAAATAAGGCAAAATAACAACTACGTCCATCCCTTAATCATCATATCATCCCCGGTTAATAGAAAAAATTTAACAACGAGACTCAATTTAAAAATATAAATATATGAAGTACTTAATAAATTAAATTTATAAAATATTTTATAAAATTGATTTTATTAAAATGTTTTTCAAATTAGAGAGTGAAAATTTTAGACAAATAATGGTTTTAATGGAACAAGATTAGTATGTGAGTAAAATTTTATAATTTTATAATTTTATTATTTCATATTTTTTAGTTTTGTAATTTCATAATTTTTTAATTTTGTAAAATCAGAATTTAATAATTTAATAATTTGTAAAAAGAAATTAATATTAGAATTTTCTACTAAAAGATGTGAAAATCCATGATTCTTGTCAGGATTCTTTGATCAGTTAAAATAATTTTGTATTAAAATAACTATGTTTAAGCATAGTCTTTACCATCTCCTTTCCAAATATTAGAGCTACAGAATTGACTCATAACATCTATGTCAGTCTTTTTGTATGAATATATTTTAAATATCTTACTTTTTAGATGATCCCTCTAGAAGAGTAATATTCTAACAATCTATGTTTTTTTTCTAGTTACTTCGTTTTCTATTTTTATTTCAGAAAATTTTAGGAAAAGAAGAAAATTTCCGTCGAGCTAAAAAAATGTCATGTCTCTAGTAAACTAAAGGTTAAAATACCTTTTTGATCCCAATTTTCGTCAAGTTTTTTCAAATAAGTCCTAATTTTGGTTTTGTGTTCAAATAGGTCCCAATTTTCGTCAATTATGTTCAATTGGGTCCTTTTTTGTTAACACCGTTTAAATCATTAACGGCCATGAACAGTGACTGCCACGTGTCATTTCGTGGTTTTTTTGAATTTTTTTTTATTTTTTATTTTTAATTTTTTTTAATTTTTTTTAATTTTTTTTGAATTATTTTTTAAATGTCCTCGTGTCAATCTAATAGTGTGTCACGTGTCAAAGTCAATATTCTATATTCAATTTGGTCCCTATATTTGTTATTTTTGTTCAATTAGGTCCTAATTTTTGTTAAGATTAACCAATTTGGTCCCTATAGAAGATGTGACCAAATTTAATTTTTATATCAAAGTT
>Ga0214544_1009456_pt1 | contig 15249 bp, 4 predicted proteins | sample CNSS3metaG_FD_160074 | JGI IMG/M metagenome (GOLD analysis project Ga0214544, IMG submission 160074) | Root nodule microbial communities from cowpea collected in UCLA plant growth center, Los Angeles, California, USA - CNSS3 | ecosystem: Host-associated > Plants > Roots > Nodule | place: USA...
TATATATATATATATATATATGACGATTTCTTCCTTTAAAAGATTAAAAATTTGAAAAATATTATATTGATATTAGAAGTTATTGATCAAGACTTAATGAGCATGCTCTCTTCTTCAAAGAATATGATATTATAATATAAAGACAAAAGGAAAATGTTAATTTTCAAAAGCTTAATATATTAGTCAATTTCATTTGTATTCCACACACTATTATTTAAATATAGTGTGTTAATTTTGTTATTTATCATTGGCTTAGAGTACAAGTGTGAATTCAGTACTCCAAACCAGTATTTTAAAATTTTTTAAAATTAAAATCTTCAAATAGGATAGAACAATAATTTAATCAACGTTTAATTTGTACATTATAATAAAAATATTTTTTTTATTGCAAGTGTATAATAAAGATCATATGCTCATGCAATTTTAAAATTTTGAGGTGAGAAAATATCCAATTTTTTTATCCATTCAAAATTTATTTTATTAAAAATTTAATCTATTTAAAATTTATTTTATTAAATTTGAATTTCAAATTGATCTACATTTTAAAAATTTTTATTGGATATACTTTGTTTGAATCCATATTTTTAAATATGAAAAATCTGAAATATCAAATCAAAATTTTTAATCTACATTTTTAATTGGATCAGGCTGAAGATAAAGATGGACTGGTCCAAACTAAAAGTCAAGACGAGTTGGCCTGGTCGTAAGGTCGAACTAGGATGACTCTAGACGAAAGTTGAGTTGGGTCAGCCCAAGCTCAAGGACGAGGCGAGCCGACCCTGGCAGAAGCTCGACTGAAATGCGACCAAGTTAGGCCCGACCATATTCAGCCCAAACTAAAATTCGGTTGAGTTGTCTTGGCTGAATTCGATTGAGTTGTCTCGGCTGAATTCGGTTGAGTTGGCCCCAACCGAAATATAGCTGACTTCGGTCTAGTTAGCCTTGGCTGAAAAATGATCGAGTCAGCCTCGCCCAAAATTTGGTTAAGTCGACCATGATAGAGATTCAGATGAGTCGTGCTGACCGAATTCGGCCGAATTTGACCGAGTTGATCCGACTAAAATTTGGTCGAATCGAGCCTGATCGAAATTCAGCTGAATCGACACTGACTGGAATTCAACAAAATTCGGTGGAGTCGACCTCAATCGAAATTCAGCCAAATTCGTCCAAGGCTACTCTAATCGAAACTTGGCCAAGTCGGCACCAGTCGAATTCAGCTTAGTCTGCTACAGTCAAAACTCTGTTGAAACTCGGCCAAGTTGGCCCTGACCGAAATTCGACTGAGTTGGTCCCTGTCGAATTTAGCTCAGTTAGTCTTTGCCAAAATTCGATCAGTGAGTTGGTCCCTCGGATATCTAGGAATGGAACTTGTTAGTTGTCTTAAACCCTAGTTCATGAAGCGGGTTTACTTATTTAGGGATTCAAGGGATTGACTCTTAATAAGGAAATCTAGGCTCATTCAACTAAGGGATCAGGGCTTGAGTAAACTTGTGGGTTGACATTAGTAATTTAATGGAAAAGAGTTGAGTGTTTTATATGCTTGAGAGTGAAATCTGTAAAATCAAACCCCAACAATATTAATTCGTTGCATTTCTAGTCTTTTCCATATTCTAAGAGTTTTAAATATCTAAGTTCACTTTTTACTTGTTTTATGCAATATTTACTTTCATGCTTAAAAACTCAAATTATGAATTCATTCTTTAGTTTAAATTAGTTATTAATTGCATGATTAATTAGTATTACACGAATCTCTTAAAAAATGATATATCGATCTTACCGGTTACTATTTGCATAATCTTATACATTTATCGGAGTCTTAACAAAACACACCCAAAAGGATAAAGATCTAACCTAAACCATTCACATTCTCTCCCTTTCCATTAATATCAGTGGGGGTATAGTAGAAATTTTAGAAATATGGGTGCAGGAAGAAATGCCCCTCTATAATTAGGAATGATGGTTATGCTAAAAGGTTAGTTTTTTAGTATTGGTAGATTATTTTTTTGAAAATCAACTTTAAACATTAAAGTGTTTTCTACACGTACTTTTCCTTTTTTGGAACTGAAACCGAAAGCCCAAGTAATTGGATATCATCTGATCAAAGACACACAAATTGTTCTGAGAGGAAGAGTTTCATAGACTAGGAATAGGATCAAGTGATCTTCTGTGATTATCCCAATCCAATAAAAACAATTATATTAACTTGTATCTAAAAAGAATAAAATCAAATAAAAATATAAAAATAGTTATAAGAAATTAGAAAAATTATCATAATTACATAAAATAGCTATCAAACCTGTTTATTAACCTGTGTTACTAGAAAAAAAAATCATAATATGTGAGTAATAGTTTTTGGAAATTCCTCTTTTCGAAAGAAAGATAAAAAAACAAAGTTAAATCATAAAAAGGAACTTAGATGTGTGACAGATGTGATGTGAACGAATGGATCCTCCAACCAAACATCTGCATCACCAACTAATAAGACTCAATTACTTTAGCATATATTATTTTCAGTTTTATGAATAATATTCTTCGAATAATTAACATATGTTTCCAAAAATGATTCGTGATTAATTTAAGAACAAAAAGTAAAATATTTTTTACATGTTGGCGTAAATGAAGAATTTTGAAAACTATATCAAATATTTTTTACAAATAATTTTGATTAAGAAAGAAAGTCATATAGTTTTTTTATCTTATTTTTTATTGAAAATCTTATGAAAAAAAAATTTATTCAACGTGTCTTTGATAAAAAGTATCAATGTATGTGGTACGTATTTAATAAAAGTTATCAAAATATAAATAACGGCGACAACAATACAAATAACATGTTGTGAAGTAATTAAAAAAACATTTCAGCTTTAATACAGTAATGACTTTTAATTTGGGTGGAAAAGGAATGAAATTAAGCGATTGAAACTTCTTTAATTGGCTCACTTATTAAATTATTTATTGAAGTTCTCCTTAAAATATTTTCAATTTGTTAATTTGGAATTTAATAAATATTTGTATATCGAAAAAGAAGTAAAAATAAAAGAAATCCTGACATAAACTTTAATTGTAATTATAATTCTCAGTTTAGAGTTCCAATTTCCGAAATAAAGAAAACATATAAATTACTTTTATTATCATTTCTATCACTTTTTATATTTCCTGCTTTAAGTTATTTTTTTAAACGAGTTAAAATCATCATTTTGATCAAATTAATAATAACAACATTAATAAATCAAAAGTTAACTTCTCAACGAAAACGAATATTCAATAAAATATAATTTGTTATTTTAAACCATACAAGAAAAGATAACTTCTCAACGAAAGTAATCTTTAATATGAAAAATAAGTATCATGTATTAATATAGTAGCACTTGTCATTATAAATTTGATGAAACAAATTAGATTAACTTATTTGATGAAATAAGATTGAATTGGAAACAAAATTAGAGAAATCATCTTCTTTTAGTAGCAGCTCCAACAATGGAATCTCCACCAACTTTGCCTTAAACTTTAATCATTAACCAGAAATTAAAAAGCATTATTTTCTTTTCATAAAATTATTAGTCAAGATGGGTAATGATGAAATTTTGCATCCCTTTCACTCACCGGAAACATGTTTCCATCACTGGTCAATTCCAAAATTAAACAACATTTTAGAGGTCCTTAGCATCAGGGGAAAATGCACATTTCAATTTGATTATGTATCATCCACTAGGAAGGACCATTACATTGCACCTATATGTAATTCTCTACCAATTTTCTTAACCCACTAAAAAAAAATTAACAAGTTTGTGGCTGTCTCCTAACTGCACCAAAGAGTGATTAAATTATGTTCCTGATTCCAGGTGTTACCCTTTAGCAAAAGTAATCCATAAAAGAATACCCCGATGTTTTAATGCAGTAAAAGGTCAAACTTTTAAAGAAAACTCAAGTTCAAAATGTTATTATTTTTGTTACTTGTAACATATATAATTGTGATGTTAATGGTTTCATATCACTTAAAAGTCCAGATCTAAAACCTAAAACGATTCAAATATTTATTTCTTTTTATCGTGTATCTCTTGTGAGGTCAATAATGATTCTACGGTGAGTTTATGTTTACTTATTATTTTTTTAGAATGTTTTACATGATTTTTTTTAAAGTGTAAAAACAAAATGTGTATATAATTTAATTTAAAAATAAAACAATTTTTTAAAAATAATTTGAGGATGGAATATTTATATAATCCTTAATTTTAGGAAAATATATGATTTTTATGCTAATATTTGAGAAATTTATTTAAGGTGATCTTTCAATTTTTTTCCTTAATTTAGTTATCATTTTATTTAAAAGGAGTCTATATGATTTTTTTCACATGTGAGTAACTATGAATTTCTAACCTTTCAGACTTATCAATTCTACTCCTAGAATAAGAAAAGGAAAAAAAATTCTTTAACACTGTACCTATCATTTCACAACCTACTATAAGAGTAAAATATTCTAATAAAAGTGAATTTTTTGTATTCGTAATGAAAAAGATAGAGTAAAAGTAATCAAAGGTAATTTTTTAGGTGCCAAAACATGATGGTCTAAAAAAACTTAAGGGATGTATTGAGCGAAAAAACTTATTAAGCCAAAATATGTATCACTTGTACTATGAAAAAAGTTATAAACCAAGCATTTTGAACAGAGAGATTACGAAAGTTTCAATGATGTAGGTGGCCAGGAATTGAACTAGGTACACACAAAAATGGGTGTGAATTGATGTTAGTGGATTACCAAAACGGTTCCACAAATGCTCCTCCATAGTGACTATTGTTGACCACTGTAAAACCATGTACCGCAGAAGGTAGGGAGCATGATCTGTTCACCATTAATGCATAAACTTTGGAACAGTTTATATAGCATCAACCGCTTCACATCAAATTCAGACACATTTCACCACAAGTCCTAAACTCAAGAGGGTCCTCTATCTCTGCTCTAATTTTTCAACTGAGGCAAAATGGTCTCAGCTTCTTCTCCCCCTTCCAAGGAAATGGTACTAAACCGTTATCAACGTAGTTTACACAATGATTTCTGTCTAAACAACACTCTTCTGTTATATCAGTTTTTTTTTTCTTATTCATTGCATGATCCACACTTGTAGGAAGTTAAATCAGATCAGAAATGGGTGGAGAATGGTCCCTCTCGCAATGCCAAATGGTGGTACTCAACTTTTCACACTGTCACAGCCATGATTGGTGCTGGTGTTCTCAGCCTGCCCTATGCCATGGCATATCTAGGATGGTAAACTTCAACTTATGGCTTCAAGTCTTTGAAATGGCATAAAGGTGGCAACTTGAGCAAAATATATTGCGTAAAACTGAGTTTTTTCTTTTATGCTTATCTTTGAAGGGTGCCAGGGACCTTGATTCTGTTTCTAACTTGGTGCCTGACCTTAAACTCAATGTGGCAAATGATCCAACTCCACGAGTGTGTTCCGGGAACCCGGTTTGATCGTTACATTGATCTTGGGAGACATGCTTTTGGACCAAAGTTAGGACCGTGGATTGTGCTGCCCCAGCAACTGATTGTGCAAGTTGGGTGTAATATTGTGTATATGGTCACCGGAGGGAAGTGCCTCAAGAAGTTCATGGAGATTGCTTGCACCAATTGTACTCAACTCAAGCAATCTTGGTGGATTGTCATTTTTGGTGCCATCCATTTCCTCTTGTCTCAGCTTCCCAATTTCAACTCTGTTGCAGGAGTTTCTTTAGCAGCTGCAGTGATGTCACTGAGGTACTTCTTAATTTCCACATGTCTACGGGAGTTTCCATAATGGTCCCAAAATACAATTTAGTCATATCTTCGTGTTTGTGTCTATCCATATCTGTGGGTCTATGAGCTTCATAGGTATTATTGAGTGTTTATCTTTCTGATTACTATGAATGGATGTTCTGATGCAAGGATCTATTTTGGCCTTAATAAATGTTGGGACCATTGGAAAAGCCACCCATGTCTTCACTTTTCTGGCACTAGCTTTCCATCATGATCACTATCATTCAATATTTAGCAGATTTGGGGGTTACTGAGCTGGCTTGGCATTTTGCACACATGTAAGGAAGATTCCAGGGAAAAATATTGTTTGGATTCTTCCCAGGATGAGTTATCCATGTGAAAAATGGAAAGCATAAATATTTGACATGAAGCCTAAATATTTTGTAGAAAGATATCAGCAAATTTACCCTTTTGGCTATGCTTGTGAACAAGCAGAGCCACATGGTTGGATTAGTTGAAATAAAATAGTGTTTTGAAAAGCAGTAACTTACTCTTTCGGTGCTTTGATTGCAGCTATTCAACTATATCTTGGGTGGCATGTTTGGCCAGAGGCCGTGTAGACAACGTTAGCTATGCATACAAGGAAACCAGTTCTACGGACTTAATGTTCAGAATCTTCAATGCACTTGGTCAGATTTCATTTGCATTTGCTGGGCATGCAGTGACCCTTGAAATTCAGGCCACAATTCCTTCAACCCCTGAGAAGCCCTCAAAGATACCAATGTGGAGAGGTGCTATAGGTGCATATTTCATCAATGCTATATGCTATTTCCCACTGGCACTGGTAGGATATTGGACCTTTGGAAGAGATGTTGAGGACAATGTGCTTATGGAATTTGAAAAACCTGCATGGCTCATAGCCTCAGCTAACTTGATGGTCTTCATTCATGTTGTTGGTAGCTACCAGGTACAAACACAACACAACCATGTGCTTAAACTACTCTGGCGTATTACCTTATTAATGTCCAAACATTGGATTCCAGGTTTATGCTATGCCTGTTTTTGACTTGATCGAGAGGTTGATGGTCAAAAGACTGAACTTCCCTCCAGGATTATCTCTCAGACTTGTTGCTAGATCAGCTTTTGTTGGTGAGATTTTTAAAACCATCTACTTTTGGGTTTAAGAACATACGTATCTTCGAGTTCAGATTCATTACTAGATTTTTTTAATGTTTTTAATGTCATAATCTGTTGAACATTAAAACTCAAGAGAGAATCCAAAATCGTTATCTTCCACCTAAAACAATTTGTTAAATGTTACAGCTTTTACATTATTTGTTGGGGTCACATTCCCTTTCTTTGGTGATCTTCTTGGGTTCTTCGGTGGCTTTGGTTTTGCTCCTACTTCATACTTTGTAAGTCTCTCTTACCTTCTTATTTCCTCATCCTTATATCAAACTACCAAATTTACAAGAGTTAATTTAGAACATAGAAGATTAATGTTGGTGTGTCGGTTGTTCAGCTTCCTAGTGTGATGTGGCTAATCATCAAGAAACCAAAGAGATTTAGCATCAACTGGTTCATCAATTGGGTAATGATTAATTTATTTCAACATTTCTAAGAGAATGCAAAATTAGATTATCACAGTTCAGTGTTGTTTTCTTTTGGCACTGACCCTCTTTTTTTTTGTGCTTCTCAGGGTTCAATATATGTTGGAGTGTGCATTATGTTGGTATCTACTATTGGTGGCTTAAGGAATATTGTTGCTGATTCTTCTACTTATAAGTTTTACACCTAAAATATTTTGTTATTGAAAAAATATGTAAGCATAAGCAATTAATCTAGTTGATTAGACTGAAGTTGGTGATTATCCAATTTGTGGGGTGTGTGCTCCTTCAAGCAGCAAGCCTAGTGTTCTTTCTATAAATTAGTTTATTGTCTGATTGAGATGTTAACGTATTGATAGAACAGATAGATTTTAATATAGAATTTACAATATCTGAATAATAAAGTGAATTAAGACTTTATGTGTGCAATACTTTCTTTATGAGTTTAATTTCCCCATCAGAACCAAACATGATCCATGTAAATTTATCAAAATGATATAAAAGGCACATGCCAATTAAATTATATTTTTGTTTTCTAATAAACACTTTTGCGAGTTGGTTTAAAATAATTGTTTTCGTCAAAAAAAAATCATTATTAAACAGACATTATAAGATTTGAACCCCCAAAGTAATTGGTTAAAAGATACATACTGTTACTTTTATAAATCAATACTTCGTACTTCTTCTACTAATTAAAGATTACAATTTAATTGTATTATGTACGATGTCTGATATACGCAGAAATAATTTATATATTTTATAAGAAGTTATTATCAACGTATCAAATAATCAGCAAACATTACTCAATAAAGTATTTAAGCCTAATCTTATAATAACGCGGTTACAAAGAACAAATCAGCAAATATTACTCAATTATATTATTTATGATGATTATATTGAGGGAGGATAGAAAACTTATATTAGGATATCTATGACGGGAACAAAATCAAATTTCAAGATTTGTTCTTACTATTTTCCTTTTTTTTGTTAAATCTACATTTTCAAATACTTTTACCAACTTGAATGTAGTATTTTTCTAAATGAACATGATTAAGTGTTTTTAAAGTAATAAAATTTAAAGTATGAATGTTATAATGGTAAGATACAAAGATTATAAAACATTTTATAAAAAAAGATATGCTTATGTTTTATCTAACCAGCAAAAAACTACATTTAACTGCACGCATTAAAGTAATTTCTCAAGCTAACATTGTAATTTACAAGGAAAATGATCGTTTAACAAAATCTTTTTTAACAAACTTTTGAGAAATTATCTATTTAGGTAAAAAAAGTTACTTCTTTATTTCATTTTAGTTAAAAAATAAAAAATTAATCTATTGTAATTTTATTTATGGAAACTTTGTCAAATTTATAAAAAAAATTGTCAAAACATAATTTTTTAATTGACAAACATTTATACACGTATATAGAGAAAATGTGTTATTATTTTCAGGTCCACCAAAAACTCTCACAAAGCTCAAGTTAATATAAGATTTCTTGAAAGACATGCTAAAACTACTTCATGACAAGAACATTCTAAACCTCCCTATGATAACTCTAGATGAATATTTGCTTTGTACCAACATATGCTCTTTCCTTATTTTGGATAAAAGATTTCTAACCAATGTGTAATAAGTCAAGCTAGTTATCAAAACGTTGTTTGAAAGGATATTAACATTTAATGTTGGATGTAATACATTTAATGTATCCCTATGTTTATGGGTGAATAGACATGTCGAAGTGAGTCGCAACGTGTGAGTCTACTCGACTTACCACAAGTTCGACCTGGATCGAGTTGAAAAAATAAAATTTTTGTGAGTTATGGATTAAAATGGGTTCAAAACTCACTTAATCCACAAGTTATATAGGTTCGAGCCTATTAAATCAGATACGTCTAATATATGCCAACTAAGAGGGAGTGTGAATTGATTCTGTCAGATTTTTATTGATTTAAAAGAATCTTGATTTATTTTCAATCTTTACAGACCCATTAATCAATTTTCAAGTTTTGTGTTAATGGATTAGTTCAACCAATTAGGAATAGCATAGGTGATGAAAGAAATAAGAGAACACAATGATTTTTATACTAGTTCGATTGAAAATGAATCTACACCCAGTCTTCTTCTAAGCAATCCATGCTTAGAAGGATTCTACTAAATCAATAGAGTTCCAAGAATTACAAGATCACCTATATAATTCAAGACCCTAAAGGCCTAAGAACTTTATCTACAAATCAAAAACTCCCCCTAAATGCATTGCCTCCACATAATTGCAGCTAGACCTTCACCCACACAGTGGATAACAATGAAAAGAAATGTAATTCAAAAAGAACAAGGAACGAATACACCTAATTGTTGTGCATATATGACAATTGATCCTAGTACCAAGCGTGACCTCCCAAGATAGGCTTCATCATCAATCTCCTTGAATACCCAGCAGAATAATCTCTCAAGAATGCAAGAACTTAGTGTTTCTCAATCTCTCATAAATTCGCTTTTTGATTTAGTGTTGTGTCTTTCAATCTGAGTTGAGATTTGTTTTAAAAAAGAATTTTGCTTATTAGATTAGTGGATTAGGGAATTTACCTAATCGATTATCATGGTTGAATTTTGACTGCATTAGTGCAATGCATTTTGATAATCCATTAGTTAAATAGCTAATCCATTCATATGGTCTACATTGCACATATTCAAGAATTTGATAGTTGATCTATTCAGTTCAAGCTTGGCTTACATTTAATCGTAGGTATAGATCACCTACCCAAATGAAAATTTGAAGACTAGGCCTAAAACAATGGTACATGGTGTTTGCATGACTTTGGACATCATCAAAACTAGCTTCGTTTGATTAAGCAATGTCCCCCTTTCAACAAAGTCGGGTTATAGTGAGTTGACCCATAAACCCACTTAAATTTAAAAAAAAAGTTAATAAAAGTAATTAATTTAATAACTAGTTTTAGTAACTTGAAAACTCAAATCCCTAATTTTACTTTCTTCTCTTCTTCGCTTGCTTTATTTGTTGTACACAAACAGAATACCCCCCAAGTTACACGGCTTGGAGGCTGATGGGATTACCCAATCAAAAGAGCTCACCTTGAACACGGCCTAATCGAGTACATATCGACCTTATAGGACGACATGTATGTGGATTGGCCGACTCGCCAAGTCAATATAATAACCCCAAATGAGGTAAACCCAAGGTGAAGTATCTTATTGTAATTAGCAGGTAGTTAAGTCAACTAAACCAAAACCCCACCAGGTAAGGCCATCAACCCTTGTATAAAAGACACATTTTACAAAGTACATGATTACATTTTGACTTTGACATCTGACTCCCATATCTCGAACTAACTTTAGCATCAAAGTGTCTTTTGTAGGCACTTCCCCTTATAATTGGCATTATCATGTTTTTATTCTATTTATTTTCATGTTTAATTGTTATTTTATTTTTGGATTTTATATGATAATTTAGGTTTTATTCAATAAAAGTGGAAAAGATAAATGATGGGGATATATTTTGCAAATAAGTGGAAAACATAAAGATTTGGGAAGATTATCAATAGAATGAGTAGAATATTGAATTATCAACAATATGGATTATCTATAAAGTTGGTTACTCAAGCTCTAGTCAGAAGAATTGAAGATAATTCAAAAATATGGAGTTCCATAAGATGAAAAAGATAAATCCATGAGGAAATTCCAGTACAAAATCAAGTACAAAGTTGTAGGCCCAAATCATATTCGAGCAATTCGCCTAACGAAGAACAGTTTGCTTAGCGAATCATGTTGTTTTTGCCCAGCGAGTCCGTTCGCCTAGCGAACTACCAAAGTTGAAAAATCTATAAATTAAGGGTCTAACAAGGTCAAAAACACACTGGGAGAGAAAGAAACTTGATATCTCACTTGAAGGTAGAATGACATTCTCAAGGATGAAGGCATCCAATTTTAACATCATTTTTATGTTCTAAGAGTAGTTAACTCCCTCATTCATAGAGGTTGGGTGTAATGTTTTCTTAATTGTCTATGAATTCTTCATTCAATATAATCCTTTTCCATAATATCTTATGTTTTAGTATATGAATTTTTATCCTTTTCCATAATTTTTCACTTCATTCATTATAATTTACTTCATTTTGACTACAATTATCATTATTGTCGATCATCATTCATAAATTTATCACAAACATATCTCCAATTTTCCAATATTTTCTCTTCAAATCTATCTTTTTAAACTCCATAAACTTCTCTTCTAATTCAAACAAAACCTATTTTTCCTTCAACCTACCATTTTATTGAGGTGTTTTTATTAACATTCACATATCATAAGGTTGAAATCCACCTAATTGAAACAATGTTTTGACTAAATTCTACTTTCTTTTTTTTTTTTTTCATGATAAATGTAAATGTAAGGAATTCCTAAATTCTACCTTTTTTTTTTTTTTTTCCGTTAACAACTAATCTTCCAATTTTTTTTTCTCTGTGGGAACGAGTGCCAAAGATCGCCTTTGATATACACGTGTCATTTTCTCGGTCCACCAATATTCAATCCTAATTTTTCCATTTTTCTTTCTTGATCCTCCTCTTTATTTATTGCAATGAGAAAACCAACAAAACCCAAAGAAAAAAGAAACGAAAAATCAAGAACTCCAACAAGGAAGAAGTAGAGCAAAATGAAGAGTGCGATTTGCGGGAGAATTCTCTCTCCCAACCATGTCTTCAAACCAGGTTCATCTTCTTTCTTCTCTCTGATTTCGATTTCCTTGGCACTTCGACCCTGTGGTTTCTTCAACTTTCTGATGTGTATTGTTTTCTTTCTTTCCAAAATATTTTGAGTGTTCTTGAGTTTCTGTTGCTCAAGGGAATTGGGGTTTGGTTATTATTTTGTGGGATTTTCATTTTCTTCTTTTCCTTACAAAAGAAACATCTTTTTGCTTGTTGAATATGTTCGCTAGTGTGAATGTTTTAGTAATTGGAAGTAGTTCTGAAGCTGGAATTCTTTGATAAAGGGATAGAGTTCAATCTTTGGGAATTGGGTTTAGCATAGCGTGATTGATTTTCATACCTGTTCTTCCCTTGCTAGAATTACGATTGTGCTTACTTTATCCAAGACTCTTGGTTAAACAGAGTAAAAACTTCTGTGCAAGATTGGTTTTGACTTCCCCTGATGCACTGAACGTGACCCGTGTGATTGTCTTAACAGTTGCACCTGCTAGAGTGGAAATTATCATTGCTTCTCTTTATTGTACTGAGGGAACTAAAATGTAGTCCCAGATGAGTGTGTTCCTATGTAGTCTAAAAAATTAGGAATATCTATGAAAAGAAAATTGATGTGTAATCATCAAGTTGATGTTATTCTCATAAGTGCGAGTGCCTTAGGTTGAGGTTTCACTTAGATAAACTCTTCCAAGCAAAAGAGTAATGTTATTGTTATGGTTCACGTAAATTGATTGACATTGGGGTTTCGTAATTTTCTTTTTTGGGTATGATGTTTTTATCCTTACATTTGCAATGATGAAGTAATGGACAGTAATGGCGTTTTTTTGTGATAGATCTTGTGGATGATTGTTCAATCTTTATGTTTAATATTTTACTGTTGCGTGCTTCTTTTTTATAGAACAGAGGAATGACTATAACACCCTTAGGTGGTTTGTTCACCTTTATAAAGCTCAATTATTCAGCCAGGTTATGATTATATGAAGGATTAGTGACAATGTTATCCAGTAGGACTAAAGATTTGTAACCTTGTGTTTTTGTCAATCGCAACTTGGAAGAAGAACATATCATTAGAAGATAGTAAACATCATTACTTAAATTTGAGTCTTGGACATGTGAGTTCAAAGAGAAAGTGACATTGATCAAATAGTGGATTAGGTAGGGATTGAATTCTTTGAAAATTATGTAATGTTATTGAACTAGCCCTGCTTATTCAACACTGGTGTTATCATGTTTGGTTTCAATTTTCTCCCTCCCATCTAATATGTATTGATCATTGTCTAAGGGAAAAATAAAAACACCCTCACTAAATATTAGTAGTAGTCACCATGAACTACTTTTAGTGACTAACATCATTTTGTTTGTTAGTTTAACAAATTTTGTTTATCATGCAATAATCATGTTTTACTTACATAATTCATTCATGTTGATTTTCACATATTTTTAGGTGTGAAGTATAAAATAGTTCCTGAAACATTGGTCTTTTTATAAATTCCTATCTCATGATATGTTTTTAGTGATAAGTTGATTAATAGGAATTGTTAAATCTGCCTACAAGCTTTGTAAGATTTTGGTGTAATGTTGAACTCAGACGTTCAATTGTCCACCATGCTGACTACCGTTCTTGCCAATCAAATACTTTCAGCTCATATGCAGTTAACATATAAATTCTTAGATCCGGATGAAATTTTTCTTTGGTACATTTTGCAAAATTGGAGAGAATAGTTGAAAGATTTCAAAGTTCATGGGTGTATGCCTTCACTTTTTCTCAGAGTCTTTGTTTTCATTTCTTTTTCTAAGTTCAATGCTTATGTGTACTGTGTTTCCCTCTCCATGTGTATGGAAGATCATGTACATTTTCTTATCTAAACATATTTTGATATTTTGTGATGCCTTCAGAATCTATGCCTGATAAATTATTTAAGTCTGGACAGCTTTTTGTTTTCTTTCTAAACCATACTATATCTCATTTGTTTCGCTATCTACTTTGTGATTGAAATTTTTAGCATCCATGAAACAATGTTGTATCTTATTTATATGGTTAAGTGCTTCAACTGTACATATTGAAGATTTGCATTACAGGGGAGGCACCTTCGTTTTGTAAAGGACCATACTCCAATATTTGTGTACCCGTGGCCGTATTGGTAACAGGAGCTGGTAAAGGAGCAGGGTTGCTTGAAAAGCCAGTTATTGAGAAAGTCACCCCTGGCCGTGAGTCTGAATTTGATTTGAAGTAAGCAGAAGTTTTGTATACTTCAAATTAAGATTTTATAGTTGGACAAATTTTGTTTAGCAACTTAGTTTTTCTGCATCTGCTAATAAGGAAATTTTCATTTCAATGAGTGAAAATATAAATCATTTTATATTTGAAGTGATTTTATCAATAAACAATGGGAAAGTGGAGGTATTTAGTAGTAGCGGATTCATTTTTCAAAGGTGTTATGTTGTCATTTTCATTAAAAGCCAGCCTAAAACAGGTGAAAGATCTTGTGTAAGAACAATGGTAATAGATTTGCAGATTTGCATCAAATTAGTATTTCTCATTTTGAAATATGAAATATGTTTATGCCTTAACCTGCTCCCTAACAAAAAGGAACTTAGCAACCCATTATAGTGCCCTAGATGCTGAGTTGTTCATTCATGCTTTTTGCTGAATTTTCTGTGATATCATGTATGGACATGTAACTATCTCATTCCTTGCAGAATAAAATGTAAGAACATATTTGATTCTGGTTTTTCTAAGATGTGCAGGAAATCACGGAAAACAGCACCACCATATCGTGTAATATTGCACAATGACAACTTTAATAAACGGGAATATGTTGTTCAAGTACTGATGAAGGTCATCCCTGGAATGACCCTTGATAATGCAGTTAACATCATGCAAGAAGCGCACTACAATGGATTGTCAGTAGTGATTATCTGTGCACAATCTGATGCTGAAGATCATTGCATGCAGCTGAGAGGCAATGGGTTGCTCAGTTCCATTGAACCTGCAGATGGTGGCTGCTGATGAACAGTTTCACTTTAAATTTCCCTGAGTTTGATGCTATTGAAAGGTTAGATGGAACTATTAGCAGATGTACATAAGTTCCCATGTTGAAGGCTTAGAGAAACCAGAAAAAAAAAAAAAAAAAAAAAATTTTTTGTAAAAAATAAAATAAAAAAAAAAAAACAAAAAATATAATAAAAAAATTGG
>Ga0214544_1009457_pt1 | contig 15248 bp, 10 predicted proteins | sample CNSS3metaG_FD_160074 | JGI IMG/M metagenome (GOLD analysis project Ga0214544, IMG submission 160074) | Root nodule microbial communities from cowpea collected in UCLA plant growth center, Los Angeles, California, USA - CNSS3 | ecosystem: Host-associated > Plants > Roots > Nodule | place: USA...
ATATTTTTGTGGTGCTCTTAGGAATATGAAAGGTTGAATACAAATTCGTTGTATCTAGTCACAAACATAGGAAATAATAGCTCATCGAGGTGAATTAAGTACAAAAAATAAATATTAAAAATTTAATTTTTAATTCTTTTATGAGTAGAAAATTGAAAAGGGTGGTCAAAATAATTTCTATTTAGTGCAGTCATTATTTGGATTATTTTATTAATTTAAAATGGATTATTAAAAAGGGAAATTAGAATAGAATGATTTTCCCTGAGTTAAATTTTGGGTTGTAAGGAGTGGTGAGGCGACGTAGCTCCGAGATAGAGAAATCCAAATTTTGGTTAAGTTTTGGAGGCAGAGGAGATAGGAAGGAGAGTCTCTTTTTGGAGCAGTGGAATTTTCAATTTTTAAAGAAGAGAACTCTTGTTTCAGAAATTCCAAGTAAGATGAGCTTAAACTTCCTTCTTATTCTTTTGTGGTTGATTGGATAAAAATATTTTGCAATGAGAATATGGAATTGTAAGAGAAACAATTTTTTTTTCTTCGGTAAAATGGTTGAAGTTGGGATGTAAGATGCATTATTATTTATGAGCACTATATGATTTTGATTATTGATCTATATTCATGTATGGATGAATCAATGGAGGGATTGTAAACAGTACAATTTAGATTAAGTTTTGGCGTAAAGAAAGATTTGTTGTGTCTAGAAAAAAAATCATTGTAATATTGTTTGTGAATAGGGGATGAACTAGGATTGGGAATTTTTATATGATCGTTTGGCTAGTGTAGTGAAATTATTTGAGCATCTCTTGGGTAAGTCTATGTTGATATAGTGGTGTTCATGATTTTGGGGTATACTGATATGAAGGATAGTTTTAATTGTTGTTATGCAATATTTTTTGTGGCTTTGGAAAAGTGTTTTATTTGGACAACAGAGAATTGTGTTGAGAAATTATTAGTGGCAAAAATTGCTTATGAAAGGTAAGTTGAGTTGATCGTTGTTCATGTTCATGTATGCAATAGGTTATGATCATGGTTATTTGGTACGTAATATTTGCAATACTGTTGATGCTTGAGGATTTGGTATTTTTGTGTTGTGAATATGAAATTGGAAGTAATTAGTGGTGGAATTATGTGCCAATTGGTAAGTGCCAAGTATTATGGTGAAGTGTGAGTATAGGTTGTGCAAGTCTTTGGTAAGTTTTATTGAGAGGCATTAAGTTAAATATGTGCAACATTGTGCCTTTTGAATTTTGTTGAGTAAATCCATGATGGTTCTTTTATCCAAAGCACTTTATTGAGTCAAGGTAAAAGTGTTTCTTTCAGCCATAAGTCTTTGGCATCAGCTTAGCAAGAGTGCTTTTATCCAAGGCTTTGTAAAGCGAGTATAATTGTTGCTTGTAAGTATATGGAAAGCGGGGGAAATACCCTTTCCAAAGGCATTGTTGTGAAGGAAATGTAGAGTGGTTGGTTATGAGAGAATGTCATACCATTTATATTACTTTAAGGTAACATGTTGATGATTGCATGTTGTGGTTTTGGAGCATGTGTTGTGTCGATATCTTGGGTGGCATGGGTTAGCTCACCCTTTCTTTTGTGTGTTGTTTGTGTTTGTGCGATGATCATATAACGTGTGTGTTATATGAGAGTAGATGTTGATGCAGATGCTACTGGAGATGCCTAACTATGAGGAGCTCAGGGGAAAGACTTGTTTAGAACTATTTTTGGACTATGATGTGATAATTGTCTATTTTGAGAATTATTTTCATTTGGAAGTATTTGTACTAACTTTTCTTGACAACTTATACCGAATTAGTTTGAGTTTTAATGATGTTTTCTTTGGATAATAAAGTTTTATTCAAAGGACATTATGACAAGTGGTTTTTATAAATGAAATGGTTGTGAAGTTCCTATTTAATAGGATGGTATCAAAGGTTGTGTTTTGAAGTTTTGGAAATTTTTAAATCATACACGACATATCAGATGTGGTGTTACATTCCTCATTCACGGGGTTGATTGTAATGTATTCTTAATTCTCTGTAAATTCTTCATTCAATATAATTATTTTCCATAACCGCTTATGTTTTATTGTTGATTTAACTGCATAGTCTATAAATTTTGCACGTGCGAGAGTCCATACTTATCCAAAAGATAGTTTAGAAACCTAGATTATGATATTTAATTGCATGTTCTAGATATGGTGCATATTTGTGAGTATCTAATCATTGAACACAATATTAGAACCTATACTAGAATATACAACTAATTGATTGTGCATCTAGACATAGAGTATATCATTGGTCATTCTTAACATCCGAACTTAGGGTTTAATGCGAACTTTTAATAAGGAAATGTCTCATACATTAGGGTTCTTATTAAAGTTTAGACTTGCCACCAAGACATTAAGACTTGTTACATAGTCTTGCGAATGTGAAAGACAATAATAGAAATATATTGTTTATTATTTTTACTTTCAATGGAATCATGAAACCCAATCCCGATTAGGTTTTTATCCTATATTTTTCTCAATCAAGCTATTTGTTTCAATTGTGTCAATTTTTGTTTATTCTTTACATTTAATTTTAAATTTACATTTTTCCTTGAAATGACAAATGTTTTGTTATTCTCACACTTTACAGTAACTAACCATTTTATTTAGACTGCATTAATCCCTATGGGATAGGATATTTGAATTTGTCCACTGTATTACTTGTACGATTTATTACACATGTCAATCTTGTAACAAGTTTCAAAGTATTTAATGAAAGGAATAGTGTCAAGGTAGCATTCTTACAAGACATTGCAAAATTCTGACCATAATGAGTTACCTCTTGTAAGGATTGCATAAAATGTAGAGGCAAGATAAATTTTTACCAAGATCCCACAGTGGGCACTAAATGTTCTTACTAAATTTGAAGCATGAACATGTGTACAAGTTGCAAGATCTAAGTGGATTGGAGAATCCTGATGTATGCTCCTCAGGGCTAAAACACAAAATAAGATCCACTGCAAAAGACTCTTTGACATTCAAGTCAGTAACAAAGTAAGGAAGGATTATAGAAGAGAATTAGCATTTATTTGAGTGTGTGTATTCTTGGGAGAATACTAAATGTATTTATAAGGCCTTTTGGTCTTGGATCCATGTGATAAGGTAGTGTAATATTAACTAGTATCAATAACTTACCTTAAATAAATAATAATAATAATAATAATAATAATAATAATAATAATAATAATAATAATGTGACATGTTACCCAATATACCAAATATCCTTTGATATCAAAGAATATCAAAACGTAATCAAACTACCAAAATTTTGTTATAATTACTGTTAATATGTATCTTTTAATTTTTATAGTCTTTTTTTGACTATTAGATCATGTTATCTAGCATGTTACATTTATCAAAATGATACGATTTCACTTTTTTTTTTCACTCCAAAAATATATTATTTCGAATAATTTTTCAAATAGTATGGTTTATTGAACTAATTCTAAAAATGATTATGTATAATTTTGAAAGAAAAAAAATCAGTTATCGGATAATTGAATTTTGAACTGAATTCAAATTCTTTTTAATTTTTATTTAAAAGTGAAAAGAATTTTAAATTTATAAAATAAAAATATTGTTTTGAAAAGTAAATATTTAAAAAAATTAAAATTTAAAAAGCTACTCATTGAAAAATAATATTTTAGAAAATATGATTCTACACGTTTAAATTATTCTTTTCCAAATATTATTAAAGAATAATATTATTTCTGAATACTCAAATGTTTAAATCGAACTTTTAACCTTTCATTCTGTAATTTATACAGTATTTCACTTAAAAAATGCTTTAAAATCATTCTGATTACCTATCATTATTTAAAAGTAATAAAATGTTTTGAATTTTTTTGTCTTCAACTCTCTTATCGATCTATTTATCTATCTATATATATTTATATATATATATATATATATATATATATATATATATATATATATATATATATATATATATATATATATTAAATATTTAATTATCTTCTAAAACACTCAATAGAATATTAACAAATTAGACGTATTCTTATATTGATATTTATGAGATCTAATTCACTTTATACTTCATTATAATTACTTATCTCACTTTATTTTATATGTTCTTAATTGATATATTATTCACCAAAATCTTATCTCTTCAAAAATATTTTAAGTGAAAAAATATTTCAAATTAAATAATTATTACAAATATTTTATCTTTTAGAAAATCTTTATTAAACTATCTTATCTTTTATCATAATCTTTAAATAATTATTAAAACTCTTTTATGTTTTAAAACATCTTTAATAAACCATCTTATATATATATAAAATATTAAATGGATTATAGAGATTTTTGTTCAATAAAAATAATAATTTAATATATTTAAATTATTGTAATCTTAATCATTCAATGAAAAGATAGCGAAATCTTGATAGATGGGTATTTTCTTTTGGCAAAATTAAAATAAAATTGATTTAATCAATATTATGGAAATCTTAAAATAATATATATATATATATATATATATATATATATATATATATATATATATGTATGCACTTCTTATAAAATGAAGAAATCCTATCTTTATCATTTATATTATATTTAGTAGTATTTCCTTTGTATGAATTATTTACAACCTCAATATAAATACACAAAGATCGGTACATGTTCATCATTCAACATGGCAACTTTAAGCAAAATAAGTCATTACTACCATCGAGTGCGAATTGATGATGAAGTGAATGTCAAAGTCAGTGACATATTAAGGATAAATGTGACTATCACAATTCGATATATACATTCTACTAATAACATTGAAAGATCAACCTTATTAAAAAGGTCGATGTTAATTAGCAGTCAGAATTTCATCAAAAATAATCAAAATTTTTTAAGGAGTTTCATGTTTGATCCGTGTTGCTCTAAATACTTCATCCCAGAAATTGTTGATGTTATGTCAAAAGAAATTGTTAACAAAAGTATGAATATACTAGAATTTTGTTGTGATCCGATGTCTATAGATTCAGAAGACCCGATTTCTTTGAATTTAGACATCATGCTAGATATAATTCCAACACTTTTTTTGAGGATGGAAAAGAACTGCAGCATTTGCATGGAAGATTTTCGTTACGAAGAAAGTGAGAGGTTATCGTCGTTGTCTTGTGATCACGTTTTTCATCGTCAGTGTATTGTAAAGTGGTTGAAAATTAGACACACTTGTCCTTTATGTCGTTGTCCTGTATAAGATTTGATTTATTTTAGTTTCAAAACACAATGTAATACAAAATATCTTTGTTTACTGTATATTTTTTTTATTTTAAAAATAAGAATGATGATTACATATTAGTTTTATTTTTCGTACGCGTACATTTTACTTGAAAGATTTAAATTTAACATTTAATTTATTTGACAAATATTTTTACCATTGAATGAATTGCTTATTTGAAAGTATTTTTGAATTGAATGATTCAACTTATCTGTTACCGGGAAAACTTTTTCTCTGAATTATAAACACTGAAGAGTAAGAAGAACAGTTATTCCATATATTTAGATATTGAAAATAAAACAATCATTCTTCTCTAAGTGAACAAGAAAATTTTTTTTCTAGCTATCTGAATACTGTTATTCAGAGTGATTACGATCATTCCATGAATGATACTCTTTTTAGTTGGAACAATTATATTAATAGTTGCATTGATAGTTATTTTCATTCTCAAATCTGTGTTGATAGTTGCATTTTTGGTAATATAGTCGAATATAATAACAGTTATTTTTATAGTTACTTTTAGGTAAGGTCAGAAATTGTAGTAAAAGTGAGAATTCTAGTTTTAGTTTAATAACTAGTACGAATGATACAAATGATAGTGATTCCACTCTAGGTATTAGGGTATGCATTATCCCTAAAACGTGTGCAGACCAATAAAGTTCAAATTGAAAAGAAAGGTATTAAAAAAAATAATAGTTTCGGATAAAAACGATAAAAAAAATGAATTTGACTCATGATACATCCTTTATGTCAAATGACACTAATTAATTTCTTTTAATTCTGTGAAGTCTCAGTAGTTTTTTTTTTACTATTTATGGAAATATGATTTTGCATTCCGCCGTAACATATATCAGTTAATAATAGTTAATTTCAATTAATATGTTATTAATTGAAACCTAATTGTTGCATTCTCTGGTCAAATATCATTATTTTTATATATTTATTTTATATATTAAATATGTTAGCCTTATATTATACAAGATTATAGCAATATACTTTAATTTTATGTAATTTATTATTATTATTATATAACTAATATTCTAATATAAATAAATAAAAATTTTATTTTCAAATAGGAGATTACACGTTCAGTTATTCATGCAATTAAGAAAAATCTGATGTGTTAACTTATCAAATTATTTGGATCCTTCCAAAAACATTATAGTCCTTTCGATTCTCTCATAATTATATGTACAAGTTTAAATTCCAGTGCACATTTTCTTAATATATGTTATTAATTATTTAAGTAGTATAAATATTAGCATGTCAATTTTTTTTTTCCTTGAAAGTATAATTAACGTTTTTTTTTTGCTTGAAAGTATAATCAACAAATATTCATAATGGATGGTAAACTTTTTTATTATTTAAAATATGTGTCAATGTCAATGCTTTTACTTTTACAACAAATTTTTTGAAGTTTTCAACGATGTAGTTTATGACGACTAACAATTTTAATTTTAGCGATTAAGATAAACGCCATAGATACATTTGTCAAAATTAGTTTTTAACGATTTCTTCATGACCGCTGGTATCTACTTAAAAGTTAAGAAAACAAATTATTAGGGATATTACTGTAACATCTCGATCTGTTTATTTGACACGTATGTATTTATTTGATTTTTTTCATCATTTTGGTACCTTGTCGTATTGGTTTGTTAAATAATGTTTTTTTTTTCAAAAAAATCAATACTTTCAATTTTTGTATTGTTTGTTTTATTTTTATTAGCTATATTAATATTGTTATTTACTTCCAATTTTATTCACCTTTTAATTGTGCATATTAATTTTAAATACTTTTTAATGACATTGATATTAATATTTTGTACGCATTTTAGTTTATTTATCTAAAAATGTACATGCATTTAAATTTTTTAGAATTATTTGAGGTTCTAAAGTTGTAGTTTATTTATCTAGAAATTTGTACGCATTCAAATTTTTTAAATTTATTTAGGTTCTAAAATTGTTTCTAAGTTGAATGCATTTTTAATAGTATAAGTTTTTCTTTTTGTTTAAATATGATTTGTCAGTTGATGTTTTATGATTTGGAAAGTTTGGCAGGTTTGTTAACTGTGCAGATTAATGTTAAATACTTTTTTAATGACGTTGATATTAATATTTTGTACGCATTTTAGTTTATTTATCTAAAAATGTACATGCATTTAACTTTTTTTAGAGTTATTTGGGATTCTAAAATTTTAGTTTATTCATCTAGAAAGGTGTACGCATTCAAATTTTTTAAATTTATTTAGGTTCTAAAATTGTTTCTAAGTTGAATGCATTTTTAATAGTATAAGTTTTTTCTTTTTGTTTAAATATGATTTGTCAGTTGATGTTTTATGATTTGGAAAGTTTGACAGGTTTGTTAAGACAATTTCTTTAAATTGGTGAGACATACATTTTTTTGCCTTTATTATATACTAATAGGCCTTTTGTTCAAGATAATTATGTATGTTAAGATTATCTACGAGTATTCTTTCTCCATATTTTTTTTAAACTACTCAATTTTTATTGCCAATGACACGAGGTGTTGGTTGTTCAATGACATTTCATTATTTTACATACATCCATAGCCTTATTTTTTGCATAGTTCTCAAAATATATAAATTTGAAACGATACAAATAATCATAGTAATTAATGTGTGGAATCTCTTGAGTTGTCATTTTAAGGTTGAGAAAACTTTTCTACATCACATCATGGAACTGCATAATACTATAGATCGTGATGATGAAACAAGGTTTTAGCATTCAATTTGCTTTATAATTTTAATATGGATTTTGATCCACATTATTTGTGAATCTCAACTTTAACCATAACATTTTTGTCCTTTAGCTTTTATATGTGTAAACCATAAATCTACATACAAATTAGATCATTAATTTATAATTATCTGATATAATACGCTTCATTTATATTTATCTGATTAACCTGATTAGTTCATTTAACTTTTAATCATAAATCTGTTGGGTGAATAAATATGATACATGGGAACCACTTTTCTATAAAAGTAGTCTTTGGTTATCAATTAAAGCCACAACCATAAAATAAATGTTGGCCTTATGTACCTCCAAAAGAAACATCATATGTTGGTAAACGCAAGCATTTCATTTGTCTTGATTTTCTCCTATATTTAACATTTTAGCTGATATGAAATTACTTTATCATATAGGCAGTGGGAAGACATATACTATGCAACCATTGCCTCTCAAAGCTTCATAAGATATTTTAAGATTAATGCACCACTCCTACTGGAATTCTAATTGTTTGTTAGTTTCTTCGAAATATATGGTGGAAAACTTTTTTATCTCCCCAATGATCAAAAGTAAGTTGTCATCATCATGTGAAGTGGAATAAGTATCTAATTTGGGAGTTATTTGGTTGATTAGCTTATGATTTTGTAGAAAACTTTTCATGAGGGGAGGATGGGAAACAACATGTTTGCATGGTTGGCTTTTAAGAATATAGGGTTGTTATTTCAATTCATGTTTATTCAATTTTCTAGGTTTTCTTATTCCCTTTACAATTTTTAAGTTATTTTGTTTTCAGAGAGGAGGATCTTGTTTCTATGAGCTAAACTTGGGAAAACCAGGTAATGCTATGGACTTTCCTTTTGGTTCTTTATTTGCATTTAGTTGCATTAAAATTTGTTGCTTTCTTTTAATTTTAACCATCACAGAGAAGAAAAGTTTATTTTTTTAAAGCTTAGGAGTAAATGTTTTCTTCATTAATGTTTGATTTTTATTTCAGATAAGAATACCCTATTTGTGTGTTCTAAACTCAGAGAGAATCAAATAATAGTGTGGGTTTTTGTTTTAGTTGTTCTTTATTTGCATTTAGTTATATCAAGTGCCTTCTTTTAGTTTTTAACCATCATAGACCATTGTTGTTTTGTATTTATTTTATCCATGGGTTTTTTTTTTATAGTATGTGATTGTATAATTGTAATAACCCATTGTCATGCAAATTCCATGATAGTTTTGATCTCTTCCATGATTTAATCTATTCAAATGTCCATAATATGGAATATTATTATAACTATGATTATAACTGATAGATTCACTTACTAAAACTTTTACAGTGACCAAGTTTCTTCACTCTAAAAAGCCTTCCTTTGCTAATCCTTTTATAATCGTAGTTTGTGATGTATGATTTTGTTATACTGCTTACATTTCATTTAATAAATATCTTGAATTACATATTTGAAATTCATTTCACTACTTTACTTCATCCTGTTTATATGCAGGATCATTTGTCAATTATAAACTTCAACAATTTGTTGTTATGATTTTCAAGTTTGAAAGACATGCAAAGTTATTATCTCAATCCATGATGGCCATTTATTTTTGCCTTTGTAGTATGACAACAAGAGAAGGAAATATGTGTTCTCCATTGCAAATTCAAAGTTTGTATGGTGTATATTTAAAACAGTCTTCATATTTTGGTTAAAATGGTGAACAAGAATTCCAAATGATGAGTTATTGTTGATTTGTTTCAGAGTAGGATGGAGGTGGTTTCCCATGTTGGTTCCATTCCATAAATCGAAGTCCCAAACCAAGATCATCTGATCGTGCTTATCTTCAAATGGTAGGTTTTTTTTTCTTTTTTTATATATATATATATATATATATATATATATATATATATATATATATATATATATATACATGGGAATCAAACAATATTGAATGAATTGGAGTTATGTTAGATCATTTCAGCATCATCCTTTATGATCCTTATGTCTATAATGGGTTGTAACCCCTTGCTTGATACCACGAGTGTTTCAATAGAGGAGCTTGGAGGTTGAGATTGGTGTTACCTCTTATGGGATCTGGCTTCTTTGGCCTGTTTGCCTTGCTTCCATTGTATGATCTTAAAGTTAAATTAAGATTATGGTAACATGCAACCTCAAGAGTTAAATTGAACTCAATCAGTAAGTGGCAATTAGAGAATGTGGGTATATGATGTTCTTTCTTGACTGTATTATTTTCTGTTTTTATGTCGTTAATAACATGAGGCAGTATTTTAGGACAGAATGTTGGAGAAGCTCTTCGTGAAATTAACAAAGTAAAGCCTTGATCCTTAGCCTTCGCTTCAATGAGGATTCTTTCATTAAAAATAAAAAATAAACAAACCTCATTGATATGGAAACACCATGTAGCTAGGTAGGATTTAAAGGTTGTTTTTATCTTTCTAGAGTAGGTAAGATTTATATTGTCTTTGGCTTTATGGTCCATTCATTTTCATCATTATCAAGAAACAATGGTATTACGAAGTATTGGATACAGATACAAAAATTTTCAGAATTTATATATTTGGATTGATTTGAGTTTTTATGCTCAATATGCGCAAGGAGAAATATCAAGCAGGATTAACTATTCAGGATTAGCTTTAGGGTGGGCTATGATTACTTTAGTTAGGTTTTGTGATAACCTTGGGTTATTCCTTAAAATTACTAAGAGACTCATTTCAATAACTTAATTTTCCTTTTATTGTATCTTTAAATTTATTGATATGTTTACACGTTAAAATAGTTTATTGCTTTTTTTCAAATCTTAGTTAGGTAGGTGTCACCACTGACAACATAGAAAGTTGTGCAACCTTGCTAATCATGCCTTGGGATTGGTAGCTTCCTTTGATGACTATTCATCGAATGAATTAAAGGCTGGTACTACATTTATGTTGATAGTAATTAGAGCTCTTTGTCATTACATTTGTGCCAAAGGGTAAAGTGCATCGAGCGCTTTGTATATTTACACATAACCCCCTCATTTATATTTACACATAACCCCCTAATTATATTTCTGCTCATTTATATTTACATATAATCTCTGTAATTATATTGTATCTACACTTTTAGATTTTCAATTGAAACTGCTAATTGCAATTCCTTTTAGATTCTAACCAATTTGGTAGTTCATTATTTTGATTATATTCCACTTTTGCATAGATGTAGAATTGTTTGGTTTTTCTCAGCTTTTTTTCTTGAATTGTTGAACTCTGTTGGATTCTATGTAAATTAATTTCAATTTTAATTTCTCTAATTCTTTATAGTAGTAGTTAGCCGTGGGTTTACAAAATTTTAAGCAGATGAACTGAAATTTACAAGATAGATAATTCAATATCTTTGTGCTCTCATGTGATCTCTAAAAAGCTCTCAATTCATGCTAGACACTATCATATAATATATATGGTTGTGTAATCCATTGATATGATGCTTTTAATAACTGAAACACCAAAGTTTAAATGTAGATTGATATTAATTTTTTAAATACAATACAAAAAATTAAATTGTTTTTTAAATTTTAATCATAATAAATATTTATGTTAATTAAATATTTTATTTTTCCACTCCCACACGGTTTATGGTTGTATAAATTGATAGGAGAAGTGTACAATAATTCTTAAAAACATGATAAATATATGATTGATATTATTATATGAATCTAAATTAAAATCGTATGTATTAAATTTTGTCAACATATTTTTTTAAATTATTGTCATCATAAAAGTACTACTACTATATAGATTAGATACTACATTATTAAGTATCTTCAAGTATCAAACACGGATATATATCGCACACGATAAATGATCCGAATTGAAATATCGATATGTTATAATATATAATATATTAAACATTAAGTATACTATCATATTAAACACAATTAAATTTAATATGTCTTTTAACTTTTAGTGAAAATTGGAATTAGTCTCTTTTGAAAACTTTGAACCAATTTAGTTTCTCATCTTTATAAATGCATGAATTTAGTCCTTTAAACAATTATTTTGAAGTTTATTTGACGTTTCAAACGCATTTGTCAAATAACGTTGAAGAGAAAATATGTCAAACAGTGTAAACAAACTAAAATATTATAATAAAATGTGTTTGAAATGTCAAATAAACTTAATAAAATTTGGTTAAAATGACTAAATTTAGATTGGTTCAATGTTTCCAAAAGGGACTAAATTAAATTTTCAGTCAAAATGAAATGACCAAAAACATATTTAACCCTCATTGTTATTATCGGTATAATATTATTGTATATATCGGTATTAGTATTGATATTAACATTATTATTATTATTATTTAAAATTATTTTTATTAGGATTATAATTAGCATTATCATTATTGTTATTATTATTATTAGTATTAGCACTATTTGTATTAGTATATTGTTTCAATTAATCATAGTAATAGTATTATTATTAATATTTGTAGTTTTAGTAAAGTTATTATTATTATTTTTATTATTATTGTTATTGGTATTGTTATTATTATTATTATAATTATTATTAGTATTGTTACTAGTATTATTATTATTATTAAACAAATGCTTCTTCGATGTTCTTTTTTGGTTTAAATTGTTTATAGGTTTATAATTGTATATGCTTCTATTGAAAAATTTAAACATCAATATGTTGTATTGTATAATATGCATACATCTTAATTTAACAACAATCCATATAATATCTTTCATTTTAATATAATTTATAATTTAGAAATTTAATTATAAATTTTAATTTTATTTAATATATAATATAAAAAGTACTCATAATTAATTACTTATCTTTTTCTCATATGATTAAAATTTATATATAAAAATTACTCATAATTATTTATTTGAATATAAGAATATTACATTAATATTTTAATATAAATTAAGATAAAAAAAAATCAAATACAATAAAAGTGTTTCAACTATGTGTTTTTTTTTCAAGAGGCGTGGAATGAAATAAAATATATATATCTGAAAGATTTTGTCAGGATTAGGAAAAGTTTTCCCACTATGTGTTCTTTTGTTTCCAAAATATAAAGTTGGGTGAGTAATTGAAGGACTTCAATGGAGTTCCAAGATGATTTACATTATTATTATTACTATAATCATTACTTGTATTTTATTATTATTATTATTAATATAATTATGATTATGATTATTGTTGTTATTATTATCAACATTGAAATTAGAATTAGCCTTATTAATATTATTATTAGTATTATTAATATTGTTATTAGTAATAAACTAATATGTTTAAAGTATTCCTATATATCATTAAGTGTAAATAGTCTTAGAGATATTATGAGACGTGTCAAGAAGCCAATATAACAAAAGTTATATAGATAATGTTGATAGTTAAATTAGGATAACATATGAAAGTATTTCTCCATAATGACCATGAACAGTTGTTCCAGGAGTCGCCAGTTGTTCCATAATAACATATTTATTATTTATAAATTCGTAAATAAATTTTAAATTTAATATTTAATTTTTGCTACAATATTTTTATTTAAATTTAATAGTAAATTATATAAAATTATAGTCTCAAATAAAATGTCATTATGAAATTATATTTCATTTATTATAACATGGAATATTTGTTAAAGTAAAAAATAAACAATAACAAAATCATGGCAAAATACACTAAAATCATGATAGAGAAAAAAAAAACTTACACTTTATTCAAGATTAACTTATCACAATAATTTCTTCACAGAAAAAATATGAAAGATTTTAGACTACATTTCCCTACTAATATGCAAACACATGGGTCATTCCTCCCTAATAATCCAAAGCACAATTCATTGACAGGAGAAAGTTTAACAAAACAAAAATGAGTTACACTCAAGCCAAATTCCCCTTAAATCCCACACTAAAGTTTCGGTGCATATAAATTGCAATCATTAATTCATCATAAATCGACCCATCAATCATTAATTGCAATCATTAATTGTGGGTGCATTCTTGAAGACATTCACTAAAGTTGGTCAGGAGTTTTTTTTTTTCTCCTAAATCACTATTTTTACTGTGTACTTTACTGTGAATATATTTAATATTAAAGTGTTGTTTTCATTATACTTTAGTGTAGATCTATTTAATTTAAAAAATATTTTATAGAGCATGCATAATGAAAGATACGGATCTGGATTGAAGATCAAATTATAGCATAATAAAGTGTATTTGAATTACGTAATAGGAATTTTTTACTAAGAAAGGTGACAAAGTCACATGTTTTCCAAAATTATCATATTTTCATGACGTTCTAAGTAATAATTACAATTAAAAGATGGATATGAATGTAAAATGTTTTTCTTTTGCAGGATAAAAATTCACCGAAGAAATTTGTCTGATATTTAATTGACCAAAGAAATTTTCTTAGGATCATTTGCACTGGATTTAGGTATAAAGGAGTTAACTTTAATTTATCTAATCTAATCATAAAATATTATATAGATCATACAAAGTATACTTTTAAAAATAATTTCATAAGCTAAGACATATAATTAAATTACAAGTTATATATACGTATGTGTGCGCACAACTAACATTCATTCTTTAATTATATATTAGTAAAAAAATATCATATTATTTATAATTATATTAATTTTCTTAATATAATTTAAGAAATAATAATAATCGTATACATGCATATGTCTTAATACCATCTACTAGTTATTATTACTAGTTGTATTACATTAGTATTATTATTAACATTATTATTAAAAATTATTATTATTATTATTTTTCTGAAATAAATATTATTTATTATTAAGAATACTTGTGATTGGTTATTTAATTGTTTTCATACTATTATTCTTTTTTTATGGGATCCATATTATTATTACTAGTGTAAACACAGGCGCTATCGCGCCTGTGTGTACACATTTTTTTGAATTATATTAATAATTGATGATGTTGTAATGTTATTAAGTTAATAAATAAAATAAAAGTATATTTATAAAAAATAAAATAAAATGTACGGAGAAAATAAGAGAAAAATAACTGTTGATGAATAGTAAGAGAAAAAAAGAAAAAGGAGATAAGTAAATAATTTTATAAAAACTTATACAAATAACCATTAATTTTTAAAAATTTAATAAATAATTAAATTATAAAGGGTAAAGTTGGAATTATGAAATGTGGACACAAAAGAGGGAATCCCCTTTATATATAGTTATAGATTATTATTATTAT
>Ga0214544_1009463_pt1:2500-15240 | contig 15240 bp, 7 predicted proteins | sample CNSS3metaG_FD_160074 | JGI IMG/M metagenome (GOLD analysis project Ga0214544, IMG submission 160074) | Root nodule microbial communities from cowpea collected in UCLA plant growth center, Los Angeles, California, USA - CNSS3 | ecosystem: Host-associated > Plants > Roots > Nodule...
TTTGTCATGTGCTAATTGCTAGATTCAGGAACATAGGTATTTTTCAATTTGATCGAGAATTTGAGGTCAAGTCAGTCTTTTGTGGTTATTACGAAGAACAACGCGGTTTCTGGTATATATATAAACCAGTAAAATATTACTCAGAAGAAACAAACAGGTTTTGAAAATAGAGAAGACACTTTCTGGTTTACTTATGGCAGACACTTCTGTTTTCTATTAACTACTTAACCAATTAGGTTACCATTTTTGTACTTTACTAAACTTTCTTCTTTTATATCCAAAAGTTCTTGGTCAAAACTCGTGGCAGTTAGTGTAGAAATATTCATCTACCATATAGTTTTCTCTGACTGCAGATCATGAATAGTAGACAAAAACGTGGTCAGAAAGGTATTACCGGAGTAAAACTACGTGATTTTTATTAATTAAATGCAATTTTATATTATTATGCATGGGATATGTGAATCACGTTTGTTTTTGACTATTGAACTCTTTGGTAATACGAAGCGTGTGCAAATCTATCACAGATACAATTCAACTTAACCTTAACAAAATGTTAAAATATATACTTGACTCTGTAAACGCTTTGGTATTAATAGTCATGCAACTAACTCTTAAGTATATTGTTTGACATTAATTGAGCTCATGAAAACAAATTTGGACTTTTTTTCTAGAATTGTTCAGTCCTCAAAAATCCATTTTGAGAATCTATTGTATATTACTAAGAGGAGACTCATTAATACACTTCTGATATAGTACTATTTTATAAATGAAAGAGATGAGGATTGAATCTTTATTACCATTTTTGTTTGTTAGTATGGAAGCATTTAAAGGGAAATTATATCATATGAAAACAATTATTGAATCACCATTAAGTTCTTTGATTTATATATACCTATACCATGAAAGGTTTATATATCCTCTACCATTGAAAGGTAAAAGTACATTTAATAATATTGACCTTTGTCTTAGGGTGTTTGGATTTTTATTCAACAGCAACTGATCATATGATTTCTTTTTCTAACCTCATGTCAAATCATTAAAATATAATTCATTAGAATTGCAAATGGTGATAATGTACTTATATGCTGATCCGAGAATGTAAATTTAGAATAATTCAAGGTCTGTTTTTTCCTTCACAAAATGATTTATTTTTGTGCCCTTTATGTGATTCAGATTGGAAAGGTTGTCCTGTATCCCAAAAATCAACTACAGGTTATTGTGTTTTTTGTTGGATCCTCCCTCATCTCTTGGCGAACAGAGAGGCAGACGACAATTTCTCTAACCTTAGCAGAAGCTGAATATAGAGCATTGATGGGTACTTGTTGTGAGTTGACTTGGTTACGATCCTTTGTTGAAAGATTTATGGATAATTCATCCTAAACCGACATTGTTGTATTGTGACAATAAAATTGCCTTACACATTGCGGCTAACTCAGTATTTCATGAAAGAACTAGACACATAAAGATGGATTGCCACTTCATTCGTGATAAGATTCAAGATGGTTCAGTTGCAACAAAATATGTACCTTTCGCTGAACAATTTGTTGACGTGTTCACTAAACCACTGAGAAAAGAAGTTTTCTCTACAATGAAGCGCAAGTTGGTTGTATTATTATAATTATAGGAACAATTTTGCATGTTTTTGTATTATTATAGGAATAATAGAGTAATTGTAGGAATTGTATATATTAATCATAGATACTCTCTATTGTATATATTTTTTTATTTCTTTCAATAAAATACAACACATGATTCCTTTTATTTGTTTCCTTTACACATAATGGTATTGTTCATGAATTAAAATGTGTTAACAACTCCCTAATAAAAAGAATTTAAGCAAAATTTGACATCCTTTTGCATATGTTTATTCCTAAAACCTATTGGTTAGACATACCTTAGTGGCGGATAAACTGACATGTATATAAATAAAAAATTATTTTGTAGTCAACTTGGCCCGCACAATGTTTAATGTTATTATATTTATTGGTTAATTTGCATCCATTTAGAGTGTGCTTGACCCACTCTATTCTTTATATTTTATTTTTTGTTGTGTTAGAGTTTGCTTGATCGACTCTGATAATGTCTCCTTTTTAATTGATGCTATTTAAGGATGGCTAGTACCCAACATTCTTATAGTTACATGTTGCATATAAGAGGTTGAGATTAAAAAATGCATTTGGCAATATGAGAGAACAAAGAGTTTTTGTTTAAATGTGTCTATACAAAAGGGTTGTAATTCGTCATCCTTTATATCTGTTATGCCTAAAACTGACAACCCTGTTAGCTTAAATGTAGACTAAAGTGTGTCCATTCTTGATATTACTCAATGAACATTCATTAAGGGTGGAGAGTTATTGGATAGTGTTTTAGTGGCTAATAAAGTGGTGAAAAGATTCAAAAGGAAGCAATGTGTAATAGTCAAAGTGAATTATAAAAAATCTTATGACTTGATTGACTTTCTTTTCTACATGTTGGATAGATGGAGTTTATGGAGTTCATGGGTTAGGTGGATAGAGATGGGTAAAATCATCCACAATTTCAATTATGGTTATTGAAAGTCCAACTCGTGAGTTTAAGCCAACAAAAGGACTCAAAAATGGTGATTTATTAACTCCTTTCTTATTTTCAATAATTGGAGAAAGGCTATATACAGTTGTTAGACAAACAACTAAATGAAACGTGTTATGTTTGGGAATGAGTGGTGAATAAAATAAGAATAAATTAACAAGAGGGAAAGATAGTTTCTTTTTTTCCTTTATAGGTCGAGTGTTCCCATTTAAATTTGTTCTTATAACTTTATCGTACTATGTATCTTTCTTGAAGAAATATCTTGTGCTTGTGATGAGATTAAGAAAATATAAAGAAAATTTAGATGGAGTTGGGGTCCCGAGGTTGGAAGATAACTTGAGTTAAATGAGAAAAAAATGTAAGTAAGTTGAGGAAGAGGGGTGACTCAACCACCAATGCAGGAAAAGGTTCCGGCCGTGGTTATTTTGGCCATTTGGCTTTATTTTAAGACCTAAGACATATTTAGTCGATGTAAAAATGGTGACCTTTCTGTCTCGGTTCACAACCAAGGCATATTTAGCCCTTACTACCTCGGTTCTAAGGCAATCGAGGTAGAAAAGTGAGATTAAAAATAAATAAAAAAAAACCCACTCTCGTTCTCACTTGCACTTTCTCCCCTCGATAAATCGTCGCTTGAATTCCTCTTTGTCATTGTCGTTCGATGGTTGCTGAGTTTCTCCTTGTCACTGTCGTTCGATCATCGTCCTGCAAGTTCCATCTTGTCACCCTTGGGCTTAGCTTTGGTTAGTATGCTAGTTTGGGTTTTAGTTGGCCAAACTAACTAACAACGCCAACAACTCTTAAATCATCATAATCTCAAATTTGAAGTTGAAAATTCAAGAATAGGTACAAACCAATCATCACTTCAGTACACCACAACAAAAATGTATCAAAAAATGGGCAAAAAAGATGGACTCAAATTGCGAAACAAAAATGCAAAAAATACCATTGTTAATCATTGACAAACATGGTGGTGCAACTGTCGTTCTCGTCGTCGTGCAACAATGGTTAGAGGCACAACGATGGTAGTAGGCGTAGTAGGTGGACGCGACGACGCAACGACAACATGGTGTGGTGATGGTTCATTGCGCGCACAACGAAGAAAATGGAGAAGAAGATGTTCTCGCAGACGAAGAAAGGAAATTTGTTTCTCATTTAGCGTTTATTAACCTTACCCTTCTGCCTTAGTTAAATTTAAAACCGAGGCATAAAAGCCCCTCATTCTACATCAGTTCAATTTAAAACCGAGGCATAAAAATCTCAATCTGCCTCAATTCATAAGACAAACACAGTGGCGACCCACAGTGGCGACCACACCCACTGGTTCAACCACCCTTCATTTGCTCGTCTTCAACAATAAGACAAACCCGCACGCAACATGGAGGGAGAGAGAGAGAGAGAGAGAGAGAGAGAGAGAGAGGGGAGGTAGATAGAAAGAGAGAGAACGAAACAAATCCACTTGCAAAGAATGCTTTTTCCCTCCATCATTAGCGACAACACCCACGACGACAACCACATCCACAAGTTTGACCACACCCATAAATTCGTATTTTCTTCAATTTGTTTTCTAATCTTCGATTTTGTGACTAAAGATCCTAAAATTAGATTCTCTTTTTGTAACACTTTTTGGAGGTTCGTTTCTAGTTGTGTATCAGAGATGATTTGTGGAAGACTTTTTCTATTCAATCTCTTGTCTGCATTGCAAGGTTGTAAAAGAACTAAACTTGGTAGAGTTCTTGATGAAAATAATATATTGAAGGTTAATTTATTGATGTAAAATTCTGTCATTAAGATAATGGAGCATGAAAAGTATTTGGAGTGTGTATCCTTGCTTTCTCTCATGCCGGATGTTTATTTTGTTGCACAGGCCTAAAGAGAAGGAAACATTGGAAACCACTCATTTTTTTTTTCTTCGATTCAACAAGTGAGAAATGTGAAAGAAAAGAAAAGAGGGAGGGGGTGGGTAGCCTACCATAACGTATTTTTTAGTTAACATTAATGCAAAAATATATTGAATGATCCAAAATAATTCAAAAGTTATCAATAAAATATATTTAAAACGTCAAATAAAATTAATAAAATTCGATTGAAATAACTAAATTCATGTATTTTTAAAGTTAACTAAATTGAATTAAATTTTAAAAAGATATTAATTCCAATTTTAAAAAAAAAAATGAAAAAAAAATATATTTAATCGTATGTCCGAACCAACATAAGTTTTCTCACCGAGTATATCTAAGTGACAAGTCATAGAGAAAACCTTAAGACATGTACGGTAAGAAAAGAAGTAGAGCAGAAGCAACTTTCTATATTAAAATTATAAAGGAGAAATACTATAAAGGAGAAATACAGATAGCCACTGCAAGATCACTATTGTACAAGTATATAAGTCACTACAAGCTGTTGATTAGGATAGATAAAGCTAAAAACTTTCATTGTACAAAATGACTTTGACCCCACAGATCATCGTACATAGGTGTAAAATATTCAGATTCTACCACGGAGGGAACAAGTAGCTCGCTAGGAACGTGGGACACGTCAGCCACATATGGTTCCGACCAAAAGTTATCGAATGTTACCTCACCATATGCATCCAGAAAGCTGCCAAAGTCATTCTCCACAACCACACTTTCACTCGATGATTGATTCGGAGATAATGCACAAGAATCAACCATCTCTGTACAACTAGTATCTCCATCAAGATTCAGTTCTTTCCAGAAACTTTCATTCACATACGAATCAAGAAAACCGAAATCATCTTCAAACACCAAATTTCCCATGCTAGAACGATCTGAAGTTATGGAAGAAAACTCGCTGCTGGAGGATGAAACCGGCGAGAATGAGTCTGATGAGTTATCTGAAATCTGGGAAGTGGCTGGAACACTAACAGTAACACCATTTTTGTTCGGAACCGAGTTTGTCCCTGCCCTGGATTCTTTATTCTTCGATTTGGAGGCTCTGGCTTCTTCATTTGTCACTGTACTTTGTTGACACCTTTTCTTGAGAGTGGTGTGCCAGTGGTTTTTTATTTCGTTATCTGTTCTTCCTGGTAACTCAGCCGCAATAGCCGACCATCTGCAAATGAAGGAATCATCAGACATTAGCTTCCAATTTTACAATATCCACGTTTTTCACCCATTTCAAATAACAATTTGCAAGGTATTAGGAAGTGATGATAGATATCTACCTGTTACCAAGTTTTTTGAGCATTCTGATGATGCATTCTTCTTCTTGTGGGGTGAAGTTCCCTCTTTTGAGATTAGGCCTTAGATAGTTCATCCATCTCAATCTGCAACTTTTCCCACACCTTGCAAGACCTGAAATGCATCATCAGATAGAGAGTTATTACTCTTTTCTCCTATGTCTATAAATCCTGAGTAATTGTTCAGCTTAATTTTCAAAAAGTGTTTTTTCAAACATATACCTGCAAACTTGGGAAGTTGTCGCCAATTCCAGCATCCATACCTAGTAACATAAGCAACCAACTTCATATCTTCTTCCGGAGTCCAAGTACCTTTCCTTAACCCACTTTTGTCACAAGACGGGGTTCTCACCATCTTTGTGAAAAACTAGTGAACTCACTCACTCAGTTCTGTGGGAATTTGAGTTTGTGGTTTTTGCGTTGATGTGAGAGGATGTTTCAGTTGTGTTGGTGTGTGTGTGAGAATGGTTTCATTGTGTGAATGGTGAGTTACTTATTTATATGGTGAACGCGTTCACATCCAAAACGTGTTTCATGTTGTATATACTATTTGTTTATACTATATTAAATTGATTGAGATTAAGAAAAGATTCGTGTGACTTCCGAATAAGGGTCTTTCTCAGCAGGCTCTAACCTGTGACGTTATTATAAACGGTCAAAAAATGTGTTTATACTTTGCTTTAATGTGTAAGGATAGAGACATAATGGTCGCTAGTATCTTCCAGGAACGTAACACGAAACATGAACCCTCCTTATTAAAATCAACACACGTGAGGAAAATCCACGAGCACAAAACACAACCTGCAAACAGTAAACTCACGTCAAGTCAACAGGTGTTCTCAGTATTAAAAACATATATATATATATATATATATATATATATATATATATATATTTTTTTTTTTTTATATATATTTTTTTTTTTTTTATATATATATATATATTTTTTTTATTTTTTTATATTGATTCTCTTCGATTTACAGGTCACCATCTAATACTAAAAGAATTCCAGCACCAAAATAATATATCGAAAACACTTCAAGATAAAAAAAAATCAACAAGAAAATTATTAAATAAAAATTAAACTTAAATAAAAAAATTAAAACATTATTTTATAAATTAAAATTATTAATATCCAAAATAAGTTCCATTATTAATAAAATATCATAATTAATTTGTCAGTTAGACTCTAAATAATTTAATTTTATTAAGATTTTAATTAATTATTCTCTAATTTAAAAATAAAAATTAATTTAGAATCAATAATAATAAATAGTTAAAATCTTTATAATTAATATTATAAATCAATTTAAATTATAATTCATAAATTAATTATAATTTTTTATTAACAATAAAGAATATTTTAAATACTAATAATTTGAATTTATAAAATAGTATTTAACTTAGTAATTGACTAATAATATTTTGTCTCTAATTTATTTAATAATTTTCTTACGGTGAGAATTTGTAGATTTCTTAATAGAATTATATTTACATGCATAAAATATAAAATCTTATCTAGAGATTATAGGTGAAAACAAATATTTTGAAACTAAAATATTCAAACATATCTCAGAAATCAAAACGATATTTAAACTAATAATTTTTAAGAAACTGAACGTAATAATTAAAATAAAAATTACTTTTTTTTTTTTCTGAAAGTAAAACTGAAATTAGACTTTTTCCTAAAATTGGAATTGTATTGTGTGTTTGGGAGATCCAATCCTGCCTTCTTTTTCTTCCTTTACTCTTAATCTGAGAGCCGTTTTTTTTTTCTTTTTGACGCTGACATCATTAATAATGAAGATTTCATAAAGATACACTTTATTCTTTTCCAAACATGTTACTATTTTATATTATGATATTTACAGATTATTCATTGGTAACAAGGATTAAAATCATTTAAAATTTTAAGCATTTATTATTATTTTTCAACATAGTTCTTTTCTTAAAAAAAATTAACTATTCGAACCAGAAAGTTACGCTGTAACTTTACTAAAGTAATTTTTTTTCTTTTTCTTTTTCTTTTTTAAGAGTAATTTCCTCTTGGAAAGCATCTTATTCACGCCAAACGAATATTGAAGTCATAGTTGAATTCGTGACTTAAATATTATGAGAAAGTAATATTAAGTATTACGTATACATATATTATATTATAATATCAGGAACTATCTTTTTTCGTGAGTAAAAAAAATGTATATAAATAGTGATACTAGGATGTAATAACTAATTTGTATATACTTAAACAATTAGAGATATAGACATTAAATTATTTTATCAAAATCTTTAGTTAAAGTTAAAACCTAGTTTAGTCATCAATTCACGATCCAATTATATATCTTTTATTTAAAATAAATATTATTATTAGATATTAATAATTTTTAATTTATAAATTAATATCTAAATTTATCATCATGACTGATTATGTTTTAAAATTAGTTGATATTTAAAGGTTTTATATTGATCTAATATTTAAAAATCCAGCATCGTAATTATTTGATGTTATTAAATTATAGAAATTGCTCTAGTTCAAAGTCTCAAAGTGTGTTTATATAATGAAAAGTTTTGGGATGCATAACTTATCAGTGGAAAACAATCTCTTATACCGTATTTGCAACAGCTTAGTAAACTCTTGAAACAGGAAAAAGAAACGGAAAATTTGAGAACTTCATGCATAAGAACGTCATGTGATATCTTAACGAAACACAACTCTCCGCTTTGAGTGTTCAAGTACGACAAAATGTTTAACAAAGTTTTTTCTCGCGTTTAAAATTTTTAACACTACATATTAAAGAACAATTTAAACTTTAATTCATAAATTAATTATAATTTTTATTCTTTATGCACAAATAATTTTTAATTTATAAATTAGTATCAAAATTAGTTTATATAATGATTAATTATTTTTTTAATCTATAATTGATTATTATTTAATAATTTCCTTATATGATATATTAAAATTTCAATAGTGTTTTATGTCAATTTTAAATATTTTTTCTTTGATGAGTCTTTATTTCAATGTACTCATCACGGGTTTTTTACTAAACCAATTGTTATGGACTATTTTTTCAGTTTTTTTTTTATTTGAAATTAATCGCATTAGTTTCCTTAAAATATCTTGCAAACATAACATCCCTATTTTTTTTAATCCCCATGAATAGATTGTGTGTTAATTAGCGTGTGGTAATTAAGTTGTTCTGATTGGACCATATAATAACTCCCACAATAGTCATTTTATAATTTGTTTAATAACCCACTTAATCTTTGTAATTGAAGAAATCAAAACTTTCAATCTCCTATAATTTCTTCTTCCTTTCACCTTTTTTTTTCTTTAACAAAGTTATTTTTGTAAGACAAGAAATATATTTGTCAATTCTCACTAACTTCCGTAAAATGTCATGACATTATTACTACATATTCTAAACTTTTTTTTTTATCGACAAAGAATTAAATTAAATTAATAATAGAGCACTTGAGAGGTGCTTTAACCAATTTACAAAAAGATGAGAGAAAGATGCGGTGTATTTTCAAAACCTGTCAAAATAACGATAAAACTTTCATGTACAAAAGCTAAGACTCTCCTAGACATTGGGCATAAAATATATATCATAGGGACTTTCTAAGCAACATTCTTGAAAAGGAAATAGAGTTTGAGTAGGCGCCAACAACAAAATATACTACTATAATAATCTGACAGAACAATTAAAACTGAACTTTTAATGCAAAAGTTATGTCTTCCCAACGTCAAGCTGGGTAGGAATCTTAAGATTAGCCACCCAAATTGCACCTTCCCCGACCAGTCTACAAGATTACACAGAAAGTGAATACAAAACCATGTATGCATGGTTTGTTGCGCTCCCGAGACTATGTTCTCTTGGTTGTTACAAAGTAACCAAAGAAGTGTGTATAATCATTGATGAAGAATTCGTTGCTTTAGACATGGGAATCCCTTTCATGCTCACTTGACAACTTAAACACAGAAAGCATCATATCATAGAGATTTTAAACACACAATAGGAGCGAAGTACCAATCACTATATGAAAAATTTATTGAAGGAATTTTATGTTTCAACCAAGCCCAAGCGTTAACTTGAGCAAGACTAAAAATCTCTTCAATGTCAACTTTCTTTTACTTAAAGATCACCTCATTCCTATGTCTCCAAATTTTCCCAACTATAGCCAACTACATTTCTTTCCACACTATGTTTTGCCTAGTGTTCAAGCTACTCATATGAAAGTGTTGAAAGTGTATCCTAAGGTTGTGATGCACTGAGCTCACCCCTATCCAGCTATCACACATTTTTCACACATTTTGTGACATTATACAAGAGAAAAATAGGTGTGATGCACTCTCTTCACAATCTAGGCATAACTCACACAAAGAATGTTGTAATTGGACCCCTTTCACCGATAATTTATCCTTTGTCGGTAACTTATCCAAGAGTAGCTTCCACCCAAATAATTGTGCCTTCAGAATCACTCTTATATTCCATAATTCTGTGAACACCTTGTCACTTTCCCCTTCGAAGCTACCTATCATCTTCATATATATGCAGACCTTACAGCATATGCTCCTTCTACAGTTTCCTTCCAACTCCAAGTATCCAGATTGCCTTTCCTAAATGTACGACTATTAATTAGCTGATAGAGTTGTACTTCCATAGCTTGCTCCCAAACAAGTCTTTGTCTCCTCCAAACCAATTCCCAAATCCATGTGTTGTTGACCCAATGTTCTATTCTTGTTATGTGACTTTGTTTACTTTTGAGATTAAGTATAACCTATGGAACCTCGAGCTAAGTGGTGCATCCCCACCCAAAGATTCTTCTAACCTTTATCTTCTTTTATTTAACGTCATCTCTTTCCTTTTCATTTTTTTTTATTCTTCCTATTTTTCGTTATTTTTTTCTCTTGCATAAATCGTGTTATTATTAAGGATTTTGTTCCTATTAAGATAAAATCTTTAAACATAATTAAACAAAAATGACAAAGTATATTGTACATATACGTATGTTTTATACACCTGTTGTTGTTCCAAGTCACCCATTGTCACTATAGGCTCCAATATATGAGTGGCAACGTAAAAAATTGTTTTTTAGTCTTTTTTTCGTGGCTTTCATTTTTAATATGAATTGAACTTAATTCAAACAAATAAATCAAAGGCTAATCAACAGAATATTTTGCGCTATATTGACTTTATTTAGAAAAACATTTCACTGAATCATTAATTGATCGGTTTTATTGATTCATAATTTTGATTTGTCAAAATGTCAAGACAAACAGGAGCAGAATAAGTCTTTCGAAGACACGCAACACATAGATAAGAACAAAATATGTATGACAAAAAATCACAACAAGAAAGTTTGATGAAAATAAAACCTATTATAAGTTACAAATTTCAAATATTATAAAATATTTGGTTAATTCATTACTCTTATTTAAAATTATTTTAAATTATATATAGAGTAATATAGGTTCATTTTATAATTAGCATATATTGTGTGAGTTAAGTTGATTAAGAAAGTTTGATGAAATCTCCTCTAGACATAAAGATAAATCTCCTAGGTTATTTAGATGTAAATTTTCATTTCCTATGATCTCTAGAGGAGAAATAAAGTTCAATTATGCAAAGAGATATAAGAGAATTGAAAGTAGAGAATGCGACGGTATAGATGACAAGATAAAAAAAAAAACTAAGAACATGAAATGAAATAAAAGATGAAGAGAATGAATGAGGTTAGAAAAGGAGGAGGCACATCACTTAGACAATGATGAATTTTGACCAAAAATTTTGAAGAGGTCAAAATAGTATATTCAAAATTTATATATTTAATTATTTTTATTAATATAACAACAAAATATATATAACTTGATATTGAAATATTAATATATGTTCCTCCTTAGAGGAATGATAGTTTTGAAGTTGTATTTGATATGGAACACATTTTAAATAAGTGTTTCTAATTTCATCTCTTTCACTCATTGCATATTCCATATGTGAGAACATTTTTCCAGAATAAATTCCAAAGAATTAATATGAAACTTTCCACCTATAATTTTGTGAATCTTGTAATAAATGATTCTTCTAATTCAACAATTGGATCCTTAGTATCATGCTTGAAAAATATGTGAAGATTAAATCCGTCTTGTTTCCACTTTGTATCTTCCCTTTTATCACTTAAGAAAATGAATCTATTATTTTATTTTTCATCAATATACCTTTTTTTTTTTAAGTTTACCTTTTTTTTTTTAAATTAAGAATAAAAAATAATTTATCAAAATCTAATCGGAAATTGAAAGATGTAATTACTAGAAGAAAAATCTATGATAATCAAGTCACAATTAAAAAAATTGTTATGAAAAAACATATTGGACATAACTTTTTCTTCTACATTCATAAAAAATTAATATACAAAAAAATCATGAGATGAAAAAAATAACTATTAAACTAATATTTCACTATCAAGATACAAGAGAGGGTTACCTTATTTATCTTTAAAAAAAAAAGAATAGAACAGATGAAAAATAAGAGTAGAAGGAATGAATTTTGTGTCTAACTTTCTATATTTTTTTTCATAAAGAAGAGAAGATGCAACAATGAAAGATGAACACAATATATGAAAAACTTAAAAGACAACGAGGGAGAACATACAAAATATCTCAATAAATATTTTTATTCTTTATTATATTTAATTTTATATTTAATTATTTATTAACATTAAATGTTATACTTTATAAAAAAGTATCTAATTTAATTTTCATCAATATAATATATAATACATATATTTTAAAAAATATAAAATATTTAAAAATTTTAAAAAAAATTGGGAAGACCCTTGGCACTACTAAGATCCTACTATGCTTGGGGATGAACCAACACAAGATAAGTGGTAGTTGATGCCACTTCAACCAAAGTTCAAGATAAACCTAAAAGCTACGAAAACTCAAGAAGCACTCACACTTGGTTGAAAT
>Ga0214544_1009465_pt1 | contig 15236 bp, 19 predicted proteins | sample CNSS3metaG_FD_160074 | JGI IMG/M metagenome (GOLD analysis project Ga0214544, IMG submission 160074) | Root nodule microbial communities from cowpea collected in UCLA plant growth center, Los Angeles, California, USA - CNSS3 | ecosystem: Host-associated > Plants > Roots > Nodule | place: USA...
GGCATGGAGTTATCAGAGGATGAGGTTAAGGTCACGGTAGAGGAGGTTCTCATGCCGTTTGCTTTAGTTCCTGTGCCAACAGATGAGGTGTATACTGTGGCACAAGCATTCCGGTGTATCCTCGCCTGGCCTAGAGATTTGGTTGTTACTGACCCCCCGGTACAGACTCTTAAACCCACAAATACACTACATTTTTAAGTTTACATGTTTATTATATTCAAACTTAAATTATATTCCATTTTAACTGAAATTGCATCAATATAAGAAAAACCTCAATCAAAGAAGATTCTTCTCTCTTTGGACGATCCTCTTGGTGCATTTCTCCATGTAACATCCCTAAGGAATATTACTTATAATAAATAAATAAAAATCCGAAATCCAACAAGTGCCACATTTAATAAAAACTATTTCCCAAAAATGCGAGAAATTTAAATCTTAAACAATTAAAATCCTTAAATCCAGGAATCCATGATTCATAAAACTGGAATAAAAGTCAACGGCTCCTGCCGGGTTTACATAATATTCTCAAAAACAAAATAGTAAACGTATACATATGTATTTACAAAATATCTCATGCTAGCCCTCGCTTCGAGTCTAAGCATCTCCTGGCCCACCTGTCACATCATCTGCTCCCGGATAACAAGTTATCCGATTATCGCCACACACACACAGAAAGGGTGACCTATGCACAATATATAAATAAAACATGAATAAATATATATTTCCCAACCCAAAATAACATAATTAACTTCATAATTTCCAAATCACCCAAACCATGACCTCATAGTCCTTCATGAGTCATATGCATGAACTACGCCTTGGGACTTCCCTGTGCTCCCACGAAACTAACTCATTCGTGGTCCAACCCTATGAGCCTATCCCGCTCATAGTCCTGCCCTACAGACTCCTCGCCTGTAGTATAAACATCCAAGTCTCACACTTGGACCCTGGCACGCACGCAATCACCATACTATGGACTCCTCGCCCAATAGTAGCCGATTGGAACATCACAGTTCCTTGCCCATCGTGCGCCCGACACATGCAATCACCATACTAAGGACTCCTCGCCCATTAGTAGCTGACGGGAACTCAACTAGTTCCATGCCTATCATGTGTCCAACCACCGAGCAAATCCCAGACCCCTAATGGACTTAGTCCTTCAAGCCCGCACACCACAACACATGCATATACAATCTTATCCTAGTATAACAACCAAACACACTCACAAGCACATAGAAACATAGAAAATCGCATAAACTCGCTTAGGCTAGGGACTCCTCGCCCAAGCTAGACCCTCAATCTCGCTTAGGCTAGTCCACCTCGCCTGAGCGAGTTTAACTCAGCAACCAAAACACGTCATCTTGCTTAGGCGAGATCCTCTCGCCTGGGTGAGCCACCCGTTCGCCCAAACACCCATTTCCATCTCGCCTGGGCTAAAATACACGCAAAACACCACACATGACCAAGACATCTCGCTTAGGCGAGGCCATCTCACCTGGGCGAGACCCAAGTTTGCTCAAACCCATAAAACCCTCGCCTGGACGAGAAATCGCGCTCAACACGCGCAACTCCCTCGCTATCTCGCTTAGGCAAACCTCACTCGCCTAAGCGAGAGTCTATGTCGCTCAAAACTCATTCTCTTCGCTTGAGCGAGACGCTCGAATGGCAATAGGGTATGCGTCTCTACCAATCTCGCCTAGGCGAACCAAGCTTGCTTGAGCGAGAAATGCAGATACCCTCACTGATCACGCACTCGACTCACTCCAACCTTGTCCAATTCGCACCATAAAGCATACCAAACAGAATTCGAGCATACCAAATCAATTTACACAATTTGCAACATCAAATTGGCATAGTATATACTCTAGAAAGTCCCCAAAACCCAATTTTCCACCTCATTCCCGCATATTCCATGTATAACCCCTCTTTTTCATGCATTTAGCCCCAAATCCAAGACACATCAGTACCAAATTCACAACCCCCAATTTCCATCATAAGCATCACCAATTTCCGCACAAAAATCCATCAAAACATACAATACACACAACAATACGAATTTTGGGTTCAGCTCCCCTAACCTGGAATTTGTGCTCAAAATTGAGAAGACAAACACCTTGATTTCCAACCTCCCTCTTGCTTCAGCCCTTGCACACCAAAAATTCTGCTCACACTCTCAATTTCGTGTCCCTCACTTTAGCAGTTCACCACAAATGCCAAAACCCTTCCTTTAACCTAAATTTTGGCTTTTATAGGTGCCTTTTAGACTAGTTTTAAAAATAAAACGAGTTTGGGCTTTTTAATTCCTCCTCAATGTTACTTATTTGGTAATTTCCCAGCCCCCTTGGGGCCCCATTCTGCTAGGCTTTTCTTTACCCTTTCACATTCATACCACACCTATTAGTTAGCAAAAATAAAGCTTATTCTTTGCCCACCAAGGTTTGAACCCGTGACCTTCCACTCATAAGGCCAAAGCACAACCACTGTACCAATTCACTTTTGGTGACATAAACAATCATCACAAGTTTACATTTCAAATTCCACACTCTTACATATTATAAAAAAAAACAAATCATAAAACAACGACACATAATTGGCATATATAGGACTCGAACCCAAGTCCTCTCACACAATCAAAGTACTCTCAACCACTTGAGCTAGTACTTTTCCACGTCACATTATACAACAATTAATGTCATAAAGACGCCTTCCTCCCGCATATTTTAATTAATTAATTAATTTTCTCGGGTCTTACATTACCCCCACCTTTTAAAGTTTTCTTCCACGAAAATAAGACTTACCAGTAAAGAGATAAGGATAAGACTTCCTCATGAGTTCTTCCATCTCCCAAGTCATCTTTTGGGTTGCCTCATCCCAGAGAACTTTCATAGTCCGAATCTCCTTCCCTCTGAGTTGTTTGACTTGAGAATCTAGAATCCTCACCGATCCAACCCCAAGAGTCAGGTTCTCACGCACCTGAACATCATCCTGCTCCAGCACGTGAGTAGGATGCGCCACGTACTTCCTCAGCTGTGATACGTGGGAAACATTGTGCAGGTTTCCCAAGTGAGGTGGCAATGCAATCTCAAACGCCACCGGTCCAATTCGCCTCGTAATCTGATATGGACCGATGAATCGAGGGGTCAACTTCCTTGACTTCAATGCTCTCCCAATACCTGCTGTAGGTGTAACTCTGAGAAATACGTGGTCACCAGCCTCAAACTCGAGTGGCCTCCTCCTCTTATCTGCGTAGGATTTATGCCGACTTTGAGTTGCACGCATCCGTTCCCATATTACCCTTATCTTCTCAGTGGTCTGTTGTAAGAACTCTGGACCAAGTACCACCGCTTCCCCATCTTGCTGCCAACACAAAGGTGTTCGACACCTCCTGCCATACAAAGCCTCGTATGGTGCCATCCCGATGCTAGAATGGTAGTTGTTATTATAAGTGAACTCCACTAGTCGTAGCACATCACTCCAAGTCCCGAGGTGATCCAGAACACACGTTCTCAATAAGTCCTCTAGAGACTGTATGGTTCTCTCAGACTGGCCATCCGTCTAAGGATGGTATGCCGAGCTCATTCTCAACTGAGTGTCCAAAGTGTTCTGCAATGACTGCCAAAACCTCGATGTAAACCTCGGATCTCTATCCGATATGATACTCTCAGGCACACCATGTAATCTGACTACCTCCCTAACGTACAACTCTACCAGTTTATCCAGGGACATCTTCTGATTAATAGGTAGAAAGTGAGCGCACTTTGTTAATCTGTCCACTATTACCCATATGGAATCATGCCCATTCACTGACCTCGGTAGGTGAGTAACAAAATCCATGGGAATGCTATCCCATTTCCACTGAGGGATCTCAAGAGGCTCTAATGTACCACCTGGCCTCTGATGCTCTATCTTCGCTTTCTGACACACTAGACAAGATGCCACATAATCTGCCACATCAGTTTTCATACCAGTCCACTAGAAAGTTGTCCTCAAATCCTTGTACATCTTAGTCATACCTGGGTGTATGCTAAGACGACTCTTATGCCCTTCATCCAAGAGCATTTTCCTCAGTACCCGACTGTTGGGTATACACACTCTCTCTGAATCGCAGGATGCCGTCCCTACCCATCCTGAAGTCTTTTCTCTTCTCTGTGCCCAAATCACTAATGATATGCTGCAACTCCTGATCCTTACCCTGTTCCACCCGGACCTCGTCTAAAAACTCATTAGTGATCCTCAACATGTTGCACCGTATGTGATATGTCTCCATATCTAATCCCAGATTCATATCTCGTAGCTTCTCGATCAACTCCAACTCCTTAATCATCATGGAAGACACATGAGATTTCTTCCTGCTTAGAGCGTTTGCTACGACATTAGCCTTACCAGGATGGTATAACAGCTCAAAGTCGTAGTCCTTCAGGTATTCCATCCAGCGCCTCTGTCTCATATTCAATTCCTTCTGATCAAACAAGTATTTCAAGCTCTTGTGATCATTGAATACCTGAAATTGTGCCCCATACAAGTAGTGCCTCCATGTTTTGAGAGCAAAAACCACCGCCGCCAATTCTAAGTCGTGAGTAGGATAATTTTTCTCATGCACCTTTAGCTGACGAGATGCATAAGCAATAGGCCGTTTCTCCTGCATTAACACACAACCTAGACCTTGGTAGGAAGCAACACAGTACACCTCAAACGTCTTGGTGGTGTCATGAATAGCCAGTATTGGTGCAGTGGTCAATCTCTTCTTCATATCCTCAAAACAATTCTCACAATCGTTAGTCTAAGAGAAAGGCTGGTCCTTCCTAGTGAGTTTAGTTAAAGGACTCACCAGCTTGGAGAACCCTCCACAAACCGCCTGTAATAACCCGCCAGACCCAAGAAGCTCCTCACCTCGGTAACCGTCTGTGGCCTTTCCCACTTCACCACTGTTTCAATCTTCGCTGGATCCACCAATATACCTTGGGCTGAGATTACATGACCCAAGAACTGTACCTCATCCAACCAAAACTCACACTTTGACAGCTTCCCATACAATTTATGCTCTTTGAGAATTCCTAGCACCACTATCAGATGATCTGCATGTACATCCCGACTCTCCGAGTATATCAATATGTCGTCAATGAACACGACAACAAACTGATCAAGGTATGGTCAGAATATCCTGTTCATGTAATCCATGAAAATAGCAGGAGTATTTGTCACCCCGAACGGCATCACTACATACTCGTAATGGCCGTATCGTGACCTAAACGCCATCTTCTGCAAAATTTCTGGTTTCACTAAGATTTGATGGTATCCAGACCTCAAGTCAATCTTAGAGAACACTACGGCTCCCCTCAATTGATCCAACAGATCATCTATCCTCGGCAGCGGATACTTATTCTTTATGGTCAGCTTATTCAACTGACGATAGTCAACACACAACCTCGAACTGCCATCCTTTTTCTTTACTAGCAGTACCGGTGCTCCCCAAGGTGATGCGCTCGGCCGAATGACCTTCTTCTCATGCAAATCTTCTATTTGCTTCAACTCTGCCAACTCTGCGGGTGCCATTCTATAAGGCGCCATGGATACTGGGCCAGCCCCAGGGATGAGATCAATGGAGAAATCCGCATCCCTACTAATTGGCAACTCGGGTATTTCATCTGGAAATACGTCGACATACTCCTCCACGACTGGAATCACACTGATCTTCTCGACGGTACTATTCTTTTCTGCATGAGCCACTATCATAAAGCAGGTGGCTCCAGCTTCTGCTTCGTTTATCGCCCTCTGAGCCGAGATTAACTCCAGTCCTTCATGTTCTGGGAATACTAAACTACGCCATCCACAATCAATTATGACGTGATTGTTAGACAGCCAGTCCATCCCCAAGATTACGTTCAGTCCCTCCAAAGGCAAGCACACCAAGTTCGCATTGAATCTGCGACCTGCCACCTCCATAGAACACCCAACGCATACTGAACTGGTAGCCACTTGACCTGAGGAGGGAGTTGAGACAAGCAACTCACATCCCAAATCATGTGTCACCAATTGCAATCTCCCCACGCACACATTAGAAATAAAAGAATGGGTTGCCCCGGAATCAAACAACACCAACACTAAATTACCACACAGCATACAAGGTTCAAGGATAAGATTACCCGACTGTGCAGCCTCTATGGTGGTCAGAGCAAAGACTTTGCCCGCTGCCCTAGCCCGCTCTGCTGGCGATGCTGCAGGTTTCTTCGTGACAAGACTCTTCTTTTCTGGGCAGTTGTTGGCGAAGTGTCCTGGTTTGTCGCATATAAAACACTTGCGACGGTCGTCTAACCCTCCTACTCCTCATGCTAGTTGTGGGCAATTCCTTTTCAGGTGGGGTCCGCCACACTGGTAGCAAGTGGGACCCTGAGATGTCTGAGGTCGGCTATACGACTTTTTCATCTGCCTAGCCTCCGCGACATTCTTCTGATGTCGGCTCACAATAGGACCAGGGCCCTTCTCTAAATGTTCAGCACTCTTGGCCTGTTCCACCAAGACCGGGAATCTCCTCTCTATCAGAGGCGTCACCACCTTCTTCAATTCATGTTTGAGTCCTCGCTCAAACGTCAAGCACCTCCACTCCTCAGTCATATTCTGTGAGGAGTATCTCGCCAGATGTTCAAATTTGTTGATGTACTCCTGTACTGACATATCTCCTTGCTGCAGTGCAAGGAATTCTGCCTCTCGGTCCTGTCTAGCAGTATCTGGAAAATATTTCTCCAAGAAATGAATCCTGAAGTTTGCCCAGGTTGTCGGCTCCTCCCGAGTCTCCATTTGTTGTTGCATACCTGACCACCAATATTCTGCATCCTCATTCAGCAGATAGGTAGCAAAGAGCAACTTCTGTTCATCCTCACAGTTCATCACCCTGAAAATCTTCTCGCACTTGCGAAGCCATGCATCCACTTCATCAGGGGAGGCCTTGCCAGTGAACTCTGCTGGCTTGTGACGTAGGAAATCCTTCATAGTTGGCACCCTAACTGGTGCAGTCGCCGTCCTAGGCTGTGCCGCTACAGGTGGCTGCATCGCATCCACCATCCGGTGGATCGCCTCCGCGATGTCATCAGCACCACCACTCCTCCTCCTCCTGTTAGCAGCCATAGCCTGGATACGCCACATCACAACTGTTATAAATCAATCACTTAGTCAACAAAACCACACACCTCTTCACATTAAACACACAACAATTCACAATTAAACACATCGATAACTCACTCCCCACTAGCCCAAAATATTTTTAACAAAATATTTTCAAAACTTTTGCTCTGATACCAATTGTAACATCCCTAAGAAATATTACTGATAATAAATAAATAAAAATCCGAAATCCAACAAGTGCCGCATTTAATAAAAACTATTTCCCAAAAACGCGGGAAATTTAAATCTTAAATAATTAAAATCCTTAAATCCAGGAATCCATGATTCATAAAACTGGAATAAAAGTCAACGGCTCCTGCTGGGTTTACATAATATTCTCAAAAACAAAATAGTAAACGTATACATATGTATTTACAAAATATCCCATGCTAGCCCTCGCTCCGAGTCTAAGCATCTCCTGGCCCACATGTCACATCATCTGCTCCCGGATCATCGCCACACACACACAGAAAGGGTGAGCTATACACAATATATAAATAAAAAATGAATAAATATATATTTCCCAACCCAAAATAACATAATTAACTTCATAATTTCCAAATCACCAAAACCATGACCTCATAGTCCTTCATGAGTCATATGCATGAACTAGGCCTTGGGACTTCCCTGTGCTCCCACGAAACTAACTCATTTGTGGTCCAACCCTATGAGTCTATCCCGCTCATAGTCCTGCCCTACAGACTTCTCGCCTGTAGTATAAACATCCAAGTCTCACACTTGGACCCTGGCACGCACGGTATCACCATACTATGGACTCCTCACCCAATAGTAGCCGATGGGAACATCACAGTTTCTTGCCCATCATGCGCCCGACACATGCAATCACCATACTAAGGACTCCTCGCCCATTAGTAGCCGACGGGAACTCAACCAGTTCCATGCCCATCATGTGTCCAACCACCAAGCACATCCCAGACCCCTAATGGACTTAGTCCTTCAAGCCCGCACACCACAACACATGCATATACAATCTAATCTTGGTATAACAACCAAACACACTCACAAGCACATAGAAACATAGAAAATCGCATAAATTCGCGTAGGCTAGGGACCCCTCGCCCAAGCTAGACCCTCAATCTCGCTTCGGCTAGTCCACCTCGCCTGAGCGAGTTTAACTCAGCAACCAAAACACATCATCTCGCCTGGGCGAGCCACCCATTCACCGAAAAACCCATTTCCATCTCGCCTAGGCTAAAATATACGCAAAACATCACACATGAACAAGACATCTCGCTTAGGCGAGGTCATCTCGCTTGGGCGAGACCCTAGTTCGCTCAAACCCACAAAACCCTCGCCTGGACGAGAAATCGCGCTCAACACGCGCAACTCCCTCGCTATCTCGCTTAAGCGAACCTCACTCGACTAAGCGAGAGTCTTTGTCGCTCAAAACTCATTCTCTTCGCCTGAGTGAGACGCTCGAATGGCAATAGTGTATGCATCTCTGCCAATCTCGCCTAGGCGAACCAAGCTCGCCTGAGCGAGAAATGCAGATACCCTCACTGATCACGGACTCGACTCACTCCAACCTTGTCCAATTCGCACCACAAAGCATACCAAACAGAATTCGAGCATACCAAATCAATTTACACAATTTGCAACATCAAATTGGCATAGTATATACTCTAGAAAGTCCCCAAAACCCAATTTTCCACCCCATTCGCGCATATACCATGTATAACCCCTCTTTTTCATGTATTTAGCCCAAAATCCAAAACACATCAGTACCAAATTCACAACACCCAATTTCCATCATAAGCATCACCAATTTCCGCACAAAAATCCATCAAAACATACAATACACACAACAATACGAATTTTGGGTTCAGCTCCCCTAACCTGGAATTGGTGCTCAAAATTGAGAAGACAAACACCTTGATTTCCAACCTCCCTCTTGCTTCAGCCCTTGCACACCCAAAATTCTGCTCACACTCTCAATTTCGTGTCCCTCAGTTTAGCAGTTCACCACAAATGCCAAAACCCTTCCTTTTACCTAAAGTTTGGCTTTTATAGGTGCCTTTGAGACTGGTTTTAAAAATAAAACGAGTTTGGGCTTTTTAATTCCTCCTCAATGTTACTTATTTGGTAATTTCCCAACCCCCTTTGGCTGCCCCATTCTGCTAGGATTTTCTTTACCCCTTCACATTCATACCACAACTATTAGTTAGCAAAAATAAAGCTTATTCTTTGCCCACCAAGGTTTGAACCCGTGACCTTCCACTCATAAGGCCAAAGCTCAACCACTATACCAATTCACTTTTGGTGACATAAACAATCATCACAAGTTTACAGTTCAAATTTCACACTCTTACATATTATAAAAAAAACAAATCATAAAACAACGACACATATTTGGCATACATAGGACTCGAACTCAAGTCCTCTCACACAATCAAAGTACTCTCAACCACTTGAGCTAGTACTTTTCCATGTCACATTATACAGCAATTAATGTCATAAAGACGCCTTCCTCCCGCATTTATTAATTAATTTATTGTTTAATTAATTAATTTTCCCGGGTCTTACACTCCAACTTGCAGAAATCATAGGTAATAAGCCGATGCAGGTTCCTTAGGATGCTAACTTTTTTGGGAGAGATCTTGACATCCCACTTTACTTGCATTCCCAAGATGTCTTGGAGCTTGCACGGGGACAAGAAGAACTCAATATTACCATTATTCAGTTATGGATGATGTAAGTCTTTTAGTCATTTAATATAATTATTTGATATATTTATCTATTTACTTATATCAAATCAATTTTTGGTTTAGGTATATGTCTGGTGTCACTGAAACTATGGGGCTGAATGATCTATATTGGTTTATAGACCCCCTACTCACTCATGAAGACAACAAGTTTGATGACATCCAAGCATATGTGACCAAATGCTATCAACGCGGAAAAGAAATTTATTTTGTAGCTTATGTTGTTGGGTAAGTCTTTTTTTGTTAACTTATGAATATAATCAGTCATTTTAATACATAAGAATTAATTTATTTTCTTATCAGGCGTCATTGCCAATTACTTGTGGTTTCCCTAAGGGAGAACCTTGTTGTGTGGTTTTGCTCTTTGCATTGCCCTCCCCCCAACCATCTTAGACAAGTGATAGATTGGTAAGAACCTCAATATCAATCTTATGAATATGACATGTTATATAAAAATATCCTAACTTATTCCCTATATCATAGTTCAATTGCTGCACATAACATGTTGTTAGGGAGATCAACGGCTAAGGCAAAAGGTCTTGTATGGTGTTCTCTCCAGGTTTGATATTTCTATCCATATCTTTATAATTGTTTGCTTGATTTTCTTCCTTAATTAATTGTAACGTTGTTGATATAATGTAGTGTAATAGACAAACCGACTCATATGAGTGCGATTACTATATAATGCAATGGATGACAACCATTGTGTGTCCTCGTATTACAACAAATTGGGAAACAGTAATATATATTTGAATTAAAACGAATACTTTGCAATATTTCCTTTTTATATACTAACTTAACTTAATCTATTATTTTGTAGACATTCAAGAGTCCTACCGCAATTCCCGCAAAGTCCATAAAGTTTGGTAGGATAGCATGTGCCAAATATATAATTGAAATGTACAATAGTATTGATTAGGACATGTATCTGGATTGTAAATGATTTGTAATTGTCTTTTAAATGAATTTGAATTGTGGATGTGTTATAAAATATTTTGTTCTGGTCTGTGCTGGGTGCTGAACAAAATTTGCAGATTTAAATGTGGGAGTAACACCAAAATAGAAACTGCATTAAAAAAAACACCATATTAGGCCTCGGTTCTGTAAGAACTGAGGCAAAAAGCCAACATATGGCCTCAGGTCAAACTAAAATCAAGGCCAAAAGGTGATCAAATTTTAAAAAAAAATTAAAAATAAATTGCACATATGGCTTCGGTTAGGCTTGAACCGAAGCAAAAAGCTAGCGCTCTATGGCCTCGGGTGCCTCCGAACCGAGGCAGAAGGGTGCTCTATGGCTTCGGTTCACAACCGAGGCCAAAAGTGATCCTCTTTTGGCCTCGCCCCAATATGCTTCGGTCCAGAAATCGGTGCAGAATATTAAAAACAACCGCTGCCAAAGCCCCTTCCTACACTGGTGTCATTTAATGTTTAAATTTAGGGATTTAATAGAATTTTTGTGCTTAAGGATTGATTTAATTAGAAATTGATTTTAGTTGCATAAAATATTTTGGATATTGTAACGTTTGTTAATGCAACTTAAGTTTAATTTGGGTCATTACAAGTGTGGATTTGAAATATTCAAAGTTATAAAATAAGTCCAAAATTAAGAAATTCTGGAAAAGAATAATTCAGGAGCTAAATGCACCCCCAGTTTTATTTTACACACTCCTCCTGCAAGTGGAACACAAAAACCTCTTATGTACCCCCAGTTTTTACTAAGTTGCACCTCTCCTACCACTTAAACCCGTGTCAACTAGATTATGCCATGTGGCAATCTCCACCTTTCAAATCAGGCTAACCATATGCTGACACGTGTCATTATCCTTGCAAACACATCTACACCAATTATACACTGCCACATCATCATCTTCCTCCATCTCACACATGAAACCCTAACCCTAATTTTTCTCCTCTCCCACCATCACCATGCCGGCAGCCGCTAGGGATGGCAACGATGCGGGGCGGGGACGGGTTTCGCTATCCCATACCCATCTCCGTAAAAAAAATGCATCCCCATCCCCATACCCAAACCCAACAGGTATCAAAGTTTTATCCCATCCCCATCCCCGCCGGGTAACGGGTATAATCTCGTACACATACCCGTACACGTTTACTTATTACTTTAATATAAATTTTAATTAATTTTTATAAAATAATAAAATCTTACGATAAAAGAAACATAATATTATCAAATATTCAATAACAGGATGATGATTATTTCTTCGATATCAAATACTTTGAAATAAATTATAATTGTTTACAATTTAGATTAGAATATCAAATAAAATTTCATGAGAACTAAAACATTTATTAAATTTGCAAACTACAAACATTAATGAAACCTAGTTGATAAAATTTAAAAATATTTTAAACAAATTTAAAGGAAAACAATATTCAAATTAAAAAATATTTTAAATGTTTGTTTACTTCAATTTTTTTAAATTCTAATGAATCTCTTCTTTTATACACTAATAAAAATGATAATACATCACTTAATCAAAATGACGTAAATAACAAATAATAAACATAATAATAAAATTTTAACATGGATATTATATCTTTTGAACTCCAAAATATGTTGGATGGTGATGAAAAAATATTAATGACAATTACATTAAATTTTGATATTGTAGTAAATAAAAGTTATTTATACAATTATAGTGAAAAATTACAGTATAATTGATATAATGAGTTAGAAAATAAAAAATAATTAGATAAATTATACTGAAATAGTATTCTACATGATGAAAATCAACAACAAATAAAAATATTAAAAAATTAACAAATGTATGTCTTAGAAACAATTTGAGAAACTATTGAAAGAAATCGCACAAAAAAAAAGAATGTATAATTAAGGGTATGATAAGATAAAAATTACCTTAGACATCTAAGAACACTTTTCAAATATCAGCATATATAATCAATGGTTGAGAAATAATTGTTTTAGCGAAACAAAAAAGTTCTTCAAATGAAACAAAAATTAATAAAAATAAGTGAATAATTTATTTTATATTACCTAGTAAATGAAATGTTTATGCTATTAAACACTTAAATTGAGAGTATTAATAATACTAATGTGAAAAGAAAATATAGAATAAATAAAAATATTAAAAAATAATAGAAATATTCAAATATGAGACATAAAAAAAAATTTAATTGACATACATCATTTTAATATAATTACATAAATGTTATGATAAGATGAAAAATATATTGGAGATCTAAATGAGTTTCATGACAAACCAAATAACTAGCAGAAATAAAAAATTGAATATATATATAGGGTTACTTAATTAATTGTGAATATTTTTATAATTTAAATGATGACGGAGATATAGCGGGGACGGGTATTATGGCGGGGATATGTACATCCACATAACCATCCCCATACCCAATTGAAAAAGTCGGGGATTCCCCATACCCATACCCATACCCATACCCAATCAATGCAGGGATTCCCCATCAAAACGGGAACGCGTTCGGACAATACCCACGAGGCAGGTTTATTTGCCATCTCTAGCGGCCGCCACCTCCATGCCGTCCACCTTGCCAGAAATGGAAACTGCTGCAACCATAGTGTTCACGCACCTGCAGCAACTCCACACCACTGCGCTTGCAACTCACTTGAACTAGAACAGCCACCATCTTCAACCTTCATCTTCAGCCATTGAATCACCATCTCCGTTCACAGTCGCATCTGCGCCCCAACCACCATCTTTGTTCTAGATCTTCGTCGTCCACGCCACCTGCATAAACCAGAACAACAACACCTTCATCTTCACAGATTTGCGCTTGCGAGAACCCAAAAGCACTCGCGCCTGAAGTAATCACGCTTGGAACAAGTTGTAGCAGTGAACCTCTGTACAACATATTGTGGAGAACAAGAAATACTAGCACCATTTGTGCACCTGTAACCATCACACAACTTCTTCCTTTCTCTTCGCGAAGCTTTTCGAACAACCACCATGGAATCAACGAGAACGAACCAGAACAGAGCACCACGCAACAGCAGCCACGCCGTGAACCTCTGACCTACAATCGCATCGCACAGCAGAAGCTCCACGCATGAGGCAAGCCAGAACCATCTTTTGCAGCGCCAGTCCACGCAAGTGCAACGCCAGCACAAGTCCCTCCAGCCGCAACACCTCCATCCAACACAGAACCAGCATCTCCATCACATTCACGCAGCAGTAGCAACGTGACCAAAATCGCGAGTCAAAACCAGTGCAGATTCACGAACCTGTGGCAGCAACCAGATATAGAAGAGACGCGTACCATCTTGTCTTGCGCCTCACGTTCCACCAACGCAAATATGAAAAGCATCCATGGCCTCTTCGCACCACAGCATCCATTGAACCAGCAGCACACAGATCCACGCGTGCAAAGCCATTGTTCGCCGGAAAACACATCGTGAGTTTGCACACGATCCAGCAACCACCGCATCTGCACCAACAAGCATGGCAGCACCACCGTCAGCCGCAATCAATGATGGTAACGCAGAAATCGCAACCGTCATTGCATCTACACCTCCAACCAGCGGAAATCCTAATTCTGGAAAGAGAAAGTGCACTCTGCCACGTGTCAGCTTCTCATAGGACAGTCAAACTGGTCAACAAGTCAACTAGTCAAAGCAGCAGTCAACTCTGATCAAATTCTGGTCAATATTGTAAAAATGGTTAAACAAGAGGGAGTAGAATTGGAAATTGGACAAAAATTAAGTTACTAATTAATTAAATAAAGATAAAAGATTTTAGCAACGGAACATATAAATTCAAAGTCGAATTAAAGTCTATATATAGAGGCCTAAGGGAGCAGAAGGGACACTTGGCAACTCTCTGGTTTTGGCATATACCGTCACCGACCACATCTCTCATTCTTCCTCTCTTTTTATTTTTCTTTCCTTCACCATATTATCATGTATTCCATCCAAGCCATGGAGGGCTAAACTTTTAGGGTTGATTCACTATAATTTCTTAATTGGATTCTAAGGTTAGATGAATTTATGTATTTGTTATTTCGATTATTGTAACATCCCGGTTAGGGGTGTCAAAACGGGACAGCCCGGCCCGTTTTGGCCCGGCCCGTTTTTGGCCTGTATTAAACGGGCCGGGCCGGGCTGGCCCGACATGGTAAAACGGGTTGTGTTTCTGAGCCCGGCCCGCAGGCTGGCGGGCTGACAGGCTGGCGGGCCGACCCGCCAGTTTTTTCTCATCTGTATAATTTGTGGTCCAATCAGATTTTAATTTTTTTCATTTCAAATTTAGTTGACTGAATAATGTCCCAATTTTATATTACCAAAAGAAATTCTCCTGCAATTAAGAATACAACAACAATGATCTATTAAACAAGAAAATT
>Ga0214544_1009466_pt1 | contig 15235 bp, 3 predicted proteins | sample CNSS3metaG_FD_160074 | JGI IMG/M metagenome (GOLD analysis project Ga0214544, IMG submission 160074) | Root nodule microbial communities from cowpea collected in UCLA plant growth center, Los Angeles, California, USA - CNSS3 | ecosystem: Host-associated > Plants > Roots > Nodule | place: USA...
ACTATTTATATTTGTCTACATAGTCTACATTTTGTAAGTTTTGATTGTTTACTATTTATATTTTGTTTGTAGTCTAACATTTGTATCTTTAAAGAATCTACTATTTATATTTAGGTGTAATTAGTCGGATAATACTCACTTTTGTTTGGATATGTCAGTTTCATACCACTTTTACAAAGGTGTCAATTGGGTCCTAACTTTGAAAAAGATGTCTTAATCAGGTCCCTTTGAGAAAAAAATATTAATGTCATTAATGGTATCGATATTTAAAATGACTTATAAGAGTGAAAGGAACCTAATTGAGACATTTTTTTAAAAGTTGGGATTCGATTGACACATTTTTAAAAGTGAGTACCAAACTGAGACATCTGAAGAGAGTAAGTACTATCTGACTAATTAAACATTACATTTATATGCACGATCTATCATTTGTAGCTTTATATCGTTTACTCTTCACATTTTTTTGTATCGTCTAATGTTTCTATCTTTATTAAGTCTACTCAACAATTTCTATACCGTCCATCATTTTAATTATTAGAGAAACAACTATTATATTTTTCTACATTTTTTACTCAATATTTCATTCAAAATTAAATTTGATTTCTTAATTTTAATTATCTGAATCTTAATATATTATTTAAAATAATTATATATAATACATTTTATTAAAAATATATATAAATAACTTAAATACATTTTTATTATAAAATCAATTAAAATATTATTATTAAATTTTATAAAATAAAATTTATATTAAACTTAATTATACTTTTATAATTTCAAATTAATTTAATAAATATACTATAATTTTTAATTTTAAAATTCGAGATGTCGTGCGTTGCACGGTTAAAAAATACTAGTAATAATAATAATTATGATGGTTAATAACATAATATTTTCGGAATACCATTTTTTAAATTAAATACAATAGTAATTATAATAATATAATAATTATATAATAATTATTAATAACACTAATAACAATAATAATACTGATGATAACAATAATAACTTTTTTAGTACTTGTTTTCTCGTATCAATAATATATAATAATAAAATTAGTATATTACCTAATATTACTAATAACATTAATAAGTTTATTACTGTTAATAATATTAATAATATTATTAACAATAATAATATAAATAATAATATAGAATAGTAACATATAACGAGAATAATAATAATATTATTATTAATAATTACAAATAATAAAAATTATAAACATATTACAAATAATAATATTACTTATAATTAATATTGTAGTTGAAATCATAAATAAATGAGAAAATAAAAACATATTAACTTTTGTAGAATTTAAACCCAGGTCCTTTTGTACCTGAGTTTTAAAATGAAAAAAAAAATTCTTAAGACACTTGTCAATAAAAGACAAGGAGTAATGTAGTAATTTTGGTAGTATCTTTTTTTATTAATATGTAATAGAAATAAATGAAAAAATAAAAACCAATTGGCTTTTGTAGGATTTGAACTCGAATTCTTTTATAACAATGTTTTAAAATGATGAAAAAATTATTTTTTAGGACACTTGTCAATAAAAGACAATGGGTAATGTAGTAATTTTGGCAGTATCTTCTTTTCTTAATATGTAATAGATTTGGTCCTAATATTTGTAATTTTTTTTTTTCAATTTGGTCATAATTTTTTTTTAATTTAATTTAGAGTTATAGTTAGTTTAAAATTAAAACAAAAAATTTCAAAGTAGGCAATAACACCATTTTTTTTAATTTAATTTAGTTTTATAGTTGGTTTAAAATTAAAACAAAAAATTTCAAAGTAGGCAATAATACCATTAATTTAAAAGTTTAAGAGGTTAAAAATACTTAAATTAATGGTGTTATTCCTTACTTTTAAATTTTTAAGAGGCAATTTTAAATTAACTCTAACTCAAAATTAAAAATATTTAATAAAAATATGACTTTTAATAAGAATATCCATATAACATTTATATATACATTAAATTTTGTCTCAATTTGGAGAGGAACAAAAATGTTAAATTAAAAAAATATTAGAACCAAATTGAAAAAAAAAATACGAATATTATGACCAAATTGAAATATGAAAAATTGACTCTGGCACGTGGCATGATATTGGCTTGACACATGGAATTTTTTTAAATAAAAAATTTTAATTTAAAAAAAATAAAAATTAAAAAAATCTCAAAACTAGGACTAAATCATTATTTAAGCCTCTATTTTATCCATTAGTTTCAAATTTAAATCCTAATTATGAAAGAACAATCTCAAATCTAGTTAACTTTTGATTTCTTATACACAAATTGGAAAAGTTAAATTTGGAAATAGTAGAAAGGAGGGCAAACAAAGATTTATGAATATTAGAAAAGATAAATATTTGGTTTATATTTTGTAGATAAGTGAAAATATCAAAGATTTAAGAATATTATCGACAAAATTAGTGGAGATTACTGAATATTAAAGGAATATATCAACGTTATCCACTGAGTTGGTTACTTCAATTATAAATTAGAATATTTGAAGAATATATTAAAGATGTGGAATCTACAAAGATTAAAAGATATATATTAAAGATATTTAATTACAAAATCAAGTACAAAGCTGCAAACCAGTCTAATACTAATATAAATAAGGGGTTTGACAAAGGTCAAAAACAACAACTCTTCAAGTAGAAAAGAAACCCATTTTGGAAAAAAAAAAAACCTTTGGGAAGGAAAAAAAAGTCATTTTTGTCACAATTTTCATAGCAAATCCCTCTCTAAAGTCTCACTAATGCATTAAATTTTATCCTTGCGTAATTTGTAGTTGATTCGTAGCTAATTCATAATTGATCCTATAGCAAATTTTATCCCTAGATGATTCATAGCAAAATTTATCCCTAGTCAATCCCTGGAGTATTCATAACAAATTTTATCCCTAACTAATTCCTAGTTGATCTAGAACAAATTTTATCCCTAAATGATCCGTAGCAAATTTTATCTTTAGTTAACTCCTAGCAGATTCAAAGCAAATTTTTTTCAATTTGGATATTATTTTTTAGTCTCTCACTCATTTGGATATTATTTTTTTCAATATCTCACTATTTGGATGTTATTTTTTCATTATAAATTTTATTTATTAGCTACAGACTAGCTAAAATATCCTTTCCTAGCTAAAAGTTTAATTTTATGAGGGATTAGCAACAAAATAGTATACATTTCTCAAACCATAACTAAGTAGCTACAACTTAGCTATTATATTAGTTTGTCATTGATCCCTCGATAAATAGTAAAAAATTAGTGAGTAAAAATTTCTTTACTAATTTTTCTCGCAAATTAGCTATGAAATTTTTTGTTGTTGTCGATCCCTCACTAAATAGAGAGAAATTAATGAGAAATAATTTTTGTAGCCAATTTCCCTCCCAAATTAACTACGAAATTCTTTGTTGTTAATCCCTCTAAAATTAGTTACAAAATTGTTTTGTCATTGATCCCTCGCTAGAAAGTGAGAAATTAGTGAAAAATGTTTTTCCTCGCTAATTTCTCTCTCAAATTTGCAGTTTTTGTGTACTTTGACAGATGCCCTTTCATTTGGTTATTCCATCATTTTACATTCAAATACTATTTTATTGACTAAAATATTCCTACTTACTTGTGTGAAATATGTTGGGTCATTTGGGTTTTTTGTCATTTTGCATCACTTTTCTTGATTTACGAAAATGTCACTTCAATTTACCAAAACATCTTGAAAATTTGACCTCTACATAAAGGTTCTTTGATTTTTGTGTATTTTCACTCTTTCCCTTATTGCACGTGGGACCAACACAACAAATAATAATAATAATAATAATAATAATAATAATAATAATAATAAGTTTATTATTATTATTATTATTATTATTATTATTTTATTTACTATAATTATTATTGTCATTATTATTATTATTATTATTATTATTATTATTATTATTGTTGTTGTTGTTATTATTATTATTATTTTTTGTATTATTATTCTAAGAACATAGAAAATGGCTTAAGAGAATTGGTGGTTTTTATAAAAAGAGAACACTACAATATTTTAACTATAAAAAGTTTAAGCTATATAAATATTTCTTATAGTTGAATTTCATTTTATATAAAATAATCGTCTCTCTATAAATCACTTTTATAGGGTTTTCTCCCATCTCTCCAAGTTTCTTATCTGCTGGCTCATTTGTTTGACTATTAGAGACCGCCTCTATGATCAGGACATCAAGTTCTACAAGGTTAACCGATCAATTTCTCCCTATTGAGTAAATTGGTTTTCTTCCTTTGTTTTCTGGCTTAATCGGTTTGTCCTTGATTTTCTTTGTCTACATGTGTCTTTAGAGTCATCAATGTGAGTCTCTTTTGATCAATGATAATAATGGTATGGTATGATCATTCTTGTGGTGTTTCTATATGTAGATAGAACATCCTATGAGTTTAAAGATGGTTTGGGATCTTAAAGTAGTCTTGAGCTGTCTTGTTAGGTGATGGAAGCTAATTTTAACTTTTACATGTTGAGCTTTGTTCTAATTGTTTGTTGTGAATAAAATTATGTGTGATATTGAGCTGGTGATTATTGATTAATCTGATTTGTGTTGATTAGATGATGTGTTAAATTTGTTAAGCCTTGGTATTGTATTATTTGATATATTAAAGTTGTGATAAATGGTGTTGTGGCATGCTTGGTGATCCTAGATGGTGGAATTGATCTTTTAGTGGAGACTAGCATTTAAATATGTAACTTATATGCAATTGAGTTTAAGGAAGCATTAAAACATAGGTTAACTGCGTAATCTAATACTACTTGAGTTAAAAACCTGAAATTTCTAAGTATTAAGAGGTTTTTTAAGTAAGATTAACTTAAGAGATGTTAAATTATTCAATCAAAGCTTAAAGAGGGAGTTTAGTATTCTCATATACTATCAGACACCACTTTCACAATGCCGAGTGCCACCCAGTTTTTCCTAGTTTGGGTCATTTGGGAAAAATAGGATTTCTGTTTCGTTAACCATTGGATCAAGATGATATTTGAACATATGTTTCTTAGCATATTATTCTTTACTTTGATTATTCTATAGTTGGAGTTCTATACTTTCCATAGTTTAAGTTTTAAGATTTGCGTAAGATTCTTACCTAAATTCTATTGTAGCAACCTTTTCCCTTTTTTGGATGTCTTCGTGTGAGTGGATACTCGGCCTTTTTCTCTTCTCTCCTAATACCTAGAGACAACAAATAAACTCTCCCTCGTGGGTTTGTCCGAACTTGTCCCCGTTTGGACGAAGAATCCTCGCATTAACTAGGTATGGGTATGGGGAATCCTTGACTTTCTCAACTGGGTATGGGGATGGGTATGTGGATGTACATTATCCCCATCATATCTCCGTCTCTATTTAAATTATTAAAATATTCATAATTAATTAAGTAACTATATATATATATATATATATATACTTTCTATTTTTTATTTCTTCTAATTATTTGGTTTGTCATGAAACTCATTTACATCCAATATATTTTTCATTTTATCATAACTTTTATGTAATTATGTTAAAATGATGTGTGTCAATTAAAAATTTTTTATGTCTCACATTTGAATATTTTTATTATTTTTTTAATATTTTTTTATTGTATATTTTTCTTTCACGCGAGAATGTTTAATATTCTCAATTTAAGTGTTTAATAGTATAAACCTTCCATTTATTAGGTAATATAAAAAAATTATTTACTTATTATTAACTTTTGTTTCATTGGAAGAATTTTTTTTGTTTTGCTAAAACAATTTTTTTTAGTTCTCAACCATTGAGTATATGTTGATATTTGAAAAGATTTCTTAGATCTCTAAGGTATTTTTCATCTTATCATACCCTTAATTATACATTTATTTTTTCCTTCGTGCGATTTCTTTTAATAGTCTCTCAAATTGTTTATAAGACACACATTTGCTAATTTTTTAATATTTTTATTTGTTATTTATTTTCATCATGTACAATACTATTTCGATATATTTTATCTAATTATTTTTTATTTTCTAACTAATTATCAATCATACTGTAATTTTTTTACTATAATTGTATAAATAACTTTTATTTACTATAATATAAAATTTAATGTAATTGCCATGAATATTTTTTTATCACCATCCAACATATATTGGAGTTCAAAAGATACAAGATCTATGTTAAAATTTTATTATTTGTTCTTTGCGTTATTTTGATCAAGTGATGTATAATAACTTTTATTAGTGTATAAAAAAAGATTCATTAGAATTTAAAAAATTGAAGTAAACAAATATTTAAAATATATTTTAATTTGAATATTTGTTTTCCTTTTATATTTTAAAAAAAATATTTTTAAATTTTATCAACAGGTTTGATTAATGTTTGCAAATTTAATAAATGTTTTGATTCTCATTGAATTTTATTTGGTATTCTAATTTAAAATGTAAACAATTATAATTTATTTCAAAGTATTTGATATTGAAAAAATAATCATCTTCCTAATATTGAATATTTGATAATATTATGTTTACTTTACTGTAATTTTTTATTATTTTATAAAAATTAATTAAAATTAATAGTGAAGTATTAAGAAAACAGGTATGAGAATGAGATTATACTTGTTACCTAATGGTGGGAATGCGAACGAGACAAAAGTTTGATACCTGTTAAGTTTGGGTATGAGGATGGGAATGAGGATTAATTTTTTCTACAAGATGAATATGGAATAGCGAAACTTGTCCCCGCTCCGCCTAGTTGTCATCCCTACTAATAGCCTTTTCATATCATTTTTGGAAACATAAAGATATGGTAAACTACCCTTATACGTAGCTCTCTTTTCTTCTCCATCACCCCTTGTGGTACGTAGTGCTCTGTTCCTTCTTACACCAAACTATTTTTCCGGACTCGTTTATACCCTTGTTTTGACCCCCTTTCAGTCACATTTCCAATCCTACCTTTATTCTTACAATATCTGTGAAGATTAACTAGGACCCATTTGTCTACAAATGAAAAATATCTTGTACTCTGCCCCATCGTTTAAAAATCCTCCGCAGACCATATTCGCCGAAGTTAAAACGAATGTAAATGATAGAGTTACTTTTAATTACATTTTGTTACAAGAAAATATCCACTGTTCGAACGTTCTCACTAACTTCAAATCACTTCATGTACTAAAAAAACACTTTTTTATGTCCTTGGGACTAACATGACTTACATTTTGATGTGTTGAGGACTATCATAGCCATTCCACTCATTACATTTGTTGAGCCCAAGTAACATTTTTCACTTCTAGGTTACAAATGCACACTCTTCGTTCAAACATTATGTTTACAACTGAGATGAAAACACTCAATTGTTATAATATTTTATACACAATTCCAAAAATGTGGATACTGCTTTAGGTTTTATTATTGTCAAAAGTAGGTATACGAGTTCTTTGTCAATTAAAAGCAACCGAGTGTGGTCTACGTTCACGTGGAGAATGAAATCTGGTGTATGCATCAGACCAATAATAGTCCAAAAGAAATTAGAATTTCAGACGATAACTGCAATAGATATATATCATCATTTGTATAAGCTAACAAAACATATGAATCCCCATTTCCTCCAAACAACAAAGTTTTCATTTTTTTCATCCCTGCCTATCTATATACACTCTTTTCCTTGAAGATAAACCACTTTATGCAGCAGAACAAATATTCATCATATTTATACCTAGCTATGAACATGTAGCTAAACCATCTTGTAGGAGCAAACTCCCTTCTTGATCCAATGTCTCCCTAACAGCCTTGTAAAAGGCTATCCATGAAGAGTAGGAGTCAACAGGACCCCACAAATATGTAGGATTTGGACTTGCAGGGCTTGCTCTTACCAAATCCAAAACTGAAACTGGTTTAATGTTCTGTGGGAAATTGAATGCCAAGTTATCAACTTTGTGTTCATAAATTTTGCCATTTCTGTCCAATTTGTACCTTGAAGTGCCCTGAAACTCTCCTTTGGCTTCCCATGGAACCCTTGGCACTCCCCTAAGGTTCCACCTCACCAATATCACATTCTCTGAAGGCTGCCACACCCTGTACACATCAAGTGCAATCTCATGAAACAAGATTTTGCCGTGAAACCTCAATGCCCAGAAGATCAATTTGTAATTATCAATCCCTGTAAATGTGTTCATGGGGTCCATGAATGTTATGTCATCCCTGAAATTACCAAATCTTAGTGAAAACCTCCTTAAAATAGTAATAACATTCAATAGAAGAAAAAGGATATAACTCAGATACATCACATTACACCTATAACAGTTTTAGCTATATATTTGGATTACTTTTGGAATTCCATAAAAGTTTTGACAAGGAACCCCCCTTCCAAGCATGCAGTATATATAATTGTGATAACTTTTCTGATGTATACATTTTGTTGGACCTTTTGCCCTTCAACTAATATTGCAAAATGCTTCACTGTTCAGTTTTAATCCCCTGCTTTTTTTTTTCTCTAACAAGCTACTCAATATATATAAAAAACAAGGGAAGAAAACCACATTAATTGTATCCAATTCTAGAAAATGAAAAAAGTGAGAGTAAACAAGCATGGTTGTCTTTGCAATGGTATATAAAAATGCATTTAGGGTTTGTTATATACATCCACACAAAATTAAATGATGATTTTTTGTTAGCAACTGAGATTACTTCTTTCATCCTTTCTCAAGAATCCTTCAAATTTAGCATTTTATGTGGCTAACCAAAACCAAATTTAACGAGCAATATGAAGAACGAAAGAAAATTTCAATTGACAATTATATTTACAAAGGGATGAGTACTCTATTTGAATCGTGTCTAAAAGTGGGGGAAAAAACCAGCAGAGACCAAAGAAAGTGAAGAGAAGGGCACATGGGGTGAGAAAGATACCTATAAATGTCATAGTTAAGGTCTTTGATGAAGATCAAAGGAAGGTCCTCACGTATGGTCCTGACAGCAAGACCAAGGTTGAGGTAGAATTCATCCTTTGGGTGCTTATTGTCTTGTGTTGTGCTGAGCTGTGCAACTTGTGCAGTGGAAGCATGGAGAGAGGAAGAAGATAGGGGGAAGTGAGAAGTGGGTTTTTGAGGTGAGAGAGTTTGGTTTTGGTGAAGGTTTGATTTGTCTTTGGATTTGGATTGGGCTAAGAGGGAAGGTTGAAGGTTGGGAAGGAGAAAAGCCATGGCTTTGAGTAATTCTCAATGGTTTTGTTGCTAAAGATATTGTTAGCTTTTCATTTGTCTCTGTGTTAGAAAGAACAGAGATTTGTGTGTGTTTGAGAGAGAAGAGGGATTTGTGTGTGTGAGAGTTTGATGATGCAAATTGAGGCTGTTGTTAATTTCGATGTTTGCTTTGGAGTTTGTGGCTTCCAACGTAGCCATGAAATTTAGATGAATACAAATGTTGCCGATTTTGAGCTTTCACCCTCGTATTTTGTAATAATCTAATAATTTATTTCAAAAAGGATATATTGGAATGGCACGTGGGTATTGACACATTATTTATGTTTTTGGAATTTATACATTTGGGTTGTTTTTACTCAACGATATCTATTGTTTTTAATAAATTTTAATTAGTAAAAATATGTGTTAAAAATGTACTGTTCTGCCTAGTTATATACATTCATACCTTATTTGATAATTTTGAGTTTATTTTATTTTAAAATTTAGACTAAGTTGTAATTTTAGATCCACAGTTTTGGTGCTCTTTTATTTTCGAAATTTTAGTTTCTACGTTTACACATGATCCATATTCTTTCTTCAATAATTAATTTTGGATATGTTCTATTTATTTATTTTTCTCCAACTTGATTTTTATTTATTAGCCATTTTCTTATAATAGCATTCTCATAAAATAAAGTTTCATTGCAATCAAATATATATATATATATATATATATATATATATATATATATATATATATATATATATATATATATATCCTATATTTAAGATAGGAAAAATAAGAGTGAATGTAGGTATATACTCGTAGTGTCCCTTCAACGTAAAAGTTCATACTAACATATATTCTTGATACTTATAAAATTTGTGTTTTATCTTTATTTTTTGTGGATAATAATTATATTTATACACCTATTCTGACCCATCAAAATATTGATTAGATGATATTTGTACAAAACAGGAAATCAAAGTATTAAAACATATTATATTATAAAGAATTTGATTTAAGAAAAAACATATTTTTTCTTTTATTTAATGTTAAATAATAATAAATTGATAACAATTATGTAACACTCAAAATTAATAAAATCACACTACTAAACTAGAGTATTTGAGTAAGGTATTAAGTATAAATAATCACATATTATATATATATATATATATATATATATATATATATATTTATTGTATTTACAATTTTTCGTTTAATTAAAGAAAATTTGATAAAGACTAAATTTCTCTCGAGTACTAGGAGGAATATAACAAGACAAACATATGTATATATGAAACTACAACACTACTACACATTACAATTCTTCTAAGCAATCTCTCATTCTACTCATCTCTCACATATGCTAATGTATAACATAATATCATAGTAGTGGACAACCACAAACAACAAACAAACATAAGGATATAAGCTTATTTATTTTTATAAAGTTTTATCATGCCTTTCATCTCATACAGTTCACCATTCAACATTAGGAGTGGCAAAATAGGTCGAGTTGAACTGGCCCGCCACTAAAAAACAAGTTAAACAATACAACTCGCGCCCGCTTCAAACTGAGCCAGTGGGCTGACCTGTTACTTTTTTTTTATAAAATTTTTTTATATATAAAAAATTTTGTATATATAATATAAAATGTTTATTTACTTTTTTTTAATTATTTTTAATTTGTAAACATAAAAATTTAAAAAAAAAGGGCTACCAAGCCAAGACGAGCTGACCTGTCTTTGGCTCGCCAATTTGACGGATTAGGCGGGTCGGGCCATAGCGGATTGGCAGGTTGGAAACTTCAACTCAACCTGCCCTTTGTTAACAGCTTGGAGGACCAGCCCGATGGGTCTATCCTGCTTTGACATGCCTATTCAATATCCGACGCAAAATCAACCAGCGATGTGTGTGTGTGTGTGTGTTTATATGTTAGCTTACCTTATTTACTTGTGTTTGGCCACGATCGTGTAATGCGTTATATGAGAGCAGATGGTGTTGCAGGTGATGCTGGTAAGGCATAGAGCCGGAGAAGGACTAGCTTGGGTGATTATTTTATGGAATTTTTATTATTGTTTGATTTTTTATGTATTTGAGAATAGTACTTTTGTTGGTTTATGGAATTATATTTTTGGTATTGGAACTTGAAGTTTTATATCCAGACAAGTTAATAAATGTTTTAAATTTTTCTCGCATTTTGGAAATGACATTATAATAAATGAGGTTTTGTAGTTATTTTTTACTTTTATTTTATAAAAATTAGTAATATCCAACCGGGATATTACAACACTAACTCAAAAAGAAATAAAAGATAAACTTATTCTATTTTAAATTATAATCTATTAGATGTATATTGAGAGCTCTCTACAGTAATCTCTTATATAGTTTTTGATTCTCCAACAAATAAGGTCAACAATCTAGTGAAAAGGAAGAAAAGGTTTTTTTAAAAAGAAAAAAGTTTTAGAAAAATAGTAATTTTTGTAAAAGAAATCCGATTAATAAAATTTTTATTTGTAGTATAACTTTTTAAATAATAAAATTATCAATTGTGACCTTTCTTTGCCTTAACAAATTACATAAATTTTATTCTAGAGTACTAAACAAAAGAATATGTCTTAGAGTATATTTGGTAAGAGTAGCTTATAAGATATATTGGCCTTTTATTTAATACAAATAAACTAAATGTAAATTCAATTTATTTTTACTAAATACAGGAAAGTATTGCCCGCGTACTAATTTTTCCTTTTCACAAAATTATTTACTATTTTTTATAATGATGTACTATCCATTTAAAAGTATCACAGAAAAAAGAATTTAATTAATGAAAAATTAAAAATAAATAAGTATATATAAAATATATATATATATATATATATATATATATATATTATAAGGAAAACAAATTAGTAAAATTAGGAATTATGAGGATTGTTAATTTAGACTAGCTAAAATTTATTATTCTTTTCAAAACATTATTGTATAAGTTATACTTACAAAATTTATATTGTTTTATAATCATTTAATCCGTTAATATATGTTAAAATTAAAATAAGATAATAATTTTAATTAAAGTAATACCAAATTGATGAAAGCCCCTGTGCTATATCTTATCAATCATATATTAGTAAACCAAAATGTACACGAAATCGTTTAGTTATGCATATATTCTGATATTCGATTCGAGCAAAGATTGGGAGGTTTTCTAATGAATTCAAATAAGTATTAACTATTTTTGCAAAAATAATATAATCATTCAGCTTTATATTTATCGGTCTCGTGGTTTTAATCTTAGTATATATTTATACACCAGTTTGTCATTTATCTCTTGAGCTTAATAATTTCTTATTAATGAACGACGAAATCCACGAGAATGAAAGATGTAGTAGAGTTAAAGCGTAAATCATATCAATATATTACCCCTCTAAATATTAAATGTTTAGTATTTATTTTTCTCATTAAAAATAATACTTTTTTTTAATGCAACCGCTCCACATTTAGTTAACGAGAGATACATCAACAAATAAAAATAATAAAAGACCACGATAAACTATGTGCACAGCCACGTAAGTTAAACCTAACCAACCTCAAAATCTCTAAACGTGATTCACAAAGTATGTTATTAAACCAACCAATTTACGTCTAAACTTTACTTTTATATATATGTGGCTGGACAATTCAATAATTAACACATTTTAAGATATGTTGAATTAATATAACACGTGATAAACGTACGTTATTATTGTAATTGTCTTATTTTAAGTGTGCGGGTCACACGTACAAAAGAAGCAACACGTTTCTTTCTACCCAAAAACCATTTTACCCTTATTAAATGAACAATTAGGGTTGATACTAAACTTTAGGGTGAGTTCAAAGATTGAGAATCTATGGAGTTTAAAATTTATATTTAGTAAAGATGTGAAGATTGACTAAATTATAAAAAAAATATTTATAAATTTATTATTTGTTTTAGATAGGAGATTATGACAATATCTAATATGAGTTGTTTTTGGTTATATTTTTTCACAGAGTCTCCTTAAAAGACCAAAAAGACCAATGTAATACAAATTTTAATTAATTGTTTTATTGGGGTGACCATGGATTGGATTTTTAATGATTCAATCCATATTTATTTTGGATCCAAATAATTGGATTAGATTTTCGATCTAAATTCATTTTTTCAGAAAAAATAGATTGAATTTTTTAAAAATCTACATCCAAATATTTGGATCAAGTTTAAATCCAGATCCAATATTGGGATAAGTTCAACATCCAAAATCTATTTTTCATAAAATAAATTTAAATTGAATTTTCTAGAACTTGTGTCCATAAGACAAATACCATAGAATTTGGTAGATTTTTGTTGGGGCCAACGAGACAAATTTCAGCATGGGACAAACTCAGCTGACTTTCAGTCGGGGCCAAGGCGAATTTTGGTTGAGCTTGACTTGGTCAAATTCGGCCGAATTTTGGTTGGGATCGACTCGGCCGAATTTTGGCTAGAGTCGACTCGGCTAAATTCGAACGAATGTCAATCGAGGACGACGTGATCAAATTCGGGCCAAGGCCGACTCGACAAAAGTTCAGTCGAGATCAACATCACTGGATTCGTCTGAATTTCGACCAAAGCCGATTTTGCGTAATACGACCAAATTTTGGTCAGAGCCGACTTGGCCAAATACGGCCACATTTGGGCGAGGGCCTGATCAGTCAAATTTCAGTCAGGATTGACTCCACTAAATTCATCGGTTGGGGCTGACTCGGTTGAATAAGACCAATTTTCTATCACGACCGACTCAGCTAAATACAATGAAATTTCGTCTAGGGCTTACTCGACCAAATATGACTAAATTTGGGCTACGACCGACTCGACTAAATTTTGGTCATGGCCAACTCGACTGAATTCGACGAAATTTAGGTCAGGATCGACTCACATAAATACGAAAAAATTTCAATCGCGATCAACTCTGCCGAATACGACAAAATTCTTACCAGGACCAACTATGTCAAATTTCAATCGAGGCCAACAAAATTGAATTTTGACCGAAGCCGACTCGACTGAATTTAGCCGAATTTCGGTCGTGACCAACTCGGTTGAATATGGCCAAATTTCGATCGTGATAAACTCATTCAAATACGACCAAATTTTGTCATAGGTCGTCTCAGCTGAATACAGCCAAATTTGGGTCAAGGCCGATTCGGCCAAATCTCGATCGGGGCCACCTCGATTAAATTCAACTGAATTTTGATCGGAGCCAATTAGGCTGAATACGGCCAAATTTTTGTCGCTGTCGCCTCGGCCGAATACGGTCAAATTTTGTTTGGGTCGACTCAGCCCAATGCAGTCAAATTTAGGTAGGGGTCAACTCGATCGAATACTTCCAAATTTGGCCTAGGACCTGCTGGGCCAAATTTTGATCGGGACCAACTTGATTGAATTCGGCCGAATTCGGCCAAATTTCGTATACGGTCACACTGGCTCAGTCAAATATGACTAAATTTGGGTTAGTCTGTCTCGACCTACCTGACAAAAAATATAAATTGAAAATTTGGATTGCATATTTTGGATTATCCATTTTGAAAATCTAGATTTAGGGAATGGATATCCAATCCATAAAATATATAAAATGCAGATTATATTGAAATTCAGATCCAATAAAATAGATTTTAAATAGATTGAATTTATAATATTATAGATATTAAATGGATTGGATCAGAGAAAAAATAGATTATATCATGAAAATTAAATTTTTTGTCCATTCCTATTTGTCAATGTATAATCTAATATTGTGATCAAAGCATGGCATAAAATGTTAACATTTTCAAACTTAGGTAAATCCTTTTCGTGCTTGGAGAACCAAAAATATGTAGGTCTTTACTCTGAATCATTTTTTTTTTCTCTTAAAGAAATAAAAAAAATGAAGTTTAAGATATGTATGTTTGAAGATTTGAAAATACTTCTATTTCTAAAAGCATGTCAAATTAAAAAAAAAATATATATATATATATATATATATATATATATATATATATATATATATATATATATATATAAT
>Ga0214544_1009472_pt1 | contig 15227 bp, 6 predicted proteins | sample CNSS3metaG_FD_160074 | JGI IMG/M metagenome (GOLD analysis project Ga0214544, IMG submission 160074) | Root nodule microbial communities from cowpea collected in UCLA plant growth center, Los Angeles, California, USA - CNSS3 | ecosystem: Host-associated > Plants > Roots > Nodule | place: USA...
CTCTTCATAAAAAAAAAAAAATAAATATATATATATATATATATATATATATATATATATATATATATAAAAGATATAGATATAAAGTGTTATAGTTTCAAAATACAAGATGACCTTACATTAATGTTAATTTAATTAAATAGATGAAATTGACTTTATTTAATAAATATTAAAATTTAATTAATTTAAAATAAAATATAAATGACAAATTGAGTCATAAATTTAAATATAAAATTTAAATTATTAATTAAATCTTTTAGAAAATTATGATTTATTTATTTTATTGAACAATTTTTTTATGAATTAGATTATGTAGTTAGTTTGTAAATACAAAGAAAAAGTAAAGTATTTTGATTTTATTCACTTCTTATCAATTTATTGTTTAACTCAATTTATTTTTTCAACTCGAATCAAAATTAAACCAACTTAATCTTTTACTTGTATTCCAAACACATATTTTAAATTTGTTTCAAAAAATTGTAAAAATAAATTGATTTTTTTTTCTTTTAAGATTCCTGAGCTTATCTATTTTATTTTGACGACAAACCTTTTCCTTCATTGTTTTCATACAGAGTGTTACTAATAATAGAAATAATAAATAGAACTTCAAACTGTTTCAAGATTAAGCTAATTTTTTAATAAAAAAAAGTATATTTAAAGGTCAACTTAAAAAATTCATCCTATATATTTCAGAGAATAAAAATATACTTAAACTAAAACTCAAAATCTAAAATTAATCTCTTAAGCAAGGTACAATGGGTACCATGTCTTGTCTCTTTCTCTGATAGCAAAAGTCTTTAAGTTGAGTTTGAAGGCTCCGTCCAAGATTTTCGTTTCACAGGGTTCCAATTAACATCTCTCGCTTCAGGTACTGCTATCACCCCTTTTTATGGCAATTCGGTTCCTCTCTCAATTGTTATGTTGCTTCATTCCTCAGCATTCGTTTGCTTACGCTTTTATTTCGAAATATCATCTAATCATGTACTGAGTTGACTTCTTGTTATACTAAATTTATATCTTTCTTTCTGGGTATGATTAGATTGCAATAAATGTTGTTCTTTGTTGAAAATTTCCCAGACTTAAAATTAGGACAGAATTATGAAGGTAGCATCTAGGATGAATTTGGTAGCATTTTGTACAATGTGTGTGTGACTGGGCAAAGTTTAACTTGCCACAAACTTCTGAGATTTTGTATTGTACTCTTCTTGCTCGGGTCTTACTTTTTGCTTTTTGCTTTCTGGGTATAGCAAATTATTTTGTATTGGTCACCAACGAAGATCTACTCGCTTCAACTAAAACACAAAAAATGGGTAATTTAAATGTCCAATCAGAATAAAAAAGAAATTGGGGGAAATTTAAATAAAAATAAAATTTGGACAATTACCCGGGAGTGAAGATTGGATCCGTAAATCAGCTTGAGTAAATTTGTTAGTAGGTAGGTGCGATGATAATACTTGGTGTGGTTTTGAAATTGACCCTATTTCAGGATCTCTCTCACTGGTCGTTCTTCGTTCTTGCCCTCCTTTCCTTCTTTAAGGTAGCGCTTAAAGCTTATAATCATGAACACGATTGGAGAAAGAATGACAAAGAGAGAGAGCTTTGATGATGACCAGGAAAGTTTATTGAAGAGCGATAATAGTGGAACAGATGATAACCCTAAAATTAACTACAGAGGGTGGAAGGTCATGCCCTTTATTATAGGTGAGGAGGGTTTTGTGATTTTATCGCATTGCTTTTTCTTGTTGGATTTTCTCCTTACACCTCGACTGATTCTTTTGTGTAATTGGCAGGAAATGAGATTTTTGAGAAGCTAGGAGCCATTGGCACTTTATCCAATCTCTTGGTGTATCTTACTACAGTGTTCAACTTGGAAAACATCACGGCTACAAATATTATCAACATCTTCAATGGCAGCACCAACTTTGCTACATTAATAGGAGCTTTTCTGTCTGATGCCTTTTTTGGTCGCTACAAGATATTGGCATTCTGCACAATGGCTTCCTTTGTGGTAAATTGCTACTGCCTGGTGCCTTTTGTTTAGGGATAAACGCAACACTGTTAGGGATATCTGAATTTGTAAAAGCCAACGACAATGAGAAGTAGAAAATGTGATTTAAGATCATCCCAAATAGAAGTAATTCCATTTTAAAATGCATATAGAAAGAAAGATGCTTGGTTTATCTGATTGGCTTGTTTAATTTTTGTCTCGGATATCTTGGTTTCCCTGCTTCATACAGGGTTTGTTTGCAATCCAACTGACAGCGGCGGTAGAGAAGCTGCATCCACCTCACTGTGAAGACTCCCCCACATGCCAAGGGCCAACAGAGGGGCAAATGACATTTCTAAAGACTGGTTTAGGTTTATTGATGATAGGAGCTGCAGGCATTCGACCATGTAACTTAGCATTTGGTGCTGATCAGTTCAATCCTAACACGGATTCTGGGAAAAAGGGGATCACTAGCTTCTTCAATTGGTACTTTTTCACTTTTACTGTTGCTCAGATGATATCCTTAACAATTATTGTCTATATACAGTCCAATGTAAGTTGGGCAGTGGGTCTTGGAATTCCTGCTGCTTTGATGTTTGTATCTTCTATAATCTTCTTCATGGGATCCAAAATGTATGTGAAAGTTAAACCAAGTGGTAGCCCTATAACTAGTATAGTGCAAGTTATAGTGGTTGCAACAAAGAAAAGGAGGCTGAAGCTGCCGGAATATCTATATCCTTCCCTCTTCAATTATGTGGCTCCCAAATCAGTGAATTCTAAACTTCCCTATACATATCAATTCAGGTAAACAACATCAAGCAGTTAGCATTTGCTGTTAGTTATGATAGATTATTGAGAAGTGTTTACCAGATGGCTTATGTTAACAGGTTCCTTGACAAAGCGGCAATCGTGACTCCCCAAGATCAAATAAACCCGAATGGATCTGCTACTGATCCCTGGAATCTTTGCAGTATGCAGCAAGTGGAAGAGGTTAAATGCTTGTTGAGAGTGTTACCCATATGGGTTTCAGGCATTGTGTACTTTGTTGTAATTGTCCAACAGCACACCATTTTAGTGTTCCAAGCCCTTCTATCTGACAGGCGTATTGGGCAAAGCGAGTTCTTGATCCCAGGAGCATCCTACTACGTCTTTTTGATGATTACTGTGGCAATTTGGTTACCCATCTATGACCGAAAAGTTGTGCCCTTACTCCAAAGGCTTACTGGAAAAGAGGGCGGCATCACACTCCTTCAGAGAATGGGTATTGGAATGTTTTTCGCTATACTCAGCATGTTAGTATCTGCTAGGGTTGAGCAGCACCGTAGAACCCTGGCTTTGATTAATCCTCTGGGAGTAACAATAAGAAAAGGTGCAATCTCATCAATGTCAGGTCTGTGCCTGATTCCTCAGCTGATATTAGCTGGATTGGCTGAATCATTCATGACTGTTGCGCAAGTTGAGTTTTACTACAAACAATTTCCTGAGAACATGAGAAGTATTGCAGGTTCTCTTTACTACTGTGGACATGCAGGGTCAAGTTATTTGAGTAGTCTGCTTATTTCAATTATCCATCAAGTCACTGCCAAATCTGAAACTGGGAATTGGTTACCGGAGGATCTTAACAAGGGTAGATTGGATAAGTTCTATTTCCTCATTGCTGCTCTAGAAATTATTAATTTAGGTTACTTTGTGTTATGTGCAAGGTGGTTTAGGTACAAAGGCACGAGCAGCAGTTCTGTCGAACTCGAAAAAGTGACAAGACAATCGGAAAAAAGTGCTAATGGTCTTAATGATTCGAGTCTATAGCTACTGTGTAGAAATAGGCTACAACAACTTTTCATCGAGTGGAACCACAACTAGCAAAGGTTAAAATCAAGATTGAGTATAGTAACAAATATGCAGTCTGTGCTTTTCCCATTAGATAGATACTTTATGTGTAGATGCAATTGACAGATGAGGTGCATTCTTCTTAGAATAGGTGCCTACATCCGAAACTTTTGCCTTGACGCACCTAATGACAGTAAAAGAAAGTATACACTGACATAAACCATTATATTCCTCAATTTGATTCCTACAGATGAAGATAATGATTGTAACCACCTGAAGTTGGTCAGAGTTGGTGGTCTTTCAGCTCATTTTACAGGAAAAGAAAGAAAAATAAGAACAATATTATAGGAAATGTCATTGTTTTTGTAAAATTTTAATTGTACTTTGATTTCTGTAATTGTCACACTATTGTTAAGTGTTAAACCTAGGACGGTTTAGAAGAACATTACAACCCATCTGAAATTTTGAATTACCTGCTCTTGAACTGCTTGTGCATTTAGATAGATTGATACAAATGATGAAACTCTATGATTTGTTTTAAAGTTTTTCGTCACTTTTTTGGTGTAGATTATTCAACGACTCTTACCTGATGGCTAACAATTGTGAACATACTGCGGTTTGTGATGCTCAATGAGGCATTTTCTTTTTAGTTTTAGCAATGTGTTTTTCCGGAAAAAGAACACGAAGCTGGACTTCCAGTCCAATAGCGAAGGACGCTGATCCAGAACAAAAGTATCCACTTCCTTATTCAGCAAAATCCCAACAAATTATATTTACTCATTAAGGTAAATATAGCAAAGGAAGAGCTTCTTTGATCATGTTTCTCAAAACCATTTTTAGACAAGGCCAAAATGGGTGACGATGATAATATTATACTTGATTTTTTCCTCCTTTGAGACAAAAGGTTGAATCTACATTAGACACGGCACCTTGTGATATTTTTGGTATATCAGCTGACACTAATATTCCAATGATTGTTGCTTACTTGTAAAATATACGACTCAGAGCAATAACGTCAACAAAAGCTGAACAAGTTTGAAGTTGTAATGGGAGAAGAAATAAAAGCTAGATTTGTAATACAAAGTTGTTATACACGGTGCACATTGAAAGTTACAATGCAAGCTTACTTGTGAGACAAGAATTAACTTCCTCGAATTTATGGCCTATGATTAGCACTTAGATTAATACAGCTAACCAATTGGGTTCAAAGAAGAGAGACAATTAGAATCTCTAGTACAGAATCGATTGCGCAAAGTAATAGATAAAGAAATCAAATTACAGAATTTTTATAAAAAAAAAAAGAAAAAAAAATAATTACCATTGCAGTACTATAAATACAAAATTCACTTTCTATTGATTTTTGAAGTTATTACGTACATTTAATAGGACTCCTCAACGCAATCTCTTATTCATTTTATGATCATTAACTATTATAATAATTTCCTTGTGGATCAAAGTTTTACCTTGTGCAGTTTTGATCCTTTAATGTATCACCAACTTGTGAGAAAGCTTTTGTCCGTACTTGACTTTTTGTGCATTTGAAACTGTGTATTAAACCCGTAAGAGTACCCTCTCAACACTGCTGCCACATGGTTGGTGGCTATATTTAATTTATATGATAAGCTTTTCCTTAGAAACAATTCACGCTAGAGTTGAAAATATTTAAGCAACAGGTGAAGAGTGAAGACACTGAGAAAGTGAAGTTTGTGGTGTGGTGATTTCATGCAGTGCAGTGAAGACAGAGATATAAGAAGCTACAACCCCCATGTTAGCCTTAATGAGTGGATCTAATAATTGAATGTGTGCTGTAAACGACAGTTAAGTATAACAATCAAAGAAAGAAAGTGGACATGCCTTGTAAAGTCTAACTTAATGCATTTATGTAGGGTAACGTGTCCTAAGTGTGCAAATAAGAGTTTTTTTTATGTCTGTGTCAATTATTTAACCAATTCAAACCCAGCAATATTTAGATCTTGAGAGTGAAACAGACCCAAAACAAAACGACAAAATTGATTTAGATATTCTTCTGGATTTCGAATCAAACCTGTGAGTGGTAATCTGAAAAAACCAGAAAAAGTGCGCGTCATCGAATCATAACTTACCATATGAAGAACACCCGCGCTTTTTTAAGCTAAGGCAATCATGCTCGGAATCTAAGGGTAAGCTCTTATATATATAAAAATACTTTATAAATATAATATATTGCTAGCACATTATACTCACACTTCAGCAATTCAAAATATCTATCTCAAGAGTTATATAAGACTTATTCACCTTTCAATATAATCACCGATATAAATCAATTTAAATATAACATTTCAAAACCAATTTTCTTATCAAACTCAAAGAATTAAGTATGCTCTTTTGTAATTTCGTAAGTATCTAACTTCAACAAATTTTAGTCAACTCATTAATAATTTATGAAAATTACTTAACTTCTTTTATCTTTTAATACTTGGTTCTTCAAAGTACCCACCCTACCTTAACACACACAAAAATATTCAAAAATTCATGATTTATCTATAAAGAATTTGATTCAAACAAATATATAATTTAAAACATTCATCAACCCCAATTTATTTTTCACAATCATATTTCACATGCATATACAAGTCCAACTTTGACCATGCCAATAACTCAAAATCTTCGTAGAAAATTAAATGTTTATCAATTGAAAAATTAATTAGTTGGTAACCAACTCTTTATAGTCTACAGTAGAGTCAAATTAAAAAATATTATTTAACTCAAAATCTTAAAAAAATTAAAGAGATAATTTTTTTACATAAATAAATACATAATTTAATATATATATATATATATATATATATATATATATATTGAACAATAAAATCTTTATTTTTCATCTATTTTAAACTCTTTAATTAACAGTTATATTAAAAAAAAATTGTTCCTGGAAGGTTATATTTATTATAGAATTTGTTCAGAGAGCTTTACCTTAAATGACTTTAGAAAAATAATGATAATATGAATTTTTTTATAAATTAAATTATTTTATATGTATGTTAATATATAGAAACTCTTTATGCGTATTTTTTATAAGTTTTTTTAACCTGTTCGTAAGCTATTTTAATTTATAAAAAATATGTTTCATTTTTTAAATTTCTCTTTCTTGGAAATATTTTACAGACAAACTTTTCTTAAGAAACTTATATGCTTATTCTTCATGTGAAAATGAGCTTAAATAAAATAAATTACTCAAAATAATTAAGACTTCTTACTTACAATTGACTAATTAAAAAATATGAACTAGTATTGTTTAATTTAATTTATTTTATTTATATCACGGTTATTTTTATTTATGAAATATAATTTTAAGATCATTTTTATTTATTATTAGATTTAAATATGACAAATAATATAAAAGTACATTATTATAAAACTATATAAATTTAATATGTTTTCAGTTTCTTTAAGATGAGTGGTTTTCTACTTTAATCCCATTTCCTTTGCTTTGTTATTTTTTTAAAATTAAAAATTACCACCTTTTCGTGTTGTATTAAATGATATTAATTAACTATATATGACAACTCCAAATAATCCAAACTATGTCATCCATAAAAATTGTAAGAATTCTTAAAATAAATATTACCTTCTATAATACTACCACAACTTAAAAACTGCAATTTAAAATTTTGGAGATATATATATAAACTAAAACCAAAATTTACACACTTTATATAAAAAAAATTATTTCAAATTTTATAAAGACTACACACCCTAAACCGTGACACAAAACATGTATAAAAAAAGTCCTCTATGTATGATGGTACAATAATATAGTACATTGATGATAAACATATTCAAGCAAATTATATATTATTAGAAAATTTTTATGCTTAACCAAGATTCAGGTTTCTATTATATTATTGGTTTTCAGAATAGCTTATTAATAGTTCTTTTTCTCGATAACTAATAAATTAAACATTTATTATTAAAATAGGTATCATTATTATTTAAAAATTGAAATTTAAAGTGATTTAAATATTTTTTTTCTCTAATTTTTAAAATGTTTTTTAAAAATAAAATTATGATGGATCACGCACTTCAAAGGAGATAATAATTTTATAATTGAATTTGATATCAAAATACTATAATTGAAGTGTGAGTACCTTAAAAGAGAAAACTTTGACTTAAATTGAAATACGCATCTAACACTTTGAACAAAGAATGATTAGGTAAGAAAATATGATAGAAGTGGTTGTTGTACGTGTTCTTATGACCCTTCTTACAATTTAAAATTTTGTGTCATATTTATTTTACACTTGCATGAATATTTGATAGAGACAGACTTTATGAAAAAATTTTAAATCAACAAATATTTGTGGATATGTATGGATGTTTTAGGAAAAAAATTATTACAAAATGCAGTTAATTTATACCTTTTTTCTATGTATTCTAAGTTTTCAACTTAAGAAAATAATTTAAAAACTTACCCCAAAATAAAATATTCTATTGTAAAATTTATTTTTTGCAAGCTTTTTTATTTCTAATTAAATGTTTAAATCTTTTCGTGGATGAAAAGAAGTTCTAACTATTTATAGGATTGGATTGAATTCGAATTCAATCCAAAATAATTTAATTTATTAGATTTGTCATATATTATCATGTATTTTTTTAATTTTATTTATCACTATTATCTTTTTAAATTCAATCGTACGTCTAAATTTAGTTCCGATTTATTAAAATACGTTCGATTCTATATGTTGATACCTGGTCATATGATAGCTGTCCCTACTCTATTAACAAACTCAGTTTAAATACCCAAAACATCCCTCATCCATTAAAAATTTATCTAAAATTAATTTCTGAATATCCTTAAATACATGCTTCTTTTCATCATTCTGATATCTATTGAATTATGAGAGAAATTCAAAAATATTTCGACCGAAAGTTAACACATATCATGAGATTGGAACAAAATATAAATATTTTTTTCTCAACAATTTATTTAAAATTTTATAATTTATAAGTTAATCAAAACAAAAAAGTGAATAATATATTAATGCTCTGAAATTTGTATTGGGTAATTTTATTATTTTATCACTAACATTTATTGTCATGACATATATATTCGAATAAGCTATTATCAGTCTTTAAAAAAGAAATTCATCAAGTATGAATTTGACTCATTTATATAATTAAATATAACATCAAATTTAACTCTTTTATTTATTACAAAAAAAGTTACTTCATTAGACTTCTACCAAGAAAGAATAACATTTCAAAACTATCCTAATCTTCAAGTTTTTTCTTAGGTTATTAAATTATTAGATGTGACCCACTAATTCAGATTATATTAACATTAATTTTAAAGCGAAATCACACATTTATTTCAGCATCAACCACACAAAAAAAAAGTAAGGTCTTAGCATTGATATTTATATAAGAACTTCACTACTTTCCTTCTCATGTCGTGTTCAACTTTCAATACCCAACACCAAAATCACATTTTCTTTTCCCTACTGTGAAGGAACAACAGAGTTCATACACAGAATTCTGAACAAATGGGAGCTGAAGAGGCAGAGAGAACAAGTACGGAGACAATGGAGAAAGAAAGTACAGAGAACAGTGAGAAACATGTGACAGACAGTGATCCTAAGATTAACTACAGAGGATGGAAGGCTATGCCCTTTATCATAGGTAAGGAATGAGAATCTTGTACATTTTGTGTGTTTGTGTGTCGTGTTTTTACGTTTTGAATGATTTGTGTGTGTAATTTGCAGGAAATGAAACTTTTGAGAAATTGGGAGCCATTGGAACCTTAGCCAACCTCTTGGTCTATCTCACCACTGTGTTCAACCTGAAGAACATCACAGCCACAAATATAATCAACATCTTCAGTGGCAGCACCAACTTTGCTACCATGATAGGTGCCTTCATATCAGACACATACTTAGGTCGCTACAAGACAATAGGATTCTGCACTTTCACTTCATTTTTGGTACAACTTCAACCCTCATGCTCTGCCATCACCAAGTATCTGATATTATGTCCCAAAAAGCCACAGTTTACAGAAAAACTTACACATCTACATCAATTACTTGTATAGTATAGCAGTAATACATATGGTTGAGCCTTTGTAATTGTTTCACCTGCATCTGAACAGGGATTGCTTGTGATACAACTTACAGCAGTGTTTAAGAATCTGCATCCACCTCACTGTGGAAAGGAGAGTAAAACATGCAGAGGACCAACTTCAGGGCAAATGGCTTTTCTATTGGCTGGATTTGGTTTGCTGTTGGTGGGTGCTGCTGGAGTGAGACCATGTAACTTAGCATTTGGAGCTGATCAGTTCAATCCCAAAACAGATTCAGGGAAGAAAGGGATCAACAGCTTCTTCAATTGGTACTTTTTTACCTTCACTTTTGCCCAGATGGTGTCTTTAACACTAATTGTGTATGTACAGTCAAATGTGAGCTGGGCAATAGGGTTGGGAATTCCTGCAGCTTTGATGTTCATATCTTGTATAGTCTACTTCATGGGGGCCAAAATTTATGTCAAGGTTAGACCAAGTGGTAGCCCCATCACTAGTATTCTGCAAGTTTTGGTTGTTGCAATCAAGAAAAGGAGTTTACAACTACCTGCACAACATCAAACCATTTCCCTTTTCAACTATGTGCCTCCAAAAAGCATTAACTCTAAGCTCCCTTACACCTTTCAGTTCAGGTAACTACATCAAGCTTAACTTTTTACTTCACCAATTTCTGGGTCGATAATTGGATTAGTTATTTGTTTTGGGAACAATGGAGAAGCATTGCAATTATTTGTGAAAATGATATGTATATTAACCAAGTCCTAAGTTTCTAACTGAAGTGAGTATTACATGAATAGGTTATTGGATAAAGCAGCCATTGTGACCCCACAGGATAAAATAAACCCAGATGGATCTGCAGGAAATCCATGGAACCTTTGCAGCATACAGCAAGTGGAGGAGGCAAAATGTGTGGTGAGGGTATTACCCATATGGTTATCAGCCATTTTGTACCACATAGTTATTGTCCAAAATCACACCCTTCTTGTGTTTCAAGCCCTTCAATCCGACAGGCGTGTCGGACACAGTAACTTCAAAATCCCCGGTGCATCCTACATTGTGTTCTTGATGTTGAGCATGACCTTATGGCTACCAATCTATGATAGAATATTGGTCCCTTTCCTCCGTAGATTCACCGGAAAAGAGGGTGGCATCACACTCCTCCAGAGAATGGGAATTGGCATTTTTTTCTCTGCACTGTGCATGCTAGTGGCAGCATTTGTTGAAAAGCATAGAAGAAACTTGGCTCTGACCCACCCCATAGGAATGCAACCCAGAAAAGGTGCTATTTCATCTATGTCAGGTCTATTGTTAATTCCTCAGTTAGCACTTGCTGGTTTATCTGAGTCATTTACTGCGGTTGGACAAGTTGAATTATACTATAAACAATTCCCTGAGAACATGAGAAGCATTGCAGGGTCACTTTTCTACTGTGGCCTGGCAGGGTCCAGTTATTTGAGCACTCTTCTCATCACAATTGTTCACAATAGCAGCGCCAAATCTTCCTCGGGGAATTGGTTACCAGAAGATCTTAACAAGGGGAGATTGGATTTGTTTTATTACATGCTTGCTGCTCTAGAAATCATGAATTTGGGTTACTTTATATTGTGTTCAAAATGGTTCAGGTATAAGGAAAACGATAGCAGTAGCCTTGAACTCAAACAAGTACCCAAACAATCTGAAATTGGTGTTTAACCACTAAGTTAATTCAGGTCTAATTATAATGATATTAATATTAAGTGATTGGTAGTTCTTTTTAGACAAAAACCGAGCAGCGATTCTATACATGCTTCTTTTACAACTACTCATATTTTTTTGGTTTGCATGAGTATTTCTTTTCGAAAATAATTCTGACTAGGATACTGTGGAACTTTGTATGGATAAATTTTTCAACAAGAAGTTCAATTTATCACTGAAGATTAGAAGATCAATTCTCCTCTTTCTTATATTGAAAGAAACTTTCTTTTATTCTCAAGTTACAACTTCACACATTATTATTTTATTATATTATTTTTTATATATATTGTTTTTACTTTAATATAATATTATATTTTGAAAACCATAATTAAATGAATGTAGAGAGAAAAAGTTGTAACTTTTTGTAAAATAATAATAATTTAATTTGATAAGAATATTTATATGATGCTTTACAAAAATAAATCATCTTATTTAATCATCAGGACTTTAATATGTTTAAATAAGACATTTTTTATATGCAATACTTTATTTTATATTTATTGCAATTATATCAAAGACTTGTTTAATGGTGAATATCAAATAAGACACAATAACTACTTCTAATTTGTTCTTTGATAAAATATAATTAATTTATCTTATTATCCATAATTATTAGTTTAGTGTAAATTCTTTAGTGCGAAGAGATTTAAGTCAAACAAATAATTAATATATATATATATATATATATATATATATATAAATGGTTATATATGTTTTTATTTTTTAAACTTATATGTCAATTTCCAAACATTAAAAATGAATAGCTTTTCTAACAATTTGCATGAAATTCTTTTAACATGATAAATGACTTTTCATGATAGTATTTAAGTTGTTTACATTATTTGACATGTTTTAACTTCAAATATCAGTCTAGGACACTGTTTAACACATAAAAAAAGTAAAAAAAAAAAAATGTTATCATTGTATTTGGTTAAAGAGATTATATCTATTCATTTTTAAAGTTTAGACCATAACATAAATATATCAAAGTTTGAAAAAGGACAAATTTTAATTTCACATTCAAGTTTAAAAAAAAAAACATATTTAACTCTATATTCAAACTATGTTTCATACTGTTTTTAAATATGAATTTACTTCAAGATTAACATATATGGAATTTATTCTCAAAACACATTCGTAGATTTATTTTAAAGAATTATGTAATCAAGATCATAATTTAACCATGTTACCTTGAAAATTATCATTATTTGTTTTCAACATTATCTGAGTTGAACTATGTTGAGATCATCTTATTTCATAAATATTTTTTAATTGATTCATATTAATATTGATTAGGATTGACAAGAGAACGCATTTTTTTATAGGGTTTTTTGGAAACCTAGATCTTGTGTTATATTATATATTTTCTTGTTTTCTTAAGAGATTCTTGTAAAATTTGATAGATTCTTGTAAAGTTTGATAATTAATGAATTTGTTTGATCAAATTGATTAAGCAATTAGTTCATACAATTGTTTATCTGAATTGAACTTATATTGTATTTGAAAACTTAAAGAACAGTATCATTGAAAATAACATTACTTAAATTTGAAACCAGTTTTCTTTGAAGAGTTAATTAATTCAAAGTTTGTTTTTCATTTATCTGTAAATAGTTTATAAATTTTCTCAGAGGTTCAATTCACCCCTCTTGAACTTAGTTCACAATTCTAACCTTTTTTTTTTGGAACACTCGATGGTTTAGCGTTTGAGAGTTACGTCCATTGCTCAATTTTGTTTTTCCATCATTTTTATCGAGTTAAATATATTTTTTATCCTTTAATATTCAAAAAAAATTTGAAAGAGTTTTTCTTTAAAATTTTGAATCAATTTAGTCTCATATTTTTATATATGTGTAAATTTAGTTTTTTTAACCGAATTTTGTTAAGGTTATTTAAGATTTGAAATGCATTTCTCAGTTGAAGTAAAAATATGTCAAACTGTGTAAACAACTCAAAAGTTATCATATATGTCAAATTCAACAACTCAAAAATTATTATGAAACGTATTTGAAACATCAAATAAAATTAATAAAATTTGGTTAAAAAGACTAAATTCATACATTTTTAAAGTTAAATAACTAAATTGAGTCAAAATTTTAAAGAGAAACTAATTTTTATTTTTACTAAAAATTAAGTAACACATAGATATTTAATCCATTTATATTTGGTTGAAACTTGAGAATTTTCTATCAAAACATGAATTATGTAATAGACAATGCGTGTCTGTTGAAATTGCAATTAAAAGACACACCAATCATTCACTAAAGACAATAGTTTTAGATATTTTCTTGATGATCTTCACTCCAATCAATATAATAAGTAGACTTTTTATGTTAATGGTTCACTTTACGTAAGAAGTACAACTTTTCATATTGCTTTAACTGAAGTTAATTTTTTTGATTGACATAAAAGTAAAATAATTATCATAGAAAATATTATCTAATTGTGAATTACATAAATAGGTATCTCATAACTGGAAGAACAACTCTTTTAAAGAATAAGTGATTTTAAATATATAGTTTTTTTTTATTTCACTTCTTTTAAAATTATATTAAAGTAATTTTATAAATACATAATAATGAGATTATTCTTTTATTTATGATGAAGTTATGTTTATCACATCACTTTTGTGCTTTTTAATTTACACCAACATGGTACTTACGGATATAATTTTAAATTTTCTTTTAGTTACATTTAAAATTACTTTATATTAAATTTTTTTGTGTAATTGAATTATGTAATAGATAATGCGTATTTGTTGAAATTGCAATTAAAAGACACACCAATCATTCATTAAACACAATAGTTCTAGATATTTTCGCGATGATCTTCACTCCAATCAATATAATAAGTAGATTTTTTACGTTAATGGTGTAAGAAGTACAAACTTTTCTGTTGCTTGAACTTATATGTCAATTATGAGACTATTCTTTTATTTAGGATGAAGTTATGTTGATCACTTTTGTGCTTTTTAATTTACACTAAAACGATACTTAATGGATATAATTTTAATACTTTTAGTTAAATTTAAAATTATTTTTGATTAATTTATTTAATTATAATTGAAGTTATATATATATATATATATATAATTAATATATAATTAATATATTAACTAATTTATATATATATTAATTTATTTGATTCAAATTGGTGTCACTTTCAAGTTTATATATATATATATATATATATAGGGATGGCAACAGGACGGGGCGAGGATGGGTTTTACTATCTCATACCCATCCCCATAAAAAAAATTCATTGTTAAAAAGGATCTGTCTAATTATCTTAACCACAAAGGGATCCGAATTGATTAATGAGTTTTTCACTTACTTAATGTGAATCTCGAAGGAGTCTTTAAGGTTTAAAACTCAATTAATCAATTTCGCAGTTCTGGGTTAATGGACTGTTTAAATCAATCAAGAAAGATTAAGAGAGAGAAGAAAGAATCAAGACACACAATTTATACTGGTTCGATTCAATGCGAATCTACATCCAGTCTTCTCCTAAGTAACACACTTAGGAGGATTCCACTAAACAGAAAGGTTCCAAGAATTACAAGCACACCTATGTAATTCTAACCCCCAAAACCCAAGAACTTGATTCAACAATCAAGAACTCCCCCTA
>Ga0214544_1009474_pt1 | contig 15224 bp, 11 predicted proteins | sample CNSS3metaG_FD_160074 | JGI IMG/M metagenome (GOLD analysis project Ga0214544, IMG submission 160074) | Root nodule microbial communities from cowpea collected in UCLA plant growth center, Los Angeles, California, USA - CNSS3 | ecosystem: Host-associated > Plants > Roots > Nodule | place: USA...
ATATATATATATATATATATATATATATATATATATATATATATATATATATATATATATTCAAACCATTCAAAAATACATGAAAGTTCAGTGGCTACATCTAACCCCAAAACAAATGGGTTTAGCTCTCCATTATCATGGAGAGCTCAAGCTTAGAAAATGGAAATGGAAGAGGGAGGAGACACAAAGAGGAAGATGGAGTTGTTCCTACAAGCCCTAGCAGACCTCCAAGCGCTCCAAGACGTGTTGTTCGAGCTCCAAAATGTCCAAGATGAGTTTCCCCCTTGCGAAAACAGAAGAAAAAGGGCCACTTGACACATTAACGAAAACTGGCGCCTGGCGGAAGCCTCTCACTGCCCGGCGCTAGCCATCAAACAGGGGCCAAAAATTTCATCTACCGCCCTACGGCATCCAGGTACCGCCTGGCGGTGAGCGGTAATGGCGCCTGGCTGGCGCTTGGCTGGCGCCTGGCGCTGGCAGCTTCTTGCGCCTGGCTCTGGCTCTGTCGGGCGCTTCCTGTTAACATTTTTGCTCTTCTCCTTGCTATTTCGGGTCACTCATTTGTCTGGACTTTTGGAGCAAGGCTTCCAATCTACAAAAAGGACACAAAAATAGGGATTAGTGGTATATTTAGATCAATGTAACCCAAAATGTATTTATTTACAAAAGTAGGGTAAAATTGAGGATTAAGTAGGTTAAAAGCTTTGGAAGAGATGATTTTGCTAATGAAATATAACTTGGATAATGATAAAAATTAACATTATCACCAATCCTTCATACCCCAAGGCTTTTCAACCTCCAATTCACAAAACAAGGTTAGCCATGGACTCAGGATTTATGATGCTCACACGAACACATGTGATCCACCAGCTACGTACCTCCCGCACGCAACATACAACATACGAACCTACCTCGCTTAAATAAGAACCTCTCGCCTTGCACCCTTTCATATTCAGGCCATAATTATATTAGCAAAATTAAAGAAGTCAATTTTGTTCTCAATAAGGTTTGAACACACAACAATGTAATCACAAAGTCAACGCATTACCAATTCAACCAATACATGTTTCGTGATAATTCATATAATTTTATGATTACATTATCACGCACATTATTGAAAACAATAATAAATCAAATAACACACAATTGGCATACTTAGGACTTGAACCCAAGTCCTCTCACACAATTAAGTACTCTCAACCATTTAAGCTAGTACTTTTCCACGTCACAACAATTAACATTAAATGCCATAAAGGCTTCTACCAGCCGCATTTATTAAATTATTATTATTTAATTATTTAAATTTCTCGGGTTTTACAGGTGAGATCTCCTCGCTTAGGCGAGAGCTTCTTGTTTGGGCGAAAAACCACTAACGTAGGCGAGCACAACAGATCCCCACTTGCACTCACGCATGCAAAGCCAGAAAACGATACCAAAAAGACATGCAATAAACTCCCCAGCACTACAAATGCTAATCCAGTACATTTCAACACTCAATCTCAAGTAAAAATCAAGCAAATCATTTTAAAGTCTTTGAGTTCTAGCTTCCCTTACCTGTTATCCTGCTTTGACAACTTTATAAACTTCAACGTCTTAAAAACGTCAACGCCTATAACTCCATAAGATGCTCTATCTACACATAGAAACATCACAAGAACGATAAGGACATATTGTTATGATCACTGATTAACAGAGACTCATACTGATGATTAAAACGTTGCATGTAAGTTAAAGAGAGCTCACATGCAATAGAAACAGAAAAAGACTAAAAAGAGAGCGAAAACTCAACTTACGCGAACGAAGAAACTGATCAGTCCAATTTGAAGAGCTTGCTGAGAGATCAATCCTATGGTCTCGGTTCTTCAATTAGACGACTAGAGAGACAAAATCTCTAGAGAGAAATCAGATAACTCTATAAAAGTGGTTTCTAAAGAGATTGTGTGTTTTAAAAATAATGAAACTCATTTATAACAATTCTATTTATATTAAAACCTTTTAATATTAAAATAATCGAGTCTCACTATTTTTAAATCACTATCACTTTTAAAACATCATTTTCTAGAGTCTTACAAATAATATATAATAGTAATAATGATAATAATTATACTGATCTTAGTATCATTAATAATAATAATAATAAATAAATAATAATATATAATAATAATAATAATAATAATAATTATACTTATCTTAGTATAACTAATAAATAATAATAATAATAATAATAATAATAATAATAATAATAATTCTACTTATATATAAATAATATAATAATGTTACTTATAATAATATAAATAACAACAATAATTCATATAAAAATAATTTATAATGGTAATAATATTAAAAATAATTATACTAATAATTTTCTTACAATAACTAATAATACTTGTAATAATAATAAATAATTTATAATAATAGCTATAATAATATTAATTCTACTTACATAAAAATAATATAATAATATTACTTATCAAAATATAAATAATAACCATAATACATAAAAAAAATAATATTACTAATACTTATAAACAACAATATATAATAGTAATATATATTAGGAATAATGCTAAAATAACAGCTACAATAATAATTTTATTATGTTATGAAGTAATGGTGGTCCATTAATTTGATATAGTTACTTATATGGTTGATATGATTGACACTGATATGAGATATGATTCATTACTCTTTATTTAAATATTTTGTATTAACTATTTGATTTTGTATCTTTATGGGTTACATATTGTATCTATAAATAAGACTCTTCCTATCACTAATAAGACACACAGAAAAGTTGTTTCCCATTATCTCATTCTCTATTCTTCTATTCTTTTATTTGTTATTAGCTTTACTTTATAACATGTTATCAACACGATGCTCCAACCAACTAAATGCTAGGCTAATGGAAGTATTTTTCTCTCTAAGGACAATGCTTTGCGTGTCTTAATTCAAGCTCTTTCTAATCCTTTTTTCATTTACAATTTTATCTTGTATTATTATTTTGTCATAAGAATGATTTGACTTTATCAATCTTCGTCTCAAATTATTATTATTATTTTTATTATTATGATGCTTATTATTACTAGTATTTTATGTTCTAATTCTAAACATGTCAAATCTTGCAAATTTTGAATTTGTGACCCTTGATATTACAAGAAAAAATAATTTATATTGGATTTTAAATGTTGAAATACATTTAGATACAATGGGTCTCAGTGATACTATTAAAGAAAAAAAATAAAGCATATGAACAAATAATTTGCTCCTGCGACAACAATATTGTGAAAAGAGATTTCACAAATATTATGAATTTATTTCATGTCTTTGTATGGTTGAACAAAACAATGAAGCTTTTAATGAAAAATCATGAGACCTACCCAACTGGTTATTCTCCATTCCAGAAGTGAATGCAGCAATAAATATTATGAATTTTTTTCATGTCTTTGTATGGCTGAACAAAACAATGAAACTTTTGATGAAAAATCACAAGATCCGACCAACTTGTTCTGCTCCATTACCAGAAGTGAATGCAACAATATATCTAATTTATATATTCATGGTCATAGTCGTGACCTTGGTTGTGGTTGTGGTCATGATAGGGATCATGATTGTGGACATGGTCATAAAGAAAATTTTAAAAAGACATTTTATCATCAGAATTGGAACAGTAGTGTGAAAAAGGGGAAAATAATGGCAAATAAGATGAAAGTATATGTTATCATTACAATGGTAAAAGTCATTTGAGTTGTACTTTTCGTACACCAACGCATCTTAAAACTAATGAAAAGAACATAGAAACACATTTTGCTTATGAAGATGGTGATTCTGATTATGGTCACATGGATGTTACTCATCTTGATATTATTATTTTCTTTGCTAAACCAAATGGAAGTATTGATCACCTCATTGGTTACGAGAGTGTTAAAAAAATATTTTCTCATACTGATATTTATGTTTATATGAAGAATGAATGTTGACACTAGCACCAACGATGAAGATATGTGTCTTATTGATAGTGCAACAACTTATACAATTATCAAGAGTAATAATTTTTTCTCTTGTTTGGTAATGTGAGACATCAGTGATAGTATTATTTATAGTACTAGAAATATATTTGAAGGCTCCGAGAGTTATTATACTTCTACCAAGAAGTTGAATAGAAACTTTAAGTTTCAAGCATATTTCTCTAAGATATCATATTGAGAAAAACAATGAAAAAGATATGAAATATCTTTATATCTCTATGATTGAGTTGAAAAAAAAATGTGTATTGGAGAAATTATCAACCTTCTCTTATGGTTTGTACTACACATATATTAGTACAATTGAAATGCATGTCATGGTAAACCAGAAGTTTATGAATAAAAATGAATGCCTTGTTTGGCATGATCAATTGGATGATTTGTACTACGCATATATTAGTACAATTAAAATGCATGTCATGGTAAGCCAGAAGCTTACAAATCAAAATGAATTCCTTGTTTGGCATGATCAATTGGGTCATCCTGGATCTATTATGATGCGAAAAAAAAAGGTTGAAAAACTCATGTGGACACCACTTAAGAGTTAAAAAAAAAACTTCTTCAAACCAATGAGTTCCCATGTACTACACGTTCATAAAGCAAAGTTTTGTTTGAGATAGAAATTGTGTATTTAAATAAATGTGTTTTTATACATGAAGAGGCTTATATATTAAGGTGCTTAAATGTTCTAAATGGGCAGGTCACGTCCATTGTGCACTCCAATTGTTAGGAGGTCTTTAGATGTTGATAAAGACTCTTCTTAGACCTCAAGAAAATGATAAAGATCTTCTTGATCTAGAAGTACCATACTTAGTGTCATAAAAATACTAATGTATCTTGCTAATTATACTCAATTTGATATTGCATTTGTTGTAAATTTATTAAGCAAGATATAATTCTTCAACTACAAGAAGAAAATGCATTGGAGTAAAACATATATTTCGTTACCTTAAGGGTACTACGAATATGAACTTATTTTATCAAAATGATTCAGAATCAAACTTAATGGATTATGCATATGCATGTTATTTTACAGATCCTCACAATGTCACAATGGTTGATCATAGACAAGATATTTGTTCACATGTGGTAGCACAATGATTTCATGATGGTCTAAGCAAAAAACTATAGCAGCAACATCGTCTAGTCAAACAAAATTTTCATTATTACAGAGGTAAGTTGTGAATATGTTTGGTTAAGGTCTATAATTCAATATGTGCAAGAAACTTGTGGCTATCCCCGTCAAAGATGGAATCAACAACCATATATGAAGATAATATTGTATTGTTCAATTGAAAGGATGATATAGATATCCAAAAGATTCATTCATGTGAAAATCTGGCAGGTCTATTTCTAAAGTCTTTGCCAAGAAGAACTTTTGAGCAAATGATTCACAACTTTGGACTCCCTCATCTTAATGATGTAAGTTTACATGAGGGGAGAAAATAGAATATGTAATAAAATATTGTATTAAAGAATACATAATATTGTATTGTTTTTCCTTCATTAGGTTTTTATCCCAAAGGGGTTTTCCTAATAAGATTTTAACAAGAGACATTCTCTTATCAATGAACATAAAAAGGGGGGATGTTATGAATTAATGGTCGTCCATTGATTTGATATAGTTACTCATATGATTAATATGATTGATACTAATATGATTCATTACTCTTTATGTAAATATTTTGTATTAACTATTTGATTTGTATCCTTTATGGGTTACATGTTGTATCTATAAATAAGACTTTTTTTTATCACTAATTAAACACACAGAAAAGTTACTGCTTATTATCTCATTCTATATTCTTTTATTCTTCTCTTTATTATTAGTTTTACTTTATAAGATATTATTATTACTACTAATAATAATATTTATAATAATAATAATAATAACAATAATGTATTGTAAGGCCGATCAACATCCCTAATCGGACAACGCAAGGATAAGCAGCCAAAGGCCTCCCACTACAGGCGGACAATCCAACGGTTGGGATTTGAAGTCGTGACTCATTGATGTGGCAATTTATCTGGAGTGATTAAAAAAGCGCGTCGATCGGACGACCCAAGGATAAGCGGTCAAAGGTCGCCCGTAATGGCCGGTCGGCCTAACACCACATTTGCTTTGTCAACAACTAATTGAAAATCCCATTGAGATCCTTCTTAATGTGAGTGTCGGCAACACCGACCTTGATTTGCATTCTCATCTGACTATTGGGGTTCAAAGACATGGTCAATCAGAGCACGCATGATCGGCGTCAGTCAAGTAGAGTCAAAAGATAAAATTTGTAGTTAAAATAAAATAGGTCAGTAATCAAGTTTAAAAAGCTATTGGGCCTCAATTAGAGAAACCTTAATCATGGGCCCATATAAAAAACTATAAATAGGACCTCAAGATAAGTTGGTAAAGACTTTTACTTTGCATTTATTACAACATTAATTACTAATCTCAAACGAACTTGAATTGACTTAAGCATCAGAGCCTAATTGACAAGTATCCTAATCATCCGGCCAACCAAACTGGAGAAAGAAAGGACTGAAGAGGAGAAGAGGAAAAGGAGGAGTCAAATGAGTGTTTTAGATAGACGCTCAGTCCCTGTATCCAAAACAAATAATATATATAATAATAATTCTACTAATAGTATAAATAATAATAAAATTATTACTTATAATAATATAAATAATAATAATAATACTTACTATGATAATAATAATATCGCAATTAATAATACATACAATAAATTAGAAGTAACAATATTAATTATAGTTAATATAATAAAAATCATAAATCATAAACAAATTAGCAGCGGGTTCGAACCTCGTTCGTCAATGACACCTGTTATTTGGACATATGTTAGTAAACAATAATGAGAATATTTAAAGAAAAAAAAATCAAATGACAGAAAACCAAAAAAATAGATAGCTGTCACCAAAATAAGAAAAAAAAAATTTAGAAATTTTCATTGTATTTTTTTTTATATGTATAGTAAATTGAAAAAGTAAATAAAATACAAAATCTACCTCGGAATTCAGTTTTATGAGAACTAAATTTCGGCTAGTACACTCAATCAAAGGTCAGAATTTAGCTTTCTAAAATCTGAATTCTCAACGACAACCAAAATCATGTTATATGTGTAAGTATTTAGTATATTTAGAAAATCTTAGTAAAGGATCTTTAGAAGATAATTCTCATGTTAGAATTAAGGAATTAACAGCTGGTATAATTTGGAATACAATTGTCTCGCTTAAGGCACCACCTATAAATTTAAAGTTGCTTTAAAAGATATTGATTCATTTTGTGATACTCATTACAAGTAACTCTTATCCCTATATAAGTTATGTATACATTAATTTAAAGGGCTGAATGTGTGTATCCAAAACACTAGTTTACTTGGGCAAAGTGAAGAAATGCTTAAGAAAGTAAAAACATGCAAGACTAGTGGCATTTTGTCACCACCTAATCACACAATTCTATATAATTGCACCCCTAAATCTCTAGAACATTGTCCAAGATTTCGTTCTTCGTAGACAAACACAAACAAGTAACGTAAAGTAGTAGTTATTATAGGATATTACTATTCAAATCTCAAGCATATTTGTTGTGGCACAACAAATTCACTATGGAATAAAATTGTAAAATTATGTGGATTTCTGTTTTTTTTTTTTAAATTGGTTCAAATAAAATCTAATCATAGTTAAAAGTTAATGTAATTAAAAATTTATATTATTATATTTGTTGTCATCCACAACATTATCAAATTCAAAATTAATGTAATTAAAATTCACCTTTATTTTGAAACCACCTATTCACTTTCTTGGTGAATGAGATTTCAATTCATTAAAAACTAAAGGTGTTTTCTACTGCATCTATTATGTTCTTGGTGAATGAATTTGAATTAAAATAAAACTCAATTAAAATACTTAAGTCACAAGCATCTATTCTCTTTACTTTTTTTTTATCAGTCCAGAACTCTTCTCTTTAAGTAACTTGCGTTGGTTATCAGCAAGTTTGTCTCTTTGCCCGAATCCAATTTAATGTAAAATTAAGAATATCAAAATAAGTTTTCTACTTTTATTTATTTATATATATATATATATATATATATATATATATATATATATATATATATATATATATATATATATATATATATATATATATATATATCTTTTGTGAACCTTAACGCATAATTTCTATTTTAACTACCTTTGGCTATGACATTGTTTCATTCCTTTACTGTGCCCACATGATATGCAACAAGTGGTGAACACCGTCATCTTTCTCTTATTGGTGTTTAATTCAGTTTGAATTGGATTTACAATAATGAAATTTACTCAAATCAAATTCGTAGTAATGATAAAAGAACTAATATTATTTGAAGTAAATAGATTTATAAATCATATATAATTAGAAAATTTTACCACTTCCATCAACAACTTTATCTTTGGTTCAAGCAAATGTGAACCAATCTTCCTCTACCTAGGTTTCAATTCCTCATATGTTACTATGTCATCTTTGTTAGTATCTTTGTTAGTGTCCATGAATGAAAACTTACGTTTGATTATTTACACCTCTTCAACAATTTCAATCACATACTCAAGTTCTTTTTTTAATCTATTGATGATACAAAACTGTTTCAGTAAATTATTATGACATCAAATTCTTTGAGTTAACAATATTAAAATCAATCGCTACTTAAGTAATTATTCAGGATTTGAAGTTTTCTCAATATTTTTTTTTAGAAGACGTCTTAGATGATTGAAGGAATAAGACTAACTCCTAAACAATGTAGGATTATATATTATTCTTAGTTTCAACTCCTCAATAATGTAGGATTATATATTATGTGTACTGAAGCATAAATGTAATTAAAGATGGTAAATATTCAAAAGACTTTCCTTATAAGATATACTCAATGTAAAGTCTAATCTCCAAACCAATGTTGTAAGGATTCAAGTATTTAAAAAATTATTTTCAGTTTTGAGAAGGGTAAACATGCGTAAATGACAAGGTTAAGATTTGAAAAATTAAATTACACATATATTTCTTTCAAATTGTTGCAAATTATGATTTTATAGCACCAGAACATATTCCCACCATTTGTACTGGTTCCATCTATTATAATTTAGTTTCTATCAATTACAAATTAAGAAATATAATGACTAACCGAGGGTCTTGGGGTTGCCTTCTTATTTCACTCATGTTCTGAACTTCTGGTAGAGTTTGACAACATATGAAAAAGTAGTTCTTTATTTGTTATTGTTCTTCCATTTCAAGGATACATTTATTCATTTACATAATTTTTGGCTTCTAACAATATTACTTTCATGTATGTTCAAATTGCAATGAATCTCAATTTTGTAAATTTACGTGGACATCTATTTGCTTGATATAGCACAATATTGTATAATTTGTATGTATACAAATGTGTTTAAAGATTGAGAAAAAGTTGACTTCATAGGAGGATATATAATCTCTTATATGTTATCCAAATTGGTAGTATTGTAGATATACACTATTGGAAGGCATTAAGTACTAATAATAGTAATACAATCATAAAATGTTAAGAAAAGAGGACTCGAGAATCCTTCTTCAAACATAATAAATCTTTCGGACAATATAAATAATTACATGAGTTTTAGGTGGGTCTCTTATACTTTTGTTTAGAGGTGGCAAAATGGGTTAGCGCGACTCGTTTTAACCCTGTTTGTTCTTAGTTCACAAAAAGTGGGTTGGCTCGAACTGACCCACACTACTAAAAAATAGGCTAAAAAATGTAACCCATCATAGGATAGGATGGCAGGCTGGCCTGCCACATTTTTTTAATTTTTAATTTTTAATTTATTTGTATATATACTTAAAAATAAATATTTAAAGTATATTTAATCATATAAACATTTTCCAAGATTTGAATTAATTAATTAATATTTTTAATTGGATAAATTGAAATAATTATTACATTTACATTTTATATTACTCTAATATAACTAATAATTGAAACTTAATTTATAAGTGTTAATGATTTAAATTATAATAGTATTTCATATTTACATCTTTATAAAAAATTTAATATTTTTATTTAATTTTTAATTTGAAAAGAAAAATAGGCTAACGAGCCAAGGACGAGCTGACCCACCAATTTTGCAAGTTAGGCAAGCTGGGCCAAAACTGTTAACAGGTTGAAACTTGCAACCCGACCTGCTCCATTTTAAGGGATGACACCCTGCTAGTCACAACCCATTTTGCAACCCCTATTTTTGTTTCTTATTGTATGAGTTCTTTAAATATTAAAAGCTTTTTAGTTTTGGTGTTAAATCTTAGGAATTATTTTGTGATCCTTGAAATTTATGACATCTTGTTTAATTAAAAGCTATGATTTTTTTTTTTACTTAGAGTAGAACAATGATACCATGTTTGAATGTCAATATTGAATGTTATATCATTATTCATGAAGATTGTGATATTGTGAAAAGAGTTTTGAAGAATGAAGATTTGATGAAGCTTGAAGAATATGATGAAGCTTGGAAACTTATGTGTAAATCCGACTTAGGATATAAATCTTGTTAAAATGGTGTTTAACATGTTAAAGGGATTGTACATATATAGTTATGTGAATAACATGTTAAATCAGCTTAAATAACAATCAATCAGCTGATCTGACTTAAGTAGGTGAAATCAACTGATTGAGAATCACTTTCAATCAACTCATATGTAAGTTTACATACTATATAGCTTACTTTTTTTTTTCAGTGAAATGAGGAGAGAATTTCGTGAAAATGCTTTGAAATTGAAAATCTCATTCTCTCAAAGAAAGTCAATGCAATTATGTTCATGAATTCTTCTTTTAAGGTGTTGAAGTTGTGATTGCTCCTTGTTTGGTGAGTTGAATAAGGTTTTTGATTGGATAGGGAAAGCCAATCTTGAGGTTTGGTCTTTCTTGTGACTTCGTTATGTTTGTGTGGTGTGAGTTCAGGTCTACAAGAGAGATTCTTCCTATGTTGTGGTTGTTTCTTGTGTGAATCAAGAAACTTGTGTTGAGTGTATTTTTTTTTAAGTATTCGATTGTAAGAATATTTTAATATCTTGAAATAGTGAAATGGTCAAATTAAGGTTATTTTGACTAATTGGATGCAGCTCCATTAGAGTGAAACAATATAAAATTTGTGTGTTTATTTCATCCATTTTGTAGTTTACTGTTCTAGCTTGATTTCATCAAGAAAACTAATATGTTGTATCTTTCATAGCATATTTGGTGCAATTGTATAATCAATTAACAAATCTATATATTGGTTGAATTCAAGATAGTTCTTTAATATCAAATCAATTGTATCTGTCATATGATTGTTGTGTGGAAAAATATTAAGGTTTACTATTAGGATTTTAATATGTTGATTTTGTATTTCAGTCAGTTAAAATGTTTGGTCCAAGAATTATGCATGGTTAAGTTTCATGGTAATCAATCAAATTTAAGATGGTGCTATTGGGGAGGTCAGTCACTGGGAGGACAATGTTTGGCATTGAGACTTATTGTGGAGGATACCACAATTTGTATGGGAATCAACTATGGAGAAACAACTCCTCCTCGTTATTAACGGGCCACGATTACGAAAGGAGTATTTTGATACTTGAAAATGGAAAGAAGATGAGGATGGGATATACTTAGTAAAGACAGCTTATAAAACATTGCAGAAAAGTGCTGAAAAGTACATAACAATGAATTCAAAATGTTGTTGAGTACAAGAATAACTCCTAAGGCTCAAATACTAGAATGGAGAGTATTCTTGGATAAATTACCGACTAAGGATAACTTACTTATAATTTTTCTTATAATGGACTGAAGTTATAAAATAAATTACAGATTAATTAATTAGATTGATGTGTGATTTAATATGAGTGATTAGGGCATTTCTTCCACCACAACCTCACCTGCATAATCTAATCGTTAAAGTGGAAAGTCTCATTTATTTCTAGTAATTGAGCATCATTAGTTATAGCTTCCACATAGAAGCTTACATGAAATACATCAATCGTTCAAATTTAGGCAGTGATGATATGGCTTCTATGGCTGTGCCAAGAGCCCATGCTGTTTCCACAAGAGCATCTTCATATTCAATTTTATCAGCCAGTGTAAACTTTTGATTAGGATCTAGGCCTGGAAACAAATACATGCACAAGCAATGAAAAACAAACACATAATAATAACAATAACCAATTTGTATGAATTTGAACATGATCATATATAGTGGAAACCTACCAAATCCATCAACCAGCAACGCATACTGGTATGTAATGTCCATGCATACAAATGTAACTCTTTCTTTAGAAAGAAGTGGATAACTGGATATGGCATCTTCAAATGTTTTTCCACAAGCTTTCTTAACCAGGTTTTCAAGATCCACAGGGCGAACAATGGCATTGGGAGATTTTGGATCAACGATACCAACCTATACAATAAACAATCAAATTACTATCAGTGTAGCCTGAGAAAGAAATCCAGATCAGAAACTCACGCCAAAATAATGCTCTTACGTCTCTGTTCAGGTAATAGAACGATGAAGTAGCATAAATATGTGTTTGTCCACTTCCTTTTCCACCGTCCCAGACCCCACCAAATGAGCAATTGCGATGAGAACATGGCGCGTTCAGTTTCAGAGCCTCAAGGACAATCTCTCTGCATGCATCATAACTGGGCCCTGACTTTGGAGGGTACACTGCATACTCCACTCCTGAATATGTATATCTTCCTATAAACAACAACAAACTCACTTGTTATTGCCACGCAAATTCACCGGAATGGTGCTTTTTCCTCATCTCTCAACATATCATGAAGAAGTGAATGGCACAAAGCAATGGGTCTGTTTACCATCGTATCCAGCCAAAATGCAAGGGTTAGCAGAGCCATTAGTGAGCTTCAAAACCTGAGCACGAAATGCTTCTGTACCATAGCGCAAGTAACTGAAACACAAATGATGGTGTTTAAAACTAAATATTGTACCATTCTGAAAATGATGTGAAATCTAAACTTGTCTCATGTGAGTAGGGAGAATAAGAAATGAAACCTGTGAACATAGAGATCATAGTTTTTGCCCTTCGCATATAGCTTCTTTATGTATGGATCCTGTCCTTGAGGTAGTAATGGGGCATTTTTGGCTGTCTTCCTTGAGACAGCATATGCCATTTGAACTGATCCACCTCCAAGATCAACTACTCCCACTGTCCTTGAAAATCTTTTTCCCAGCCTCCCCAGTAGATAATTCACAGCCAATTACAACTCATAAAAGTTGCAAGTAAGTCACAAAAATTATAATGCACAACACAAATACACCACAGTGATATCAATATGATTTCCCTAAAATTGCGTCCAGACATCAGACTAATAAATTATTCACTAAAAACAATATATATATATAAATTTAAAATAATGTGATAAGTTTAATTAATTACAAAATTTATTTAAAATTTTGTGAATATTTTACTTAATTTTACAATGATGTTTTGATATTTATAAATAATTTTTATTTTTGATATATATTAAATCACAGTCCGTTATAATAAGAATAATTACTTAATGTATAATAATATATAAAGCGATTTTTTTATATTCACATTTTATAATATTAATTATATCTTTTATAATATAATTATTTATTAATTTTTTTTATTCATCAATAATTATTCTCTATATTTATTTTATTTTATTTTAATAAAATATAAATTTATTTTATATATTAACTTAATAACATTTTTAATATAATATCATTCATTATGTTAATCTTTTTAAAATTCAATATATTTACTATTTCAAACTAAAATAAAATGAAAGTTTTTTCAAAAATAATTAACCCAATATCAATTTACCATCCCAATAATTCTTTCAAATTAATCCATCATCCAAATAATTCATACACAATAAATTAAACAATTAGATACAAATTTTAAAATATCAAATATTTATATGACTCTCCCTTATTCGCGGTCTTTTAAAATTTTAAAATTTAAAAGAATATCTGATGACATATACGGAAAGAACCAACGGCAATAATATCATGTATGCTGTCACATCAATATATATATATATATATATATATATATATATATATTAATTATCTTTAAAATTTTACAATGGAGTTTAATGATTAGATAAAAAGTAAGACTGTATTTGTTCTCAGAGTAAAAATAAATTTAAGTAAAAAATTCTTGACCCAGAGGATCTCTCTTGATTCTTTATTCATTTCATGGTTGAAGTAGGGTGGTCGTTGTGCTTGATACGATTTGTTGAGATCTATGTCGGAAAGAAAAGAAACCTATTAAATTTATATTTTAGCCTTTCTTCTCTTTTTATTTACAGAAAGTTTCTTTAGCTATCGCTTAGACGTATTGCATTTATTTTAATATTATTTTGGCTTGAAAGAAAAAAAAAATTTAAACTACTTATCAAAATTTAATAATTAAAATATCATTAATTTAAGAAAAAACGAAAAGTAAAATCAAATGGACAAGGTTATGAAGAAAAAAGGGCTTTTTTGTAAATCTGGGTCCTTTTGACCGATAAATTGTAAATATGGGTCCTTTGAAATTTTTTTTGTAAATATGGATCATGTCGTCAAGGGGAGGACGACAAGAAGAAATCGTCCTCCAAAGGACCGATTTCTTTTTTTTTTTTTTTTTTTTTTTTTATAATTAAAGCCGTTAGAGGGGAGACCGGCTTCTGCACTGAAGTCGTCAGGCAGAAGACCGGCTATTTCACACACCAGTGACTATTTCAGTAGCTTATTTCGTCAGGATCTAACTTATTTATTACCTTTCACATTGCGAACTTTTTATTCATTTCTCCAAGATTTTCTTATCATTTACCTCCTTATTACCCTTTCGTCTCTGTCACTGATATATCTTCTTATACTAAATTATTATTATAATTTTTCACTTCCAACCAGACAGATTTTTGTTATTGCCCCACCCTTCTCTTCTCTTCATCCTCAACCCTTCATCTTTAATGCCCCACCCTTTGACCTCTTCCCTTTCTACACCCATCAACGGTGCCAGACCAACCTTCCCTAGACCCAACCCCACACACCTCATGCCCCCTTTTCATGCCTCATCATTAAAATAAAATGCAAGGTTTAAAAAAAAAAACAGAAACCGGTCTTCTGCCTGACGACTTCAGTGCAGAAGCCGGTCTCCCCTCTAACGGCTTTAATTTAAAA
>Ga0214544_1009477_pt1 | contig 15222 bp, 9 predicted proteins | sample CNSS3metaG_FD_160074 | JGI IMG/M metagenome (GOLD analysis project Ga0214544, IMG submission 160074) | Root nodule microbial communities from cowpea collected in UCLA plant growth center, Los Angeles, California, USA - CNSS3 | ecosystem: Host-associated > Plants > Roots > Nodule | place: USA...
TTTCCAAGATTTTAAAACTTTAATTTTAGCAAAAAAAAAAAGAGATGAAAAAAAAAGAAAAAAAAGGAAAGAAAGGAAGAGCTCAATTTATTTTTAATTATCACACTCCTTCTCATGAGCCCAACAACTCAATTATTTATTTTCTAATAATTAGAAGCAATATCTCTTCATATGGTTAGAATCAATATTAATAATTGGGATTGATTCTAATAATTAGAAGCAATATTTCTTTATATGACTAGAATCAATATTATTAATTAGGATTGATATTTGTGCTCTGATTTGTTAATGGTTAGAATCAACATTACTGATCCTGATTGATTTTGTGCTCTAATTTGCTATGATTTGATTTCCGTAATGTGTTGTTATCATGACCAATTTCTTCCTTATATTGTTCATTACAATTAAGGGTAGGATTGCAATTTGTGAATATAAATAAATAGTCTGTTCCATGAAAAGGGACCGAAAAAAACATATTCTCTACACTTCTCTAATTCTTTCCCATCACCTCTCCCACATATACACCTCCTTTTTTTATCCCTCTTTCAAAACAAACAAAAAAACATATTGAAGGAGGTAGAAAATCGAAAGAAAATATTAGCTGCACTTCCTCTTTCTCTTCCCTTACCACCCACATAAAAGCACCTCCTTCTTACCTCCTTTGTTGGAAAAACGAAAGGGTGAGATTGATATAGAAGAGAACATATATCAAAAAATTTTGAAGGTATGTCATTGTCAATTTCTAATTCTTTTGATTTATTTATTTTTTCGTTTTTCTTTCTATATTTTTTAATCATAAACAAATATTTTTCTTCATCTCTTTTACTGTGTGTTCGGTAGCTCGCGCTATGTGACACCAATTTTCAAATTTATTTTTCTAGAAAATATATAAAAAATAATATAAAGAACTAAATATAAAAAAATAATTTTCTTTGTTTAATTTTAGTGTTTGTCTGGCCGCTTGCGTCACGTGATACTCATTTTCAAATAATTAAAAAATACCAAAAAAACATAAAAAAATTTCATAATTATAAAAAATAAGAAAAAATCAAATCAACAATTCTTAAAAGATTTCAAAGAACGATGTTACCCCTGATTCTTCATTGTGAATGGAGATACGTAGGAGTGAGGATTAATCCTCGTCGATCCAAAAAAAATCAAAAAATTATTTTTGTTTCTTTTGTAAATTCATTTTTTATTATTTTTGGGGAAAATAAATATTTTGGAAAATCGCATCCTTTTGCATGTTTAATTAAAGGTATCGTGTTAGGATGGGTGTTGTGGGATGCTAATACCTTCCCCACTCGTAACCGACTCGCGGACCCAAAATCTGTTTTTTTTTTTGCAGACCTCGTCTTATTGTTTTGGTTTTTCCGTAGTTTTCTAGAATAAACTATAGTGGTGACTCCAAACTGTTTTTTTTTCAAAATTTTAATTTTTGGTTTGTCGTGCCGTCGTGATTTCGGTTGTGACATACATGTGTCAGCTAAGACAACAAAAACATTAATAATTTTTTGGTATAATTACTCGGATGGTACCCACTTTGGTAGAGGTGTGTTAATCTGGTACCTGCTTGTAAAAAAAATATCAATTGCATCCCAACTTTTGAAAAAGTGTTTCAATTAGGTATATTTCATGTAGAAGTTATTAACGTTGTTAACGGCGTGCCACGTGCCAGTCTGTGTTTTTTTATTTTTTCTTTAAGTTTTTTAAATTCTTTTACAAAAAAAAAATGTCACGTCTTATGTCCCTGGTGTGACACTTGGCATTGTCAGTGCCACGTGGCAATGCAATGTCACATGTTAGTGTCACTATGAAATATCATTGGGTTGATTTCAATTTAGTCCCTATATATGTGTTCTTGATTCAATTTAGTCCCTACTTATGTGTATTTGATACAATTTTGTCTCAATTTTTTTTAATAATTAAAATATTTTTGTAATCTATTTTTTATAAGATTAAAACTAATTAATTATAAATATTTTTAGAAAATTAAGTATTGATATTTATATTATTTCGCTCCAATTTCAGACCAAATTTATTATTAAATGTTATACGAATATTTTTTATTAAATTTGACTCTTTAAAAACTACTTTATTGATTACTTTTTATTAAGTACTCATGTTTTGTTAATTATTACTTTTTTTTTTCAAAATAGAACAATATTGTCTCTCACTAATTTTAAACCAAAATTTTTATTTGTATGAATGTTATACTAATATTTTTTTATTAAAAATGACTAAAATAAAAAGACTTTTACCTCTAAATTTTAATATAAATATCAATACTTAATTTTTGTAAAAATATTTATACTTAATAAGTTTTAATTCTCTAAAAATGGATTTTAATTATTAAAAAAATTTGGGTCAAAATTGAATAAGAGATACATAAGTAGGGACTAAATTGAATCATTGAGACGTATATGGGGACTAAATTGAAAGTAAGACAATGACATTTGATATTGACACTGAGACGTGGCATTGCATTGTCACATGGCATTGCATTGCCACGTGGCATTGCATTGCCATGTGGCAATGACAATGACAATGCCACATGTCACACCAGGGACCTGACACATGGCATTTCTTTTTGTTTTGCAAAAAAAATTAGAAAATTAAAAAAATTAAAAAATATATAAAAAAAAGCACAGACTAACACGTGGCACGTCGTTAACAGTGTTAATCATCTCCGTTTGAAAGGGACCTAATTGAAGCACCTTTCCAAAAGTTGGGATGCAATTGACACTTTTTTAAAAGCGGGTACCATACTGACACACCTCTACCAAAGTGGGTATCATCTAAGTAATTAAACCTATTTTTTTTTACCAATTAATTCACTTTAAGCAACAACCAAACCTACACTACATTTAAATTACAAATAAAACCATATTGTTAAAGCTCACGAGAATACATATTTTCATTTTTAAATATTTTTTCTTAGAATCAGGCTTGCAACAATTAAGTCGACGCCATTTGCATCATACTAGGGTCCAACATTATTTTTTAGAAGCTACAATCCAACATTCTTGTAGTGATTTCATTGTGAAGAAGTAATTTCAGGATGACACGTGTAGAGTTTTAAGCTAAAGTCGTGTCAAGGTGAAGTGACTTTGTTTCATCGCATTTTAAACTAAAGTTACGCTAGGGTGACATGACTTCAGCTTAAAATGCTCTGAACTAAAGTCGTGCCACCTTGACACGACTTCAACTTCAAAAATGATTTGAACTAAAGTGATGTCATTTTTGCACGACTTCAACTTTAAAAATGGCTCACTTCATACCTTGTTTGTTTGCATGGTTTACCTAAGACTATAGTGTTTGATAGGGATGTTAAGTTCCTTAGCCATTTTTGGAAAACTTTAAGGGAAAAGTTACGAGATAAACTTTTGTTTTTTACTACAAGTCACCCTAAAAAAGATACGCAAGTTGAGGTAGTAAACAGATCCTTGTCCAATTTGTGAAAGGTCATTTGGAGAGGCAATAAGCAGTCTTGATATGAACCTCTTCCACAAGTTGAGTTTGCTTATAATTGAGTAGTTCATAAGACTACTAACCTTTCTCCCTTCGAGGTTGTTTATGGTTTTAGCCCTCTCACACTACTTGATTTACAACCACTTTTGAATACGACTTCTTTAGTACATAAGGAATGAGTGTCTAAAGTGGAGTTCATTAAAAAACTTCATGAGAATATAAAAAACCAAATTGAAAAGCAAACTTAGAAATTCATTGAATACAACAACAAGGGAACAAAGAAAATGGGTTTTGACAAAGGAGATTGGTTTTTGCTACACTTAAGAAAAGATAGATTTCCCTCTCAAAGGAAGTCTCAACTTTGTCCAAATGGAAATGGTTGTTTCTAAACCAAATTGAAAAGAAAACTTAGAAATACATTGTATACAACAACAAGGGGATAAAGAAAATGGTTTTTGACAAAGGAGATTGGGTTTGGCTACCTTTAAGAAAAGATATATTTCCCTCCCAAAGGAAGTCTAAACTTAGTCCAAGCAGAGATGGTCCTTTCTAAGTGATCCATGAAATAAATGATAATGCATATAGGTTAGATCTTCTTATTGATTATGCAGTCAACCCTAGTTTTAATGTTTATGATTTGACTCCTTCTACAAGTGTTGCTAACTATGAAGAAGAATAGATTTGGGGACAAATTATAAGATGTAAAAGATGTTCTCATCCAAGAAGGAGGGGGGTAGGCTTTGAATTGGCTTTTTCTGAAAATTAGGTTCAATTTTAGACTTTTACAAAATCTCTTGTTTGAATTTAATGGACCAAGTTTTCAGCAATATATCACACATGGAACATACATTTTAATAGATTAAAAATAGAATCAACAGATTGAAATCACTTAACAGAGAATCATGTAGTGATATGAGTATAATTCAACTGAATAAGAAACAAGATCAACAAGTTGAAAAACTAGAAAAATTATGCAGAAAACGCAATTAACATAGAACACAAAATCTGATCAAACTACTAATCAAGATTAATTCATATTTACAGTATAAGAATTGTTAACACAACATATTACATTAAGGTATATGAATTATACAAAAAGATTGATTAAAATAATTTTCTTGATGGTTTTATCAAAGATCAACTAAGAGAAGAACAATCAAACCAGTGCATAAGGATTTTTATACTTGTTCACTCATGTCTTAATAAATGATAATGCATATAGGTTAGATCTTTGATGAAGGCGTGACCAACCATACTACCTCCTTAGAAGCTCAATCAAGAAGGATCACTAGAAGCATGTCTAAAGGGGAGTCTTCTATTTCATCACCTTTATCTTTGTTTTGCATCACTTTAGTTTGAATTCCCTAAGTTGGTTTCTAGTTGACTTATTTTGGTTGACTTGTTGACTTTGACCCAAAGTTGACCTTTGACCAAGATTAGATTAACTTAAACCAACATGCTAATCCTTGTTTGTCTTGTTTTGTAGGTAATTAAGAGAAAGTAGAGCATGGCTAGGTGGCACATGGTGATTGGAGCACGTGGATGATGTGGAAGAGAGAGAAAAGCAAAAAGCAAAAAGTAAAAGCAAAAGTAGACATGTACCTTGTCTCCTTTTGCCTTTTTGGTGTATTCCTTAGAAGGCTACTTGGTCTCCTTCCTCTTTTGGCCTAAAATCCTCATGGGAATGCATCCACCAATCACCTCCTTTCACTTGGCCGAGAATCACTCTAGCATTAGGTTTAGGGTTTGCAAAGTTAATCTTTTTCATGTTTTCGTATTTGCTAAAGGACCCCTATGAACTCCTTTTTAAAGGGTGCTCCTTGTCTTGTAAAAGGTTTGATCATTTTGTTATAAACTTTGTATATTCAACCACCATTCCGCGAGCTCTCCTTCCTATAAGTGAACTCACCTTTGCCTTATCTTGCTTGCAAGTGGCGGCACCATCACTCATCTCTAGGGTTTAGTTGGCTTAGATCCCCCTATGAGTGGCGTGCTTCTTCCATTGTTCATCTTCTATACTTTCCATTTTGATTGTTTCTTCTTTCATTTTGCTATTTAAATGTTGTTATTTTCGTGTGTGTTTTAAGCTTGAATCCAACTCTCTTCTTCCTTTCATAAGCTTGAGAAATGAACCTTCACATCTAGATAGCTTGCTATCTTAATGTCCAGTGGGAATTTTCAAAAGCTTTCTTAAACAACTTCACCATATTCATAACTCTAAAAGAAAACAAGATAATCCTTCATCAATCTTCCTATTGCTTATGGAGTCAACTCTAGTTTTAATGTTTGTGATTTGACTCCTTCTACAAGTATTGTTGGCTATGAAGAAGAATTGATTTGGGGACAAATTGTAAGATGTGAAAGATGTTCTTACCCAAGAAAAGGGTGAGAATTGAATTGGCTCTTTCTGAAAAATAGGTTCAACTTTATACTTTTTAAAAATATCTTGTTTGAATTCAATTGACCAAGTCTCTAGCAATCTATCACACCTAGAACATACATTTTAACAAATTAAAAACAAAATTAACAAATTAAAATCACTTCATAGAGAATCATGCAATGAAATCAGTATAATTCAATTGATTAAGAAACCAGGTCAACAGGTTGAAAAACTAGTAAAAATTATGCAAAAAATGCAATTAACACATAACACAAAATTTGATCAAACTGTCAATCAAGATTAAAATAGGTTTACACAACATATTATATTAAGGCATCTGCATTATACAAAAAGATTGACTAAAATAGGTTTCTTGATGATTTTATCAAAGATCAATTAAGAGAAGAGTAATCAAACCAATGCACAAGGATTTTTATATTGGTTCACTCATGGTGAGCTACATCTAGTTAGTCAAGACAACCTCAACCTGACTTTTTCAGTATATCAAAAATTTTACACAATCCTCACAAGATTACACTTTTAACAACCAAACACCACACCAAGACTTTTGAATCCCACAATAATCTAATTCAACACAACAAGAATCTCACTTGCAAATCTGGAATTGATATCGTTGTCGTGAAGTAATCAAATTACCACTACTTAACTTTAGCAACTTTAGTATTGCCAAGTTAGTAGTGAACAAACTAGTTAGGGTTAAGCTAACCTTGAGTCGTCTCTCAATGAATACGGAATTGATTTCAAATATTTGAGTGTTATAAAAATTTATCCAAAATGCAATTAAAAATAGTAACTATAAAAATATGGGGTTTTGATATGCAAAGAATAAATGACACGCAAATAAAAGATTGTAAACACATTAATAGTAAATAGGTCAATTTCACTACTATTTCAAAATAGGATTCATCATTGGTTTTCTAAAGATTATTGTTATTGATTTCTTGTCTAAGATTTCAAATTAATCAATGTAACTTCTTAATTAATTTGTTGACGTCCTCACTTTTAACCAAAGTAACTTCTCGATCAAAAGCAAGAACTTTGTAGATTAATCATAGTAAATTTAACCAAAGTAACTTCAAAATTAAACATTGCTATTCTTAATCATGTCTATTATTTTATCCCTTATATCTAGTAAAAAGCTAATTAATCAAAGTAACTTGATTAATTCTAATCTAAGTTTTTACCTCTAATCAAAGTAACTTCTCACTTATTAGCAAAAACTCATGCAATCATATGAAAGTTTCTAAAATTAATCAAAGTAACTTAAGTAAAATTTTAAAACCCTTAGACTCATACGATTGTTATGTTATGTAGATTTAACACTATGCTAACTTGCTATAATGTAAAAATCATTACTTTTACTAGATTAAGAACTAAAAGACATAGATGAAAAATAAATCTCAACAAAAATCAAAAGAACAAATACATTAATTCATCTAACCTTAGAATCCAGTTAAGAAATTATAGTGGAATCAACCTTAAAAGCTTAACTCTTCATGGGTTGGATGGAATATATGATAAATGATGAATGAAAGAAAAATAAAAGAGATGGAAGAACGAGAGATGTGATGGATGGATGGTAGTTGCCAAAACCAGAGATTTCTAAGTGTCCCTCATGTGCTCCCTTGGGTCTCTTTATATCGGCATTGATTGGACTTGGACTTTATCTTTTGTATTGCTGAAATCTTTTATCTTTGATATAATATTTCTTAAATAATTAATAGATTTTATCAGTTTTTAAAATATTTAAATGATTTTCTCTGCTGATAATTTGAGATATATTAAAGATAATTAATTAAAAATCATTAATGAATTACTTAGCAACTTAATTTTTATCCAATTTCCAATTCTGTCCCTCTTGTTTGAATATTTTTGCAATATTGACCAGATTTTTTACTAGAATTTGCCCAGAGTTGACTGTCTGACCAGATTTTGACTCGTTGATCATTTGATTATGCAATGATAGATTGACATGTGACAGTGCGCTTTCTCTCTCTAGAACTAGGGTTTCTACCTCCACCATGATTCACCTGCACCGGCTATTGCCGCCGGTTTATGATGGTGCAGATTGACGGCATTTTAGCTGCAAGTGCATTCACGAAGGCGTTCCATGGCGTTGCTTCACGTTTTCCGGCGAGGTTGCTACTCCCAATGGTTGTTGAAACGTGATGGTGGGAACCATAGTGCGATGCTCTTCTGGTGTTTTGTGCAGGTTTACTTCGTTCCCGCAGATCTACATCGTGGTTGTTGCGTCAATAATGGCTCGCATTTTCTATAGGTACCCGTAGTGGTGCCTTTGATGTTCCAATAGGTGTTGCTCTGACGAGTTACAAACATGGAGGATGGTGGTGTTGTTCGCGTTCACTATAGTGGTGAAGAATGGAGGTGTTGTTGTTGCAATGGCTTCACGGTGTACATGCAGAAAGTGGTGGTGCTGGTTCTGGCTCGTTCATGGCACTTGGTGGTCGTGCAAATCTGGTGCGCGATGGTTTGACGATGTTGCAGCGTCTACTTGCGGTGGAGCTCCGATTCAAGCATGGATGCTATGCGCGTTTTTGTTCCTCGTGGTGGCGTTCTCCATTGCGGCTTCGTACAAGAAGATGGTGTAGGTGATTAGTGCTTGTATTCATGGTGGCTGTGTGTTTTCTGCAAATGCCAAGGTGATTTCTGCCAAGGTGCTTGTATTCCATAGTTTCCGGTGGCTACCAGTGTGGTGGCTGCCAAGGTGATTTCTGGCAAGGTGCAAGGCTGATTGCGAGTTTGCGGTGGCTATCGATGAGGTGTAGGTGCGGCAGATTGAAGAGATGGAGGCTAAGGTTTCTGATTTTGGAGATGGAAGGAGATGATGACGTGGCAAGCTCTAATTGGCTGGTTTATGAATGCTTGAATTTACACATGTGTCATGTTTTTGTTGGCCAGTTGAATTAGTAGAGGATTGCCACATGGCATGATCTGGTTAAGTTGGATTTAAGTGGTAAGAAGGGTGTAATTTAGTAGAAACTAAGGGTACAAAACAGGTTTTTAAATGGCCCACTTGCAGGAGGAGTGTGTAAAATAAAAATTGGGGGTGCATTTAGCTCCTGAACTTTTTCTTTCCAAAATCTAATAATCATAAATCCTGATTAAATCAATCTTATAAGCACTAAAATTCAATTAAATCCCAAAATTTAAATATTAAATGAGGGCAAAAATTTGAACTCATCAGGAATAACACCAGACAACACCCAAACACCCAAGAAAGACCAAACCTTGGTGGTGGCTCTCTCTAGCCAATGTAAAGCTTTCTTCAAGGCACCCACACAAGGCCACAAAGGCTTCAAGCTTGCAAGAAGCTATTCACTAACGTTTACAACACTGTGTAATTTAGAGAGGACGTGATTTTCTGAGATTTCACACTAATTTCACGCTCAGAATGATTTTGTCACAAACCTCTATGAAATCAGTTAACATATTCAACATGATGATTCATTTGTTCAATTTGTTCATTTCACTTGACTTTAGTGAAATCAGTTGATTAAATTATAAGTTAGTTGATTTAATATGTTAATATTAGAACTATAACAACAAGCCAATTAACTTTTTAAAAACCTTTTTAACAAATTAAAAGACTACAACCAAACACAAGACACCTATTTTGGGTCAAATAATTTTCAAGTAAAGCTTCAATCTTCAAGCTTCAAGTTCTTCACGTGTTAGCTAGATTAAGCACACTTCAAGCCTGAACAACACACCATTTCTTCAAGTCTTCATCATTTTATCAAGTCTTCATAAATTTATTAAGCCTTCATTAATCTCTACCAATTGTTCACAACCTCATCAAGTCACTATGCTATATCTTCATCAAATCTCTAAGCATCAAAGTCATTTGTACTAACATAAATCCTTTTCAAGAGGGAGGATATGATTGAGGACCATTTGAAAGGACTCACATTGGGCCTTTAACTAGGACTATGGCTCGAACAATGGAAGAAGAAGAAGAAGGAGCTCAAAGGAATATACTTTTGTGGAGTGTAGTTTATTTGCTTTTATGTTCCTTCCCTTATAACATTGTAAAATTGTAAACATCATTATTTTGTGCCAAGCTAAATAATTTTTGGGTTATGTAATTTGGCCACCTAGTATATGATTTTTTTTTGGATTATCTGATGAAGTGGAAAATTAATTAATTAATCAAGCACATGTGCAACAAAGTAGATTTATGTTGAAAGCATGACATTAAAGTTGGCCAGTCTCATTTGAAGCATGACTATTCTGCATTTCAACATGGAGGAGCTTTAAGTCTATGGAGTTGGTTTCCATCATACTCATTGTAACCCGTAGAGGGTAATACTTATTCTATTTAAGGGAATTAATTAGTGAAACTTTCTAAATAGGTTGCTTACACTACAAAAATATTTAATTTTAGAAGGGATTAATTAGTTAGGGTTATAATAACCTTCAGTAAAATATAATATACTGGAGGTTTTAAAAACCCCAGTTAAGTACCGAGGTTTTTTAAAGAACCCCCATAAAATTTAAATTTTAATTAATTTTGTAATTTTTAATGTTTTAGAAACATTAGTGTATCAGTTGAGTGTTGTCTCAGTGCGGTGTTGCTTTCCTTTGTTGTGGTTGTGTCTCTATCGTCCTCTACCGCCGTCGCACATCTTCCATCTTTCTTCCTCACTTCTTCACTGTCTCAGAGGTGCAGTGCTGCTTTCCTTTGTAGCGTGGTCGTTTCTCAAAGGAGAAGATCGTTCTCCACTCTCCACCGTCTTCCACCACCGCTGCACATCGTTCTCCACCGTTCTTCCTCACTGTCTCATGGAAACTTCCTCCACCACCGCTTGAGATAACGAAGATTGCTCTCCCTTGCTTCCAATTTTGTTTTCATACTTCATCTCCTTATTTCGTCTTTCGATTTTTCTCTTTCGATCTCTCAATTTCGTTTTCATACTTCATCTCCCTTGGTTTCGTTTTCATTTCATTTGCTATTACGTTCGATTTTTGCTTTCGATTTTGCTCTATTTTCATTTCTCTTTTTGATTTTGTCACTACGTGCGATTTTGCCAAGTAACTGTGCCATAGCCATTGCAATCAGAGTGCGTTCAGATTTGCCATTGCCAAGAATCGTGCGTTCAATTTTCGTGCTCCTCTTTTCGTGCGTTCAATCGGAGTGCGTTCAATTTTCGTGCGCTCAATCAAAGTGCGTTCAATTTTTGCTCTTTCGGTACTTTCTTTAATTTTTCAGTTTCAATCTTTGTTTTGCATCACAGATGAGGTCTGTTCATTTTTATTTTCTAACTATCATCATCTTCAACTTCTTTTTTGGTACTCAACCTTTCATATATGTTTTTTTATGATTCTTTACTCAATTGCTAAATTGTGAGCAAATTTTGTGATTTCTTTGCCATACGCATGAGTTTGTTTTCATCACAGCATTCACGAACATGGAGAATACTGAAAAAGTTTTTTCTGCTTTGTCACTTCTTTGTTCAATTCTTTTTTCATCTCCAATCATAATTGATTATTAAGGTTTTGCACAGTAGCTTTCAAATAAAATATTTTGTGTTGTAGGGATATTCTAGCTTGTTTAAGAGATTCAAGAACACCATCGAATTTGTGAGTTTGTTCGCGAGTAACTAATGCATAAATCAATTATCCTATCACACTTTTTTTCCTATTCCTCCTGTCTGTAATATATATTGTATAAAAAATATTTATAATCTCTTAAATTTGCAAGAAATATTAATTACAAATTAATGCACAGCAATATTTCTTGAAGAAATTAGATTTACCTATAGTTATTTTCAAAATTATTTATTGATGCACAACAACATTTCAACAACATTTGCCTATTATCTAGTATGAACTCATATTACCCTAGCCTGAAACTCTATACAAAGCTGAAAGTGCTTGATTTTTTGTACAATAACTTCACCTAGGAGTTAGAAAAAGGGAAGAAAGAACAATGAAGATCACTAATGTAGAATAACACTTCTAAAAAAAATAGAGAATATGAAGGACATGGGCCTATAACTTTCTGCAGAATCTACATATATATCATCCTAGCATAGCCTAGAAAACAATGAGGAAAAACCTATCTGCATTTGGATTGATGAAAGAAATGCATGAATATTATATTTCTCATTGTGTTCTTAATGTATCTGTTATAAGAAGATAGAGACATAATAGTCAACCATTTATTTACGCTTATTATTAACTTCTTAAAATTAAATAGTTGGTACAATGTTCGTTGGCATGGTTCACGAAGTTGCTTACACCTTGCAATAAAGGGATACTTGGTGAGTACTTTAGTGGATTGTCCTTGTTTTACAGATTTTGGTATTGTCAACTACCTCACATTAATTGCCCATTTATTCTTTATTGGATGCTCTTTTGTCTAGGATGTTATACTAGCCTTCATGTTAGGACCAATCCCACTAATAATAACACTCTCATGCATTTTCCAAGTCCTTGCATGCATGTGTACCATGTTAAATGCTGCTACAGTAGTGGTGGTAGCAATGAGTTTCACTATCTCTGAAAGTACTATCAGATAGGAGAAAATGAAAACAAGGAAAAGAGGAAAGAAGAGTGGTTCATTAAAGAGAAATCACATTTGTGATCTAAGCCTAATTCACATCAGAATTAACATCGATTTCTATTCAAAACCTTAAAGAAAATAAGTGAGATTTAGATTCATATTTGAATGTTTACTCTACTATATCCAATAATATCTCGTTAGACTTTGGATCGAACAATACTCATACTTGAAAGTATGAGAATTTGTTTAACATAGAAGGTGAATGAGCACATGGGGGAGATAATAAGATACTTATCTGGTTAACGTTTTGGAAAGTATGTTAGGGATGAAACAGTAGAGAAGCACATGGGAAATGTATTGAAGGGCACTCAAAACATCCACACTGTAAGACCCGGGAAAATTAAATAGTTATTTAATTATTTATTTAAATAGGATGGGTAATGAGAACATTTAAAGTAATAAATGTGAAGAACTATGACGTGGAAAAGTACTGGCTCAAGTGGTTAAGAGTACTTTAATTGTGTGTGAGGACTTGGGTTCGAGTCCTATGTGTGCCACTTGGGTGTTATTTAAATTATGCATTTTTGTGTGTTTATATATTGAATGCGTGGGGATGATGTTAAATCCTTAGAATTGTAGGAGTCATCATGAAACATGTGTTGGTTGAATGGTTTGGCCTTGGTTGGGGTATATGCATGAGTGTGGGTTCAAACCTTGTTGAGAACTAACCTATCTTTCTTTTTAGGTAATTTAGAGGGCTGGACGCATCATGTGAGGGGACTTAATTAACCATTGAGCTTTATTTTATTTAAATTTTCGTTTAGTGGTAAAAAGGGGTAATTAGAAAGGTAGTGAGTAAAGAAAAGGAAGAGAATTATCAAGAGGAGGGGTATTAAGACAGGAGTGTGAGCGTTGGGTGGAGAGCAGCTGGTGTGGGCGTATTGTAGAGAGGAGTTGGAGAGGAAGAACGGTGTGACGGGTGTAAATCAAGAGAGGAGAAGGTTTTGCTTCAAAGCACACTCACCAATTCGGGTTTGGAGCGAGGATAAGAGGTAAGGGGAGTTGCTTCGCGTGCCATTATTCGTATTCACCTTATTATGTCTTGTATGATCATAAGTGCATGAATTCTCTGCCTGGTGTGTACTGTTTTTGCGTTTTCTGAGTTCTGCCCAGAAACCGCCTGGCGGGCATGCATGTGCCGTCAGGCGGTTCATCAGTTTATGGGTGGATTTGGTTCCTAATGGCTTAAATCGCCTGGCAGGGATGAATGTCCGCCAGGCGGTGCGACAGTGTTGCGTTTTCTGTTAAGTTTGCGTTTTGCACAGGGAGCGTTGGGGTTTCTGATTGTGACTATATGCGTTGATAGTATGAGTTGGTTGGAATTGGGGTCTGGTAATGTTTGAGAATACTCCTTTATAATTTAACATGGATAGGGTTGGATTATTGGTATGGGTGGAATCCAAGTTGAGTTATTAGGGTTCATAGGGTGGACGAAATTGAGGAGATTACGCCAAGAGAAATTGGGACAGTAAACTAGGTAAGATTTATTGGGTAATATTGTCTGTGAAGTATGGCTTGAATTCTGGATAACTTGGCATATCATGAGTACAACAACCTGGAGTTTCTCTGGGTTCTGATACACCGCCCGGCGGTGACTAGCTTGCCGCCAGGCGACATCGGGATCAGTGGCATAGTTAATGTTTGTTTTCGGGGAGTTGTGAAGGAAGAGGCTAAGAGTGATATTGGAACTTAAAGAAGGGTACAATAAGAAATAATACACTTAGGTAAGTGTGTATGGTAATGGGAAGTGGTTGACGGGGTGATTACGTGATGAGTTCTTGATAGTTGTGTTGGGTAAAGGAAGAGTATTGGATAGCATGAGTTAGTGGATTAGGATTGGAAAGCTTAGTATTCTGCATAAATGTTGTTAAATATCTTTGATTATTGGTTATAAGTTTTAAGTGTTTGGGAACTTGTGAGTTTAAACATAAGTTATGTGATTAGGTGAGATTGTGTGGAATAAGATGCATGGTAGTGCAGCGTGAAATGAGTATAATGAGAGGTGATTTGATAATGTTCCTAAACTGCAGTATTTGATAGTGAATGGCGTGCCTTGTTATTGTAGTGATGATTAACTGTGATAGAGGAGTGAAATAGAGTGTCTAAATGCCTTTAGTTAGGTACATGGGCTATACATGGGAAGGTGTAGGATTGGAGAATTTATAAATTCTGATAAGACAGTTGTGCTGTACGCTCTAGGACATGCTGGAATTGCGAAATTTACCATTTTGGGTGCCAAATCAGTAGCAGGAAGTTACTGGTATGGCGCCTGGCGGTCTGTTGATACCACCAGGCGATAGGAATCACTGGGAAAGACTCCTGCACCGTGTGGCGCCTGGCGGCAAGGGAGTGCTCCGTCAGGCGGCATTCGAGAAACAATGGCGTTGGAAGAGCGCTGGCGCCTGGCGGTGGGCAGGTACCGCCAGGCGGTCTGGGCCTGTTTCGCCAGGCGGTGTTGGCTGGTGCGCCAGGCGGCCGTGCACCAGGCCACGAGTTGTGTGTGTTGTTTTAACTGACAATGATGCTTTACTTGGATCGGGAGATGCTGTGCCATGAGCGGGTAGGTTCATGGATGGTGTTGACATGTGAGGATATGAACGGGGAGGTTCATATCCAATTACTCTCACGTGGGCATACGAGCGAGGTAGGTTCGTATGTTCCGTGCTCACGTTGAGAGATGCCACGTGCGGGGAGGTACGGGGGCTGGTGGATCACATGTGTTGGACTACGGGCGGGCAGGTCCGTAGAGCAGGACTACGAGCGG
>Ga0214544_1009478_pt1 | contig 15222 bp, 10 predicted proteins | sample CNSS3metaG_FD_160074 | JGI IMG/M metagenome (GOLD analysis project Ga0214544, IMG submission 160074) | Root nodule microbial communities from cowpea collected in UCLA plant growth center, Los Angeles, California, USA - CNSS3 | ecosystem: Host-associated > Plants > Roots > Nodule | place: USA...
GTCTAATGTTTTGTGTAGAATTTAAAGTTAATTTAAAATATTTATAGAAATATTTAATAAAAACGTTAATTTTAGTAAGAATATCACCATAAAATTTATAAAAAAGTAAATTTAGTGTCAATTTGAGAAAGGACAATATTGCTTCATTTTTACAGAATTTGAGACTAAATTGAAACTAAAAACAAATATAGGAACCAAATTGAGTCACTTTGACACGTGACAAAACTGTGAAGTGACACGTGTCAAAAAGAAAAAAAATTCAAAAAATAAAAATAAAAAATATTAAAAAATTCAAAAAATCAGAAATTGACATGTGACGTTGACTTTAACACTGTCTGGTCAAAGTTAATGGTGATGACCAAATTGAGTCATTTTCAAGAAAATGAGGACCAAATTGAGACAACAAAAAACGTGAGGACCAAAATGAAATTTCATGACAAATAGAAGGACCAAAATGGTAATTTAACCAAATCTAAACTAAAAATCAGCAATGCTGTTAAAGGGCCAAGGCTGCCATGGAATGAAAAATGAGGGCAACGAGGAACAATATTATATCTGTAAGGTTACTCTTTAAAACATATTATACGCAAATCAATTGCCTACATTTTTTTAGATTTTGCCGCACAAAATTGCACTAGATAGGAAAAATCTTCATTAAAAATCTAATAGACAGAAATAAGCATAGTAAATGTCACACAAATAATTTTCAATAACGGCATAACCCAAAAGTGGATATGGATCTCAGCTCCAAAATAACTTTTTAGCATATGAAAGTAATTCACATTTCAGAAAGGGAATCCTCTCTTACTGCACTTCTTTGATGAATCTCCTAATCTCTTAACCTCTTTTGTCCTTTTATAGAAATCCATCAATTCATTGGCAGCATCCTCGCCATGGCATTTGACAAACAAGTCCAAAAATCTCTTCTCTGGCATCCTAAGCAAACTTACTATTGTTGGTCCTATGATTTGCCACTTTGAATCCATATCTTGAATCTTCAATGCTAGTAGAACTCTTGGCTTCAAAACAGTATCCACGTTGGCATACAATAAATACGGCTGCTTTAGAACCATCTTAGCATCAAGCTTCATCGTGCCCAAAATGAAAGTCATGTTCCTCTGAACCTTGTCTGTTGACAATGTCAAAACATTAGGAGATCTCCCCATAAGACCAAATATCTCCTCTTCAGAAAACCCAAACTTTGTGAAATTCGCCACCTTCTCCCGGATAGTTTCTACGCGAGAGATTCCAATTAAAGTCACCATATATTTATACATCTTTGAATCCTTAGCAATCCCAGTTTTGCTTAAATATTCCAGCTTCTCAGCATCAAAGGAAGTCCTTGAAATAACCGTGGGACGCAAAAGCAGCATCTGAATTAAGTCCCCTTTTTTAACACCCAACTTCTCATAGAGCTCAACTGTGGCCTTAACATTACAGCGACCCTCCGATAGCAGCAATGAAGGGTTCCTCACAATGGCCTTCTGAAGCACATCCCTCGACTCAAACAATGATGTAAGATGTTCAATCCGCTCTTCTAAACTAGAGTTACTCCGACTCTGGAAAAATCGTGGTCTACAATTGACAATCTTCACAAGTTGAGAAGCACGCAAGCCCAAATCACTAAGCAGGCACAGTTTAGACTGAACCATCGAGGGATCAGCATTGCGCAAAGAGGGACAGCGCGAGAATATTCTCACCAAATCATCATCACTGCAACCCCATTTGCTCAAAAGTTCAGTAGCATCACTCCATTTGCTTTTATCATCTTCAACTTCAACCTTGGCTTCGGTGAGACAAATGGTCGAACAGGTGGTGGAACTGAACACTCGCAGAGCTTTTATACCTGCTGACAGTGTTAAGGGCTGAGAAAATTTTGACACAGTTGAGAGAAAACGAAGCATCAGAGTGAGACCGTTAATGCTAGGCTGAAAATTTTGAGGACGAGGAACAAGGGTAGGGATGAAATTTTGGGTTTTCTTAAAAAAAAATGATTTTTTTTCTTTTTTAAATCGTCAGAAGAGGAGGGTAAAGAGTGAATTAGATTTGAGTGATTTGGAGAAAAACAGTTACATAGCAAAATGTGATTGATCGAAGAAGTTGGACTCATGAATGCTGCCACAGTGCGAAGGGATATGCAAGTGGGAAGGAGAGGAGCACTCTGATTTCATTCTTATGGACTTACGATGTGAGAGCTGAGGACTCTGATGAAATGATGGAAGGGAAGTTACTTTGTACATAAAAATTACTTGGTACAAAACAATAACAACCCAATCTTTTTAACACTTTGCCTTTTTTAAAATAAAATTTATTAAAAGTATTGAGAAATATTAGAAAAAAATTCAATTAAATATAATCGACGAAAATTGGGATCTATTTAAACACAAAATCAGAATTATGATTTATTTGAAAAAATTTGACAAAAATTGAGAAAAAAAATATTTTAACCTTATTTTATATGACGAATTTAAACCTTTCGATCAAATTCAAAAAGAAAAAAAAATGTTCGACAAAATGTGTTTATCTTTATAAATAAAAGAGTGTGGTATTACATCATTGTTAATTGTCTAATATTCATTCCACGACACACGATTTTTTCTATACACCTTTAATTAAGTTCATCCTTTCTCTCAAATTGTTTACACGACAAACCTCCCACATAGCTCTCACGAGTAATATGTGTGAAGAGAAGTCTTGAAATTTTTATTGTAGTATTTATTTTCCCTGTTATAATAGAAACACTCTTTTTAATTTATTTTAGTATTTTTTTAGTAAGACATATGAAAATCATTTTTTTCTATTTTACTGTTCTAATACTTGAAGAGAAAAATTACAAGAAAAAAATTAATTCATCCTTTGTTCTTCTAATAGCTATTTCTCTTAATTTTAGAGACGTGTTTTCATATTAAATTTAGAGATACTGATATTTTAATTTTTCTTTTAGTAAAATTACATCAATAATAATAATAATAATAATTATTATTATTATTATTATTTACTTTTCTTATGTTTTATTTTTATTCTAAGAAAAAAGGTTGAAGAAATGGTGAAAGTTGAAAGGGGACAAAGGTTTTTTACAATGATTGATGAGGACCTCACTGTTGTGAGGGAGCCAGGAGGAAGAACATTGTCATCTCAATTGCGTTGTCATCGATTCTTAGCTCAGTGTAAAATCTTTCTAATGGTTAAACCGTTATTTTTTTCTTTATCCGGAAATACTCAGAGAATAATAATTTCAAATAATAAAGACAACATTTACATTAGGAATGGTAATGGAAGTTGATCTAACCCATTTAAGATAAATCTAAATTAAGCTCGCATATTGTAAACTAAGTTAGCTCACCCCACACAAATTATGTGGACTGGAATCAGTGGTCCATCTCGCACTTCACTTAACCCGAGCCCGCGGACTGAGTCGGATAATTGGGAGATTCTTAATTTAAAAAGCAATTCTTAACACATGACTGTTGCAACAATACACACAGCAAACATATGGTGTTCAATGTTGTGATTTTAAAGTAGAAATTGATAAAGCAACTTAACCATGCGTCTTGTAAAACCAAATTATTTGGTGTATGAGCTTGTGAAGCTTTCATCTTGGAAGTATGGAGATATGTAGCAATGCAATTTTCAGATGTTAAATGAGTGAGTGACGAATAAATTGGTGGATTACTCAAATAGAATAAGTTCAGAAGTTGCTCCTTCAATTCCTGTGTCTTTTAACAATTTAAGCTCATACGACTTTTCAAACTTTTCCGTTTAAGCAGCAAATTTAAACAGTAACACAAATTCAGCACCCAATTTAAACAACAACGTAAGTGTGGTGTGTGTGTGAGCAGCGTCGTGACCATGAAAATGAGGAGGATGATCTCTCTTTCTCTGCAGTGTCCACTTAAATTCAAGCTTATGCAGACAAGGCAACGTGACTTAATAAATTAGGGTAAGCTTATGTGGGCAGAGGACCAACCTGCACGGGCCATGACCAGTCTGCATGGACCGTAGGCTATGTGAGCCGAGTTTTAGCAGATCTCCAGAATTAAGTTTTTGGTCCGCCCATGCATTTTAGGTGGACCTACGGACCAGGTGGTCGAACGAGACTTTTATTGTCATCTCTAATTTACCATTTTTGAAATTGTTTATGTGAAAAAAGGTAGTGTCTACATTTATCTCTGATGTAGAAAACAATAACAAACAATATATCAGAGAATGCAGCGGATATAATTTCCCCTAACTTAGAAGAATATATGAGGAGCAATAATCAAAGAGCAGCAATAATAAATCGCCAAAAGCACAAATAAAGGCACCAAGATTTTTAATATGAAAAATCCCTCCAAATCAAGGGTAAAAACCATGAGTCGTCTAGACCAAAGAAATATCTTCACTATGATCAACAAGAGTACAAAAGAGTCTCAATCAATAGCACAAATTAGTGCCAACACCCAACCAAATAACAAAGCAACAAAGCTTTCAAATAGAGAAGAACAAGAGAGGAAAACCTCTAAAAATCATGCTGCAGTGCGAAATTAATATCTCTCAACTCAAACCTCGTATCAAAGACCGACCGGTCAGAATGAAGATCAATGAGTTTCGAACCTGCTGTAAAAATTTCAGCCCGATCCAACGGTGAACAAATCCGCAGCGCCGATTCTACTATGACAGCTCTGTGAAAAATGTGAACAGAATTTTCCCTCTACCTCTCCCTCTATGTGTTAGGGCTTTCAGTGTGTTCTAACTCTATTGTTCTGCCTCTCTCTTTATTTTATAGCCCCCTCTCCACTAGGTTAAGTGAGACATGGACTTCTCAAGTTTTTGGGCATTTTCTCCACATAGGAAGGGAGTCCAATACCCAACAATCTCCTCCTAAATTAACATAAAAATATTTCTTTTTTTCATCTATTAAATCAGGACAAAAAAATTCATTTTTTTATATCACTCGCATTTACGTTAAATCAAAATAATTTAACTTACATTAACTAATGTAAAATATCATTTTTGGAGTAGAATTCTTATCCATTTACTACAAAAAAATGTCTATATAACAATCAATTTTAGGGACAAAGAATTATTAGTCATCAATTTAGATATAAGTTTATAAATCAAGTATTATTAGTATTTAAAATAGTTTCTATTTTGACTAAAAAATTATAATTAATTTGTGAATTGGTTACTAAATTAAAATTAGCTACCAAGATTTTGACTACTAAAGAATTAGTGTCTAAATTGGTTTTTAATGTTAATGGAGTTGAACAGCATTATATGTTTGATAGTTAAATATGAACATTGTGAAAGTTGTAAAAAAATGATAATTTCATACCTACCAATTCCAAATTCAAAAGAATTTATGCTTAGTTAAATATAGGTTGAGATTCACAAATTATAATAGTGATTAAATAATCAAGCAACTATTATATACGACAAATTCAAAAGAGTTATAGATAAGTTTGCTAATTTTAACCAATGTATTAAGGGTATTGAAATCAAGACATCAAAGAGGGATTAGAGGTGAAGGCATAAAAAAAGAATGATATAAGATAAGGATGTTAAGAACAAGATGAAGAGAAAGAGGTGACACATGGTGTCAAAGAAGGGAAATCGAAAATGGAAGCCAACATATGAGTGGAAGAAAAAAAATGATCTAGAATTCAAAATGTGCATCAAGAAAGGCGTTCGCTTGACATAATCAAAGTGAGCAACACGAGATCGAATGGGAAGTTAGCATATGATAACTAGTGCAAAACATGGGTTTAGTAGGCATAATTGACATAATGTGGGCGATTTTGAAGCAATTATCACAATTTGGTTAATTTTCTATTATTTTACTTTAACTCAACTATAGAAACAGGGAAGAATATAAATAGGTTATTCAAATGTAAAAAAGTGATGACAAATTGTAGTTACAATTAAAACACTATGAAAAAATTGCAAACAAGAAAAGTGATAAATCCAATGATGATTGGAAAGGTGAAAATTATTTTCTTTTTTTTTAATAAAGATGGATGACGCAAGTATGCATGATTTGGTATGATGCATGAAATGTCTTATGTGGGTTTTTTGCTTTTGATTTTTTTTGAAAACAAGTTTCAATTGGTCCCCGTTTCATTGTTATTTCGAATTCATAGAATCATTCTACTTTGATTTTTATTTTTTTTACTTTTCGAAATCATTTCTTTGGTCTAATTAGTTTACTAACGAACTAGGGAGTTACCCCAATTTGAATTGGTCTCAAGGCATAAAATGTGTTTGTGCTTGCTTCAATTATTGATGGTATGAAGAAAATGATGGAGACTTCAGAAATTTGTCCCTAGTGTGAGAGTCTAGGATGGTTTTAGGGTGCAAAAGCGTGTTTGGCTTTTCCCAAGTGAGAAGGTTGAAAAATGACAAGATCTTCACAAGTTGCCCTTAATGTGATTCTAGTTGTCAAGGTTAATAATTGCCTCAATTCAGGATGAATGATAGGAATATATGAATTACAAACAAAGTGATTGTCCCAGTTTGAGTTTGGGATTGATAAAGATGGACTATGGTAAGGTTGGTCAAGGTTTAGGCTCAGAGCGAGGGATATGGTAGGAATCAAAGATGGAGCTCCATGACAAATGAATTAAAATTGGATAGCCCTAATTTAACTTGATTGCTTGATTCCTCATGCTAATTTTGGAACTTTGGAAACCTGTCAACCAAAAATAAATTGCCCTAGTGTCTAAAAGTAAATGTTTTAACACACTTTTTCAATCTTGTTTTTTCTTTTTTTTTTTCATTCTTCTTGTTAACTCCTGTTTTTTAGAACAAACTTGCTAGCACGTCAAAATTATCCTTTAAATTAAAACCTTTTAAATATAAAAACCAATCTTTGATTTATGTGGACTTTATTAGGCTTCTATTGTGGCCAAGGCTAAGGGGTATGAAAGATAGTAAAGACCCAAAAACTATGTCAAGTTATTTTGAACATGGATCTTTGGATAATGTTGCACTCAAAATTATTTGACTTCTTTTTGTTCACCCTTTTTAGTTTTCTTTATCTATTTTGACCTTTAATTCCTTTTCCCCGAACTTTCACCTCTCTTTTTGTTATTTTCTCTATATAACCAAATCATTTTTTCCTTTTCAGTTTTTTTCAATCTTTTTGCACTAATGAACTACTGGTCAAATGAAGCAAATGCAAACATTATATCGACTCTAAGTATAAGGGTGACTCTTGTCCAGGATAATTTGAAAGAAAAATTTGTTCTATTTTTTAGTCTCAAAATGAGTGGTAAAAGATAATAATTTATTATTATTATTATTATTATTATTATTATTATTCTTTTGGAAAAAGAAAAATTGACGTTCATCATTCCAAATCATGATTGCTTTATTTTCAAAAGCTTTAATCCACATGAAAAGAGTTTGATTGATGTTACAAGCTGCCCTTTTCTTTTTGTTTTTTATTTTATTTTCTCTCTCATTTTTATGTCTTATTTTTGGCTAGACTTCCTTTTCGGGTTTTCAATCTACAAATTTCTTTTCATTTTTTTCATTTTGTGTTAAGAAAGTTGTTTAATCATCCTAAGACAATTCCCCTTCTGTGATAACCTTCATGGAAAATGAAAGTAAGGTTTACAGTGGAAGGGTGGTGGAAAGGGAAATGGATTTGAGCAATTTCTGGTATGTAAGATTAGATGGATGTTTCAAAAAAAATGATATGAAACGGTATTTTATTTCTTTATTCAATCCACTGATTTGACTAACGAATTATCATTTTTCATAAGAAAGATTCCAAGAATTTGGTGATAAGCAAAATGAGAAATAATTTGAATTTATTGTAGTGCAATTTTTTTGGCTTTTTTTCAAAAAATTATGCTAATGCATGTTGTGTGTTTAAAACTATGGACACAGTATCATGAATGAACACATAATTGGAATGCAATGCATGGTTGTGCATCAAAAGACTCTTATTCACGTGATATGCTAATGAAATGTATGTTTATGCCTTATGAGGCTTTTTCTCCTTTTTTTTTTCATGATGTGATGATAAAAAATGTGATGAATTTATTATTATATACACGAAAAAGTTAGGGTAAAGGACACAAATAGTCGCCCTTTAGTGCCTTAACATAGGTTCGATACATAAAGTTCTAATGCAAAGTATATGCAATTACAAGGATAGTTCCTTAATACCTAAAGATCAAGGTCACTAGAGCTATAGCCCATTTCACGACACTTTCCACGATAACAATGAAGCAAACAAACTCTAGTTGGGTTCTGATAATAATCATAATAACCACTTAGGAAGTACATCCATTGTGACACTACACAGACCCGGGTATAGGGCCCTACCCATGTAATGCACAAAGTGATTGTGTGCGTGCGAAGGGAGAATGCAGTGTATACCCAAACCACCTACAAAATAACTAGAAAAGTCTCAAACAGATATATAGAAATGTCATCTATTCTAGGGTTCAAAATCCGACAATTATTCTAAATATCAAAATAAAGAAGAATTTACATATGCAACTATTCCAAATATCAAAAAGAGACAAGAACATACATACCTAAGAATAAAGGGAAAAGAAAAAACATAAAGAATAACGACATCAATTTTGCACATTTAATTAAATGACATGACTCTCTAGCGTCCCTAGTGAGTTGTCATTTATCGCAACTCAAATCACAATGGGAAGGTGAACCAAAAATTAGATTCTAAAAATAGAGATTTTAGAGTCGCCACCATAATTTATTCTGAAAAACTATGGAAAATCCAAAAACATAAAGTGTGGTCTATGAAACCGGATTTTGGATGCAAGAGTCGGTTACACGTAGCGAAGTTGTTAGCACCTTACAACGCTCGTCCTAAGACAATACCTTTGATTAAATGTGTAAAAATATATGCGATTTTCAAAATATTTAATTTTCTCCAAAAAATAATAACAATTGTTCAAAAATAAACAATATTTTTTTTCACCCGATAAGGATGTACCTCGCTTTTATGTATCTCTATTCATAATGTGAAGAATCATGGTTACATAGTTCTTTATGGAAACCTATCTAGATAATTGTTTGAGAAACTTTTGATTTTTTTGGAAGTGAACCCGATAAGGATTGAACTTGCACCATTCACAATGGCGAATCATGGATCATATAGTTCTAAAAGACTATTTGTTTAAAAATGTTTATATTTTTAATATTTTAAATTTTTTGTATTTTTTGAATTAATTGAAAACAGATGTCAAGCAACGCGCCGATCAGACAAACACAAAAAAAATAAGGAAAACTATTTTTTATGATTTTTAGAACAATATATTTGTGAATATTAGAAATAATGTCCTTTAAAGAAAATGCCAAAGTTAGGTGCAAAAGAAAAAACACATACAATGTTAAAACAAGATATAATGACAAATTGAGAATGCATAAATCAAAAGAAAAAAAACTAGTAGTGACATACCTTCCAAACTTTTCAATTCCTCTCATTCTTTATCAATCTCACTCTTTCGTTACCTACATAACAACTGAATTTTCTTTTCTTTTTTTCTTTTTTTTTCCTCTGCCTCCTTCTCTAAGTTTTTTGTTTTTGTCCTAAAAGAGGTAAATAGTAGGTGTGTTTGTCTGAGTGACGATGGGAAAGAAAGAGAGAAGTGTGGAGAATCTTTTTCTTTCATCTGACAAATTTGTGTTTATATACACGCATTACAGTACACATGTAATCATGTAATAAAGTCAGCCTTAATTATAATGAACAATATAACACATAAATCATATCATAACATAATATTAGTGAGATTGATTATTGATGGGTTATTTTTCTTCATATGGGTTGTCATTGAGAGATTGTGGTTGTATAAATTTTTAAGGCTTTTGGATGCCTTCTCCACATATCCCAATTGACCACATTTGTGGCATTTTACATTTGGCCTCCACAAACACCATTGGGTTGATGGCCTTTTTTCTTGCAATAGGGATAAGATGGAAAAACATGTGTGTTATTGTATTTTCTCCTTCTGTTGTTTTTTATTATGAGAGTATTCTCTTCAATGTGATTTAAAACACCTTCAATCGCATGATATTCTCTCATTAGTCTTCGTTGTTCTTGTGCTTGGAAGGCATGTATCACCTCTGTCAAAGTAATTGTAGATAGGTCTTTTTTTGTTTTCTAAGGAATTAATAAATGCTTCATATCTTTCTAGCATCGTCACCAGAATTTTCTCAACGAGTTTGGAATCTAAAAACTCTTTTTAGAACAATTATATCTTGTTGGCAATACCCAACAATTTGTTTGAGTATTATTTAATTGTCTCATACTCCTTCATCCTTTACATCTCAAACTCCCTTATCAAGTTCAAAACTTTCATGCCTTAAATCTTCTTGTTCCCTTCATATTCTCCTTTTAAGTATTCCCAAATTTCTTTGGGAGACTTTAGGGTCATGATCCTGGTAAGGATCATTTGTGAAACACCTACAAGCAAGCATGACTTTGCCTTTGATTTTCTCGTCTTTTTATCCTTGTGCATTTTGATTTGAGTCAGGTTCTTACGACCTATAGAATGGAAGAAAATATATTACAAGTTGTTATTCCACTCTTTAATGGTGAAAACTCACATTTCGACTATTCCCAATAATTCTAACTATTATTTGGGATATTCATTCCTAATCATAATTTTCTCTAACTTGAAAAACAAATATTTCAAAAGATTTTCTGATAGCCATTTGACATGTGAGGGGTGTGAAAAGTAAGGAGTGGTGTAATATCCCGTCCGAATATTACGGATTTTAAATAATAAAAGAAAAATGTAATAATAATACTTCATTTATTATAAATCATTTTCCCAAAATCGTGGGAATTTAAAACTTTATTACAGCGATAAAACCAACTTAAATCCAATTTTATAAACACAATACATTATCAAAATCAATCTCATTATAAAGCCAAGTTCTATAATTCTAATGATTACAAAAAATCCTTAAAACTCATAAAAATAATGAAACGCTGCCACAAAGTTTCCCAACTAGCCCACGCTCCGGATCTACGCTCCACTAGAACCACCTGCAACGTCATCTGCTCCCGTGCACCGTGTACACGATCATCGCCAAACACACACAGATAGGGTGAGCTAAAGGAATATAAACATATGCAACAATTTATATAACAAAACACACACATTAAAAGAACTCCATCCTTTAGTCTCATCACACATGGCCACCACCATGTAATCTAGGTTCTACGTCTTTAGTTGATAATCTCAAGCTATCGTTGTTGTCCAACCTACAAGCCATCACTTGTAGAACATATGCGGGAACACTCGTTATTCCGTGTCATAACTTAAAGAATGCTCGTGTTACCCTCCATCCTAAGCCACAAGTCCAGGAATACTTCAGCAGCTGACCCTTGAGATATCGCCCAAAGCCTCATACACCACACACATCCAAAGCAAGCAAAACACAATGTCTGCTTCATCAAAAATCGTTTGGCGCTCCACACAAGTCGCCAGGTGCAAAAGGCTTCCAGACCGCCTGGCGGGGGACACGTGCCGCCAGACACCAAGCGCCTCTGATGCTACTGTTTCTACAAGTATCGTCTAGCAGAACAACCCTTATCGCCAAGTGCCACACGTTTCAATTCTCACTAGTACTTGTGCAGTACTGATTTTTAAGCACCCAGAACATAGTAAAAAAGAAAGTTTAATATGGTTCTACCAAGGTTTGAACCCATAACCATGCCAATTACCAAGCACATGCACAACCATTAAGCTAATTCATGTTTCTTGATAATTTCTATAAATATAAGATTATATTATCCCTTTTCACGCTCAACATATTATTATTATTAAAATTACACCTAAATGGTATGCATAGGATTCAAATCCAAGTCCTCTCAATCTAACTAAGTACTCTCAACCATATGATTTAGCACTTTTCCACATCATAAACCTGAACATTAAATGCCATAAAGGCTCCACTACTCGTATTTATTAAATAATTATTTATTTACTCATTTAAATTTCACGGGTCTTACAAGTGGGGATGAAGATATGTATAAAAAATCCTTGGGTTGTTAGGTTCATGAAAAAGGGAGTGATAATTAAAAACAAAATGGTCTTTCCCCTCATTTTTTTTTTCATCTCTATATTTTTATTTATTTATTTTTCTTTTTATGCTAAAATAAAAGTTTTAAAATCTCTAAATAAAACTTATTTAACCTTTATTAATTAAAAACATAGTTTTTATATTTTTCAAAAAAAAATTAGTTTCCCGGATGAGATTGGGTGTTGACAAATATGAAGTTATGTTTTTATTAATGTCCTCTCTAAGAAAATCTTAAAGTACAAAAAAAAAATTCCATTTTTTTATCAAATAATAATTATTTATATAATTGTTGAGTTGATTTGGGTTACTCAAAATATATTGAATAGGAATTGAACCAAAATCTCTGAGAAACAAATTGGCATGCTCAATAGAGCCTTGTGTTTTTATATTTACTCAAAAAAGGCTAGTTCTAAGAGAGTGTAACTTGAGGGGTGTAAACAATGTATGAAATTGAGAAATGATAAAGTAATCTCATCTCAACATACACAAAGTTCAATAACTTAATAACTAATGAATCACTAGTGCCTCCATTCGCTAATGTCACTTAGTCGCTAATGTCACTTAGACTGGGCAAAAACCTTAAGGGTAACTAGTAGCCAAAATATTGGTCAAAACATGTCTTCAATGCAAATAATGAGTAACCTTGTACCTATCTATGCTAGACCCCACGTGATCACAAAAAGCAAAACAAGTGCCACATGGAGAAGGTAATTTTAATGTGATTGGATCATCAACGCAAAATCTTAATGAGTGATACCCATGGGGTATGCCTACATCACTTGCCTCAAATTTTTATAGGATGAACAATATAGATCCATTGATTGGAAGAAGTAGTGTAGAACTTAATACATAGGGACAAAGATATCTAATGCATTCTCAACAAATTGATGCTAATAACTATGAAATGGTAAATGTGTTATCGATCCAAATAACAATTGTGTTGAATTCTTTGGTTCAAACTACATTTGATGGTTTTCAGAAATTAGCATATCAAATGGTTTGAATAGGGGATGCTTTGGCAATCCCTCAAGGAGAAAATGTCAAAACTCTTCAGATGAATAATAATGTTGTTAATCGACAAGAAAACACTAACTATGGAACATAGGACAACATAGTCAATTTTAATCCAAATCAAATGATAAATGTCCAAATTTTTATGAGAGGTCAAAACGTTGATCAATTATTAAACTTGAGGCAAAATAGAAGAAGAAACATTGATTATATAAGAGATGATTTTGGTTATAATCCTAATGCAATGACATAATATTTAATATTGGAAATCAAGTGCCTAAACAAGGCATGGTGTTTGGACCTTATAATAAACCTTATTTTATATCTTCTTTTCCATTTTTTTTTCTTGAGGCTGAGTTGCCTTGAGTGTATATAATTCCTGAATCCTCTAAATTTTTTGAGAGATTGAGGAGCCCACAGTTGAGCATGTTACAAGGTATCAAATTGAGTATGGAGATTTAGCCTTGAGTGAAAATTTGGAAATAAAATATTTTCCTAGTTCTTTAACAAAGAGTGTCTTCACTTAGTTTACAACTCTACCTCCAAACTTGATACATAATTGGGTTCACTTAGAAAGGAATTTTCACAAAAATTCTTTAGAAAAGAAACCCAGATGAGTCTAATTTATTTAACGAATGTGAAAGGATTTAATAATTTGAACATAAATGATTATTTGAATAGATTTCAACAGATGAAATCTCAATCTTTCACTCAAATTCCAAAACATGAGTTAGTTAGAATGACATTATCTGGTTTAGAATTTTCGTTACATAAAAAATTCGTGAATGTACTTTTAGGAGACATGGCACAATTTGGCAAATAAAGTAAGAAGAATTGAACAAATCAAATATGAAAAAAAAAAGGCATTGAAGGTTTGAAAAACCTACAAATAAAGAAAGTGTCTAATGTAGGTACTTTAAGGAATAACTTACCTGAAAGGATAAGATGACTAATTAAGTGAATATATAAGCACTCCAAGGAATAATGAAAGTAAGGGTGAGGAAGTTAATATAATCGAGTTAAAAATAGGGCCACCCTATACATGTAAGTTACTACAAAAAGGATAAATGAATGATAAGATGGCAAATCAAATTTATTCATTTGATGTATTGGAAGCTAATCAAATATTTGATGTTTTGTTGTAAGATAAATAAATAAAATTGAGTGATGATCATAAACCAGCTTCCATAGAACAAAGAAAGGGAAGAAAGTATTGTAGATTCCATAATGTTTATGGTTAGATGACTATTAGTTGGGTGCATTACAAGAATACTAGTTAAGATGTCATAGAACAAGGTACATTGAAATTCTAGGAAAAGCTTGTGAAGGTGGATACTGACCCATTCAAGAATCAAGTAGGGTACTGAGCCACTTTTCAACATTGTTGATGGTGTTGGCAAATGTAGCATTGTGAATGTTATGATGGTTGATAATGGTATTGAAGATAACGACCCTAGACATCTTAAAGTGAACACATCAAAGGTGAACTTCAAATTTGATTTGGATGAATTCAAGCTTGAACAAAACTTTTATACTGAAGCAAGAGAGTCAATTATAGATTACCCGACTCAAAAGAAAGATATGAAAATATAACATGTGTGCAAGGTGCAACACTATGTTTTATTGATCTGTTACGAAACTTTTTGAGGTTGAAAGGAGAAAGAACGTCAATATAGTTAAGAACAAGCAGCAGATGACTTAAATCGAGGCTAAGAAAGGCCAACAAAGAATTTTATTCTACATGCGAAGGTGTCATTGAATGAGTGGGTTGAAAGGCACCTATTTTACCTTAGGAATCAAATGCATATATAAGAGTAAAAATGTATTTTATAGATTATCATTCAGTTCAAACATAGGGGAAAACTATCCTTCGTTCCAAAAGTAGTACCATTAGAAGACACATTGGCTAAAAAGACAAGTTTTATGGATACAAGTGCAAGATAAAAGGGTTTTTTAGTAAGGTAGTCAAAGTCAACCCAATCAAATCTTCGCAAAGACTTCAATTACTCAAGCTGAAGACATGAATTCGAGTTATTAGGACTTCAATGTTAGGATGATAACATTTTGACCACTTCAATCCATTTTCATTTTCTTTGCTAGAATTTAATCTCCATAAACCATTCCATCTATATATATATATATATATATATATATATA
>Ga0214544_1009479_pt1 | contig 15222 bp, 9 predicted proteins | sample CNSS3metaG_FD_160074 | JGI IMG/M metagenome (GOLD analysis project Ga0214544, IMG submission 160074) | Root nodule microbial communities from cowpea collected in UCLA plant growth center, Los Angeles, California, USA - CNSS3 | ecosystem: Host-associated > Plants > Roots > Nodule | place: USA...
CGAGTCAGTCTCGCCTAGGCGAGGCACTAACAGGGGCAAAAAGAAAAACCTGGGCGAATTCTCGCTCAGGCTAGGCTGGTTCGCCCAGACGAGATCGCTATCTCGCTCAGGCGACCCCAGCTCGCCTGGGCGAGACCTCGCGCAGGAACAGAGGTGCATCTCCTGATGCTTTCGCTCAGGCGAGAGTAACTCGCCTAGGCGAAAATATCAGGTCATGCACCTATTCCCACATGCAACAAACCAGATTCTATCAATCAACAAGAAATTTTCACTAACATACGCATTACAAACACGAATTCATCACTTAATTATACAATTCAAACTCATCCATGGATTTTCCATACAATTTTGAGAAGAGGAATTAGCTTCCCTTACCTCTATAGGATTTTTAACTAGCTAGAATCCTTTCTACCAAGAGCTCCTTAATTGTACAACCTTCTAAGCTGGAAATGTAGGTTCAGAGAATAAGAATGATTGTTGGTTCTCAAAATTGACTCAACAGTAAGGAAATCTTTACAATTTTCGAATTGAAGAAGAAAATGTAAAGATTAGGTACAACTTACATGAAAAAGGGGAATTGCAGTTGAGATAGGGGATCATGAGCTAGCCTCAGGTCTGGGCTTTGAAATGGATGAAGAGTAGGTTCAGAATTCTCTTTTTGGTAGAGAGATGGTAGAGGAAAAGAAGAGAGAAGAGGTGCTGTGAAGTGTGATGAAAATTTAGTGAAGTGGGTGGCAGAGAGAAAAGAGATTAGGGGCTGAAAACTTGGGTCCCCACATCACGTATGATCTATTATAATATTTTCAAAATATTCCAATAATTTCAAGTTGTTTCTTCATTCCGACATTGCTTTTTTTAATAGGAAAAGTTTAAAACCGTTTTTTTTATTGTAAAAGTTAATGAAAGTTACTCAACGTGAAAATTGTTAGCATATAACCATTAAGTGGTTGATAACAATACAGGAAGTAATTGTTATTTTAGTTTTGTATTATTAATCTTATTACATCGGACACAACCTTCATCTTTAGGATAATTAGAGTATAATTGTGATTATTAAATAATCTCACAACGTTAGAAACCGATACTTAAAACAATTTATCGAATTAAATAATTGGGAAACAATTTCACATTCATCATAAGTATCTAGATAAGTAATGTAAAAATAATCAGGCAGATAAAAATGCTTTAATTTGGAATAAGGTGCATAAGAAACTATACAAAACACACTTTGATGTTTCAATTTTTTTTTTATCAATTCATATTTTTATAAATACAAGTTTTAGTTTAGTTTTTATGTGATATTAATGTAAAAAAATATTATACTATCAATCATTCATATTAATCATGACTTGCTGGTTGATTTTTTTTATTTATTTATAACAGGACAGTTTAGATTAAAGGAAGACGAAGATTAAAGAAAAGTGTGAAAGGCACTAATTAACGTCAACATTAATTTATAGTTGCTCTTTTATATTGTTTACCGACGAAGAGATTTGAGAAGTCTTCAAAGTTGCTTATTATAACCTTTAAAACAAATTGGTTATTATATATATATATAAATTATATATATATATATATATATATATATATATATATATATATATATAATATGTATAATATGTGTGTATTTTGGCCATTATGTAAGGATTATTAATAGTCGGAAGGATAAATAAGATTGAACGATAATATACAAATATTTTACATTCTCAACGTATTTAAATGAAAATCATAAAAATATCTTCACAAAATCTTTAAAAATATCTCAAGGACCAGCACTTGAAAAAGAAAGGATGGATGCATATAAATTGAAAGCATGAAAACGACTTATTGATAGTAAATGCATTTAGAGGAGGTTCAGGGGTCTAAAAAAGAAAGCAGTAAACTACAGACATAATTTTTCCTATAAGAAATATATTCAACAAAAGCATAAACTATTCCCATTGGTTCTTCATTTAAAAATCTGATTGGAAAAGTGATGTACTGTAGGGACTATAGATGTTGTATTTAGTGTTTTAACATGCTTTTATTAATAATAATGATTGATGGTTAATGATTTGTTAGGACTTTGATAAAAATAACTATTTTTTTAAAATAGATTTACATCTAATTACATCCCTATCTTTTAGTAAGATAAACAGTTAATTCTTTTAGTAAAATTAAAATTTGTATATTTAATCTCCTATCTTATTTTATTATATATTTTAATTAATTTATTAATATTTGTATAGATAATTTATATTTCAATATATACAATTATATTAAAAAAATATTTTTAAAATATTCAAATTAAAAATAATTTCAAAATATCTAAACTAAAAATAATTTCAAAAAATTTAAATTAAAAAATATATATTTATATTAAAATTAAAAATAATTATAGTATCTTTTAATTGAGAAAGATTAGCTACAAATATATTATTTTAGTAAATTTTTAACAATTTTGCTATGAACCAGCTATAATTTAATTCCTTCACTATTTCGTCACAAATTAGTTACAAATATATGTTATAGTAAATTTGTAGTTATTTTGTTATGAAAAAGTTACAAATTATTTCTTTCACCATTTTCTCACAAATTAATGAGAGATTAGTTACAAATATATATTCTGGCTAATCAGTAGCTATTTTTCTACAAACTTGCTACAATTTTATTCTTTCACTTTTTCCTTACAAATTAGCGAAATATTAGCTACAAATATATTTTTTTCACTAATTTCTCTAGCAAAATAGAATTTTTCTTGTAGTTTATTTTATTTTTAGTTAATATAAGATCTTTAATATTTTATCACATGTTGATATATATATATTAAAAATACATCTAGACATGAAAGTAGTTAGCCGTTTATATCAAGTTCAAACTTTTTTTTTGCACACATACTTTTCCAGATGAAACTATAACGTATTTAACTCAAGGAGTGATTTTCTCATCTATTATGGATTTTATGCTATCATCCATAAACTTAAAATTCATAATATTAATTGCTATAGAAATATTATTTAGTTGTCTCTATTTGAACAACTTGATATTAATGATACAATATGTCTAATAAATAATAAATTTTATTATAATAAACTTAAAAGAACTCTAATGCTATATTGAGAACTAAATTTTAAGTTTAATTCAACCTTAAAAAATTATTTATATACTATGAATTTGTTTTATTTAAAGTCGATAAGAGATATTTTAACAATAATATTTTAAAAATTTTAAATATTATAATAAAGTATATCAATTTAAAAATAATAACTAAATAAATTTTTGAATTAAAAATAAAAGATTATTTCAATAATATAAGAGGAGGGAACACATGGTGAGTTCGAATTTATTACTAACTATGATTAATATATGGGTCAAATATGTTATTGATGTTTTATCTTTGATCCTTTAACTTTAGATGAAAATTGGTAGTCCATCTTTGAAATTTTGACCCAATTTAGTCCCTAACTTTAGAAATTGTGGTTTAGTTTTTTTAACAAAATTTTGTTAAGTTCATTTAACGTTTTGAACGTGTTTCTCAACTAATATTGAAGTGAAAATGTGTCAAACTTAGACATGTCAAAGTGAGTTGGAACCCGTGAGCCAACCCGACTCACCACAAGTTCGAGTCGAACCGGGTTGAAAAAATAATTTTTTTGTCGTTATGGGTCAAAATCAGTTGAGCTCAATTAACCCACGGGCTATGCGGCTTCGATTCGGGTTATAGTGAGTTGATCCACTAATCCACCTAAATTTAAAAAATACACTAACTTAATAAAATTAATTATTTTAATATTTAGAAAACTCAAATCCATAACTTAATCCCTATTATCTTTTTCGTGTATGTACTTCATCAACAAAAAAATCCCTAGCTTCCCTTCCCTCTAATTCGTGGTCGTGGTGGTGCCTATTCGGTGGTGGTCGTTTGGCCGCCTGCGACGACGGTGGTCGACATTGGTGCACGACGGTGGTCGACGTTGAGGTGTGGTGGTCATGAGTTAGCAAATAAAGTGTTTGAATGTTTGACTGATTGGAGAATTGATAGGAAAATATTTCCTATAATTTAAGACAATGCTACTGCCAATGATCATCTGCAACATATTTTTGGTGAACAATTAAGCTTACAAAATAATTTATTATGTCATGGTGAATTTTTTTCATGCGAGATGTTGTGGTCATATCTTGAATCTTATAGTTCAAGAGGGTTTAAAAGTGACTGAAGTTGCTTTGCAGAAAATTAGACAAACCATTAAATATGTGAAAGGGTCAGAGGCAAGGAAAGTAACATTTACTCAGTGTGTTGTTGAAGTGAGGGGTATTAATACTAAATATGACGCTTGAAAGTGGTCTTGCATCGTCACACTTTTGCAAGTTTCACTTTGTGTGATAGAAATTTTAAACATTGCTCAACAATTGAAGAGTGGAAAAGAGCTAAGAAGATGTCAAATTTTTAGGCCATTTTATAAGATAACCAATTTGATTTCAGACACATCTTATCCAACCTCTAATGAAGATTTTATGCAATTCTTGAACCTGTAAAAGATGCAATATACCTAAATTCTAAGTCTTAGGAGTAACACCATATTGTATACCAATATATATATATATATATATATATATATATATATATATATATATATATATATATATATATATATATATATATTGCATTAGGGTTAGATTAGTACATGTTGTAATAGTAAAGCCATAGGAAACCTATTTTGCTATTTTTCTAGATTGTCCAGTTCTCATGATAGTGTATTCACTAATCATTGCTCCAATGTACTTTATATGCAATATCTTTAATTGGATATAAACAGTGAGCAACTCTGCGATCTGTGCATGATTTTTTATTGATTTAGTATTGTGCAAATTTTGATTGGATATGAGCATGATTTTTCTTATATTATGTAGTGATGCACGAGAAAATTTAGGAGGATAAAATATATACATTGTGTGTTTGATTGTTAAGAATTAAAATTATGATGTAGTGATTAAAATTTTGTTTAAAATTATGCTTTTCCATTTTCCTACCTAATTTTTGAACATTATATTCATATTCCATTTACAAAGAAGTGGAAATCAAGATTTGAACCATGACCAATTGGAAAAGCTAGCAAAACTATAAGATTGACAAAGGGAGTTAAAGCAATTGGAGGATGAAAAGACTCAAACCAATGGCGGATCTTCACCAAAATTTTGGGGGAGCCAAAATAATATACTCAAAATTTATATATTTAATATTATTGTGACTAATTCAATAAAAATAATGCATAATCTAGTATATTTATAATTATCAAAGAAATTATAGTATCTAAAGGAATATCTACCGTTTTTTCATATTTTTAAACTCATTGTAATTGAATTATAATTAAATTTTTCAGTTAACTTTTTTTGATGTAAATAATCATATTTTCTGTAAAATATTCATCTTCCATTTTATTAACATGCATTTGATTCAAAAAATATTCACAAGCTTTCATTTCATTGTTATGCGATAAACAATCACATTATCATGTTTTCATAGTTTCTCTATCAATTTTAAAAAATAAATTTATTTTTTTCATTAATATACCTATTTAAAAAATAAGTTTAAGACTAAAAAATAATTTATCATAATCTAATCAAAAGTTGAGAGACATAATTACTAAACAAAACTATGATAATAAAGTTACAATTAAAAATCGACTATGAAAAATCACATAGTACATTGTTTCTTCTTCTATATTAATAAAAAATGAATATACAAAAAGGTCATGAGATAAAAAATAATGCTAAATGTTAAACAAATAGTTCACTATTGAGATAAGAGAAAATTACCTTATTTATTTATTTAATAATAAAAGAGAAAATATGAAAAAATGAGGATAAAAATACTGAGTTTATGTCTAACTTTTTTAGGAACAAAAGAAAATAAATAAGTACGAGAGAAGAATACAACATATAAAAAAACTCAAAAGACAATGAAAGAGAAAATAAAAAATATCTTAATAATTTTATTTCTTTATATATTTAATTTTATATTTTATTATTTATTATTGTACTTTATAAAATAAATAAAAAATACTTAATTTAATTTTTATTAATTTTGAATCTAATGTTATTTAATTTAAAAATATAAATAGTTTAAAAAAATTTAAAAATTTATATAATTTAAAAAAAATTAAATAAAAAATAATGAAAAAATATAAAAAAAATTGGGGGAGGGGGCCGTGGCCCCCGCCTGCCCCTTCCAAGCTCCGCCGCTGACTCAAACAATCGTCTTATGAACCAAATGTATTGTTGTTTCATTTATATTTTGTTGAATAGTATGACAGAAACTGTGTATTATTAGCTATGTTTTCTTGGATTATATGGACACTTTCTTGGAAACGTTCATCATATATTGGTAGTGAGCATGATAAAGACATTAGTACTTGATTTTACTGTAATTGTCATCTCATTAGTTACTTAAAGAATTATTTAAATATTTGAATACTTAAAAGTAAATAAATAAATAAATAATTTATTTCTTTTTTTACACGAGTTGGTGAGCCAATCCACTTAACTCACCAACCCGTAGTGGGTTAATATTAGTTTCAAAAATTATAGCTCACCATAAAGTGAACTGAGTTAGACTTATTCATGTTTAACCTGGCTTGTGGTGAGCCAACCCGTGTAATCTGAGTTAGTTCACTTTAACATGTAACAAATTTTAGTTAAAATGACTAGATCCATACATTTCTAGAGTGTAAGAGTTATGAGAGAGAAAAAGAAACGAGAACTGTAATATTTTATGAAAGGTGATTATATACAAGAGAGGGAGGAGGAGAACCCTATATAAAGGGTTGTAAGACCTATGCAACAGATAATAGAAAACTAAACTAACAGTAATAGAAACTAACAAAAGCTAAATCCCTAAACATAAAGTTGAAAAATTAAATTGAATCAAAATTTGAAAAAAACTAATTTCAATTTTTAGGACAAATACATATTTAACCCTTAATATTAACAGGATAAAAATTTTTTCTAAATTGAAAGAAAAAAAAATCTCCTTCACAACGGGCACGTGGTTCATTGGAATTATGAACTAATATGTTCGCAAATAAATCACTAACTTCTTTTAATTGACGGCTGAATGCACCACCATTTTTCAAGTCCGAAATAAGTAAGTATCGATTTTTAGAATCACTTTGCGCAATTGGTAAAACAAAAATTATTGGAATTTAATCTCCTTTCCGCAAGATGTAAACAATGTACACATGAAGATAATGTCTACATTTATGGAAAAAAGTAATTTTAACACCAGCTTTTGAAAATACATTCATTTGAGAACCGTAATCATTGAAAAAAAATATATTAAATTAAAATATTAATTGGATTATTCAATAAAATATAATTAAAGAATAGTATAATTATGAAGAAGTGTCAAACTATCACTCCTCTATATTTACCTGTAAAATGGGCTACTTGCTATAATTATTTACCACTTTTTAATAACATATACTTTGGATAAGGTGATGAAAAAGACTTTCATTAGATAAGGTGTTTTAATTAACCTACCTCCGATGTGACATATTTATCTTATCTAATCCTTTATCTTTTTATTTTCAAACAAGTAAATATTAGTTTATAAAAGGTATTTATTTATAGAAAATATTTATAAAGAAACCCGATAATCGTGAATAATGGGTTAGTTTTAAAAATGTGACGTGATACGAAGGTGCGTGAAAATTGTCGAGTTGTTTGAGTTTTCAAAAAAGTGCTTTGTTTAGGCTCCCTCAATTGTGGAGTTTGATTAGCTTCCATAATTTTATATTTATTTCAAAAGTTGGGTTTGTACTGGTTGGATTAAGATAACAACGCGTCTCATTTTTTTAGTCTGAACATGAGAGCTTGCAATTCATGTGCTCAAACTTCTCAAAGAATTTGAAGTAAAATAAAATATATTAATACTCAAAAATACATTTTCATTTTGTTCGTTGGTTGATGTATTTATTTCGGAAATTCAGTTTGAACAATTTCTTTAATAATTTGTTTCTTATTAGTTACTATTATTATATGATTTTTGTTAAGATTGTTCGTTTTAAGTTTTAAAGACAGCAAGTGATAAACTCAATATTTTGAAACTAGATTGTTTCTACTATTATTAAAATTATTTATAATTACAGACACGTGTCTTATTAACCTAAAGGGCAGTTAGAAAATTATTATCATAATTTATTTCGTATTAGATGAGTTACTTTGTGCTTAGTTAAAAAAATACTTGTTTTAATGAAATAAGCATTTATTTTTTTTAAAAAATGTTCGTCTCATTAATTTATTTATATTTTTAACGAGTATAATTTATCTACTTATTAAGTGGATCATTATTTGAAAAATTGCTTTCTTTTAGAAACTCGAGCTCACTTTTTGTTTCTTTTCTCTGCATATCTTTAAAACTCTAAAAATTAATAGTTTTCGTTTTTATATAAAAACTTGGCATTTTATGTTCGAACAAAGATCATATGAATTGAAACGAAGCAAATCGTTTCTCAGAATCACTTCGTTTATCCTTTTTTAGCTAAAGAATTACTCGCACTAGGCTAAGAGATCACTTATAAAACAATCAAGCGTAAAAGTGAAATTTGAAGAAATGATGGGGAAGGTAGAAAATAATGGGCTGCAGTAAGCAATTGCACTAGGGTAAGAGATCACTTTCATAAAACAAAAGTGAAATTTTAAAAAATATGGGCTGCAGGTAAGAAATCATGGAGTGCAGTAAGCAATTGCATAGAGTAATAAGGAAGTTTAGTTTTGGGTCCAAGATACTACAGTGCCCAATAATATGGTCCAACATTGCATGATATTCGGCGTCATTTTTTTGCCGAAGCCCATTCAGAAGGAATTAATCATTGATCCTTTTATAATCTTTCAGGGTTTTATAATCAAAACTTCAAGTCATAAATAAATGTTTTAACATATTTTATCGGGTGAAAGCAATAATCAGCATGCCCTTACATCATGAACAATCTCATAAAATATATGGATAGAAATTAGTATGACAATGTGGCCGACCTGACTGGTTTATATATGTTTTGTATAGGGCTGTCAAAATGTTAATTCGGCTCGATCTGGTTTGACCTATCACGGGTTGATCATTTAGTGAGCCAACCCAACCTGTCTCACTTATTAACAAGTTAAAAAAATTCGAACCTGACCCAATCCACCACGGGTTGGTGGGTTAAACGGGTTGGCTCATAGGTTCATTTAATTAAAAGAAATACATTTTTTTTATTTTTTTCAGTCAAAACTAAATTACAATTCTAATTAAAATCTAAATAAACTTTAATACAATCCAAATACAAACCAAAATCACAAAAATACAAATTATCTATATGTGTAGGCTAAAAAAAATAACATAACATGATCCAAATACAAAGACTAACTTAACAAAAAAAACTTGTGTGACCTTTTTATTTGTGGATTGGTGAACCAACGGGTTTAACCCAAGTGAGCCGGATTCTAAATAAGCTGGATCACAAATAAACTTTGTAAAAAAATTCAACTCCACCCAACAAGAATCCGTGATAAACAGATTGACTCGCGAGTTTTAATCTATTTTCACACCTCTAATTTTGTAGGTGATTCACAAAATATGAAGCTGGCCTGTCCATTCCACTTTAAAAATCAGATTGAAAATTCTGGCCCGTTCTATTCTGCGTAGCTATTGGCCTGAGTATGCAGCCCAGTTATATTATTTTTTGTAAATCTCTGATTCGTCTTTGATCCTCTTCTCTTTCCAACATTTTATTTCCCACATTTTCCGCTGCCAGATACCTAATGAGTTAATTTATTCACCCCCACTTTATTTCATGCAAACTAATTAGTTCCCATTTGGTTTTCACACTCAAAAATTACTTTTCAATATTTTAATATAAAATGTTCATCATAATCTATATTTATTATTTAAAAAGAACATTTATCAGTAAATTTATTGATTAAAAAGTAAAAAATTGTTTATAAGTCATCATGGTGCCACCACTTTAATTGTATATGTTTCAAGCTTATTAAAACTTTCATTTACAGGGACGCGAACACTGCAACCCAGAGTACATGATTGACACTGGCTCCACTCCACCTCCAAATGCAACAACAGGATTGCAATGCGTCCACCCAACTCTAATGTAACTGAGGAAAGGGTTGTGAATAGCGTGAGTATATATTTGGCTTTACCAAGTTTAATATTCAATCTCAAATTCATCATATAGACTACAAGAAAAATTACAAGGCATCATTAGGAATTTCACAGACATACCAATTCAAAATAAAGTACCATGAGACGCATGAAAATTACGTAATTTCTTCTCCTTTTGCGTGAGCTGTAGCCACTTCATTCAACCACTTGTCCTTTTTTGTCTGTGTCTTCACTAATAGAGGCTATGTGAGGTGAAAAAGATGGCATATAAAATGGTGGGAGGGAATAATAATTGAGAAGTGGGAGTGTAGCATTTTGCGACTGAGCATGGCCCTCAGCTTCACTTTTGCAGCCATTATTTTCCTCACTCTTCACACAGTTCACTCATCTAACCCACCATTCGCTTGCGATTGGTCCAATCCTGCCTCCAAATCCTACCCATTCTGCAACCCCAAACTCCCCATCCCCCAACGAACCAAAGATCTTCTCTCCAGACTCACACTTCAAGAAAAACTCTCCCAACTCGTCAACACCGCTCCTTCCATCCCCCGCCTCGGCATCCCCGCCTACCAGTGGTGGAGCGAGGCCCTCCACGGCGTAGGAAGCGTCGGCCCCGGCATCCACTTCAACGGCTCCGTCTCCTCCGCCACCAGCTTCCCTCAGGTCATCCTCAGTGCAGCCACCTTCGACCCCCTCCTCTGGTACCGAATCGGACGCGCCATTGGGATCGAAGCCCGCGCAATCTATAATGCGGCCCAGGCCCAGGGCCTCACCTTCTGGGCTCCCAATATCAACATCTTCAGAGACCCGCGATGGGGCAGAGGACAAGAGACACCCGGCGAAGACCCTCTCCTCACTTCCCGCTACGCAGTTTCCTACGTCAGAGGCCTCCAAGGAGACTCCTTCCACGGCGGCAAGTTGAGGGGCCACCTTCAAGCCTCCGCCTGTTGCAAACACTTCACCGCTTACGATCTGGACAATTGGAAGGGCGTGGATCGCTTTCGCTTCGATGCTCGCGTAATTAACCACTTCACTCCACACACCACTCAATCACGTACCTTTTCTCTTTCTTCTGAACTCTTGGATATGATCCGTTTCAGGTGAGTCTGCAAGATTTAGCGGACACATACCAGCCTCCGTTTCAGAGTTGCGTACAGCAAGGAGGAGCCAGCGGGATAATGTGTGCTTACAACCGCGTGAACGGTGTTCCGAGCTGTGCGGATTTCAACCTGTTAACCAAAACGGTCAGAAAAGAATGGCGTTTCCGTGGCTATGTTACGTCTGATTGTGGAGCCGTCGGGATCATACATGACCAGCAAGGGTTTGCAAAATCAGCGGAGGATGCTGTAGCCGATGTTCTTCGTGCTGGTATGTCTCTCTCTTCTGCCTCACTCCACACACATAGCTTTAATCGCACTGTTAAAAATCTTGGTTGCTAATTAAAACCACAAAGTAGCTTAAAGTGTGATTACCTAAATCGCATGTTCCTTGTACGTAGAAGCTTTTATCATCTGTCTATTGTCGGTTTACAGTAACATGGCTTTACAATGTTATTCATTCTCAATCATATTAATGCCAAAGTCGCTGGCTTGGCCCAGTTATATTAGGTCCCATAATATGTTTATCGGTATTTCCTATTTTGCCTTTCTATATGTTTTAATGTTTCACATTTTAGGTTTCTAAGGTTCTCATTTTTGTATTTTCATTTCTTCTGTTAGTTTAGTAATGCCATGAATGATGCATATATCAATAAGATAAATTATAGTATGTATTATTTTCCGACATCTGTGAGCCCCACAAAGTAGACTTTCTTTCTACTTTCCATACAGAGCTTAGGTATGTGTATTTTAACATTTAAGAAAAACGTATGAAATACAGTTTTTTAAAAAATAAAATTATAAATAAAACATGTTTAATTAATAGATTTAAAGTTTTAAAAACACATTGAAAACAAAAAAAATGTTTGAAATTATAAAAGTATTAGTAGCTACAATTTGGAGAGAAAGAGCATGTTGGCTTATAAAGGAAAAAAATAATCCAAAGTAACTAGTTTGAGATTTTTTTAAATAGAAAAAAAAATAGGGAGTTTTGGATTTTAAAGAGGGTTGGGATGATATATTAGGAAAATGTTAAAAAACACGAAATTCCTTTTGACGAAAACAACTAGAATTTTTGAAAAGAGAAACGGTGGTCCCTAGAAAAATTATTTTCACCATTGTGATAGGAGTTATGTTTTCTGTTAACTTACATTGATATTGTTAAAACTTTCAAATTAATATTTGTTTAATTCGTGTTTTTGGGGCAAAAGTAGCCCTGCTCTTTCGAAAATACTTGTTTTCTATCACATAATGATTTCCGTCAACGCAAATATTTGGTTACAGGTTTTTCGTAACATGTTTTCTCCAACTATTAAGCACTCCTCTAATAATTATCAACTCTCTCAGTGATAGGTGGAGTAATCGGACAATGTTTTATTGATTAATCCCAAAAAGTTAACTTTTTTATATGTAAAAAAAAAGTTGTAAAGTAAAATAATGCGTGTAAAAATTTGTTAGGAGTCAGACTAATAGTGTCCAGAGTAATATTATCATCTCATTAACAAGCAGAAGTTAGTTTGACTCAATAATTTTTATGATAATAAACAAACATAAACTAGATTTGTTTGAAGTCTCTGAAGAATGTTAAACTATCTTATACCAGAATGGTGACATTTTTTCATCTGAACCAAACTTTTCAGAAGCATCGCAGTGAATATGTTGTTAAACTTTGCAGGGATGGATGTGGAATGTGGTAGCTATCTGACGGATCATGCTGAATCCGCAGTGTTGCAGAAAAAAGTATCGATGTCTGAAATAGACCGTGCCCTTCACAACCTGTTCTCTATTAGAATGAGGCTAGGCCTGTTTGGTGGAAATCCAAGCAGTCTCCCATTTGGCATGATTGGTCCCAATCATGTGTGTTCCAAAGAGCACCAATATCTAGCTCTTGAAGCTGCAAGAAATGGCATTGTCCTCTTAAAAAACTCTCCCAAACTTCTACCACTTCCAAAAACAAGCCCCAGCATTTCCTTAGCAGTGATAGGTCCCAATGCCAATGCTTCTCCACTAATTCTTCTTGGAAACTATGCTGGCCCTCCTTGTAAATTTCTCACAATATTGCAAGGCTTTCAGCACTACGTTAAGAACGCCGTTTATCATCCTGGCTGTGATGGTGGACCAAAGTGTTCTTCGGCTCAAATTGAGGAGGCAGTGGAAGTTGCAAAAAAGGTGGATTATGTGGTGCTGGTTATGGGATTGGATCAAAGTGAAGAGAGGGAAAAACGTGATCGCATTCATCTAGACTTGCCGGGCAAGCAACTTGAACTCGTGAACAGCGTTGCTGAAGCTTCTAAAAAACCAGTTATTTTGGTGCTGCTTTGTGGAGGGCCTGTAGATATCAGTTCAGCCAAGTATAACCACAAAATTGGAGGCATCCTCTGGGCTGGTTATCCGGGAGAACTTGGAGGCATTGCACTTGCACAGATTATATTTGGTGACCACAACCCAGGTGATGATATTTCTTTGCTATTTTATCAATGAAAAACATGATTCACAAGTTTATTACTGAAATGGTGTGTGCTGTTGCCTGTCATGAATACTATGTAGGAGGAAGACTCCCTGTTACTTGGTACCCAAAAGATTACATCAAAGTACCGATGACAGACATGAGAATGAGAGCTGATCCTTCTACAGGCTATCCTGGGAGAACTTACCGGTTTTACAAAGGTCCAAAAGTGTATGAATTTGGCTATGGACTGAGCTACTCAAACTATTCCTATGAGTTTGTTTCTGTTACACATGACAAGCTTCACTTGAACCAATCATCCACTCATTTGATGGTTGAAGATTCAGAAACGGTAAGGTACAAACTAGTTTCTGAGTTGGGAGAACAAACCTGCCAAAGCATGTCACTCTCGGTCACAGTGAGAGTTCAAAATCATGGAAGCATGGTGGGGAAGCATCCTGTACTGCTGTTTATGAGACCTAAAAACCAGAAAAGTGGAAACCCTGTGAAACAGTTGGTTGGTTTCGAAAGTGTGATGCTTGATGCAGGGGAAATGACTCATGTTGGATTTTCGGTAAGTCCTTGCGAACATCTTAGTAGAGCAAATGAAGCTGGTGCAATGATTATTGAAGAAGGGTCTCAGGTGTTGCTTGTGGATGATCAAGAGCACCCAATACATATAATTGTTTGATGCTACGGATTTATTCTTCAACTGTCGCAAGCTAATTTAGCTGACATGTTTCTGAAGCACGCTGCAGTTTGGGATTATGAGACCACGAAATGTACTATAATTTGATTTGATTCGTGGATCCATCCATGGTATTTGCATCTGAAATTCAGACGACCGAATCGTATTTCAGTATGTTAAATGTAAAAATGTTGTTCCTCGTTGATTGTTGAACGGGATAAACCTGGTCACTAAATTAAACTGTATGGATTATCTAATAATTTTTTTTTATCCTTTTCGCTTCTATGGATTTTTTTTTTTTTTTCTTATAAACTAGTCAAGTCTTTTGGGTATTTATTTTGAAATATATTTTCTGAAATGTAATGTGCATTCTGAAAAATCAATTCCAAAATAAATGAGAGGTGAAAAAAAAGTTTAGGATGTTTTTCCTGGAAAGTCGTAATGCTGGGAACTAAGCACAGAGGAAGGAGGGAACTGGACCTAGGGATGGCAATGGGGCGGGACGGGTCTCACTATCTCATACTCATTTTCGTAAAAATAATTTATCCTCATATCCAAATCCAACGGGTATCAAACTTTTGTCTCATCCTCATCCCCATTCCCACCGGGTAACGAGTGTAATTTCGTACCCATACCCGTTTTCTTACTACTTTATTATTAATTTTAATTAATTTTTATAAAAAATTACGGTAAAGGAAACCTAATATTATTAAATATTCAATATTAGGAGTATGATTATTTTTTCAATATCAAATACTTTGAAATAAATTATAATTGTTTACATTTTAGATTATAATACCAAATAAAATTTGATGAAAACCAAAACATTTATTAAATTTGCAAACATTAATGAAACCTA
>Ga0214544_1009487_pt1 | contig 15205 bp, 7 predicted proteins | sample CNSS3metaG_FD_160074 | JGI IMG/M metagenome (GOLD analysis project Ga0214544, IMG submission 160074) | Root nodule microbial communities from cowpea collected in UCLA plant growth center, Los Angeles, California, USA - CNSS3 | ecosystem: Host-associated > Plants > Roots > Nodule | place: USA...
AAAATACAGATATATATATATATATATATATATATATATATATATATATATATATATATATATATATTAGTAAAAAACATCATGAATCTTCATTCAATAATGGTGGTCAAATTCTTACACCACAGAGGAGTAAATTACTTCCAGATACTGTGGAGGCATTTATGTGTCTCTAAGACTGGTTATGGACCAACATGGAAGGTAATGAAATTAACACTTTTACTTATGTATTTTAATTAAGTGATTGTTAGAAATGTTTACTAAACTTCTTATGTTTTAAGGCTCTTCTAGATTAAAATTGGACAACATGAAACTTTATACAATGTTGCAAGAGGTGGACATTGATGAAGTTAGTAATTTTTTTAATATTTTATTCAAAATAAACTACGATATAAATTGATAGTGATTTTTTATTTGTTTGTTTTTCAACAATCAATCGGGGAAAGTGAACTTGTTGATCCAAACACTAATTATGGTTAAATATTTATTTTTTAAATTATTTTTGTAAATACCCGCGGGTACCCGTAGATACCCGCAAATATGAAAAAATAGACGGGTACCCGCATAACGGATACCCGACGGATATGGACACGGATACGGGGCGAATATTTATCCAGTGGGTAGGGTACGGGAGAATTATTACCCGTACCCTACCCGTCCCGTTGACATCCTTATGTTTAATGTTCTGTTAAAACTTTAATAATATAAGTAATTGTCCCTCGCATATATAATTAAAATCTCTTCTTATCAATTTAATTAATGTCCAGTGATTTCAACAAGTGAGTGACATTTTTAATGATTTAGTACATGGACTAAAATCTATAAATTTAAATTTGATTAAACTTCTTGTAAATTGAGTTTGCAAAATAGCTCTTCGTTGTCTTCATTTTTCAAGACAAATTAAGACAAAACTTAGTCAATAATTGGAGTTAACTAAAAATTGAAAGCAGATACATTTTTAATTTTTCTTTAACTTTAGTTGGGCCTTTCAATAAACTGAACATGCCACATGCCTTTTTCTTTACAAAAAACGTTTTTAAATTCTTATGGTTTTAACTAAATGTGATTCGACTGTATTTTTACTGCTGAATTTGATCCTTAGATTTTAAAGTATAAATCCCTCATAATTTTTAAAAATATAATGAATTTTTAAAACAGTGGGACGAAAGTAGAAATACTTTGAGCTTTAATTGACAATTCAGAAGCTAAAAAATATTATTTTTCTTTTATAAAATTCATTTATATCCATTACAAGTTATAGTTACTAAGATTTTTTTTCTTACAGCAGTTACTAAGAAGAAAAAAAATATTCTTCTTATTTCTTTCATAATTTATTACATCAGTTACATATAATCCTGAAACATGATTTTGCTTCAAATAAGCATAACGATTCCGGATAATAAAAGATGGACATAAAATGATATATTTTTTTTCATTATGACACATATTCCTACCTAATCTAATTATTGGAATTACTTCTTTCACTTTTCAATTTAAGTAATCTACAGAGACAAGGTTGGTATGGGGGGATTTTTTTCAATTAAAGAAATATTTTATTTTCTAGAAATAATTGTAATTTAAAAAAAAATGGATCTCCTCTCACACTATTAAGAGTGTAAGTGTTACATTTAGAAAAAAAATGAGGACATATACTTTCATTATCTTTAAGATTTTAAGTTAGAAATGATGTCATAAACTCATATTTCATTGGTGTTGTATTTTTCGATAATCTTATCTCGAAAGATCTAATTGTGGTATCAGAACCAAATGAAATTTGATATTTGAATAACTGGATTTTTAATTGTATTTACATTATAAATGTAAAAGGAAAATAATACTATGACTTTATTTTTTGACTTCCATCCTTAAGTTTCTGAAGTAGTTTAGTATAGACCATTGATTAATGTATCACTTTTTTTTTTTTAAAAGAATCAATAATTCACACTAAATCACATCAGGAGGTAAAATACGTGAATAAAAAATAAATTCATAGGATAGTTTTTCGATGTAAAAATATAAATATGAAAATTTGTTTTGTTTGATAAACGCGTATTCATGAAAAAGATACAAGTACAAAGATTTTATTCTTCTATGAAAAGTTATTTCGTTTTAAGGCACTATATTCTCTTACCAAAAGACAACACCATGTGAAGCATTATTTCTCTTCGCCATTACGAACCTAAAACTGTTTTTTTTTAGACTCACAGAGTTCTGCACCTTCCTTATTTTCTCTCTCTTGCATAATTATCATCACCAATCTTTTCAACACTACTTTCACCCAAGGAGACTAGCTTACTCCATTTCATTCTACCAGACAACAATCTAAACAAATTCTTAAAATTCATCATCGAAATAGTTTTCCTCAAAATGTTAAAAAACTTAACTTTCTCATAAACTAAAGTTGAACCGATGATGTAGTTACCAACCCTTTTGTTGGTAGCACTGGAACGAACTACTAGCGGGACCATGTCACAACTCATTGTGTCTCTGTATTTTCCAGTTACCCCAAAACAGATACCATAGATCCAAAAAAGAAAGTTGACTCTGATTTCTACCTATAACTGGTATGCACACTGAGCTGCATTAAATGTCGTGCATGTGTGTGTGGCTCTCTTTAACTTTGTGACTCACTGTTTCTATAGATAGGTGACAACTTATCTGCTCTTTATAGTTACACATTTCATGTTGCAACACTTTTTCTATAACTAGTGTTTGTGCTAAAACAAGATGTGTCAAAATCTCAGTGCTGTTTTGTTTGTATGTGTAATTTGAGGATGATGAAGCACTGGGATTTGGTGGCTTGAAGGGGTGCCAGCCTTGTGTGGTCTCAAATTTCGACAGTGTTACTTTCAAATGATTTTTGACAACTTCACATCTTACAAAGCCTCTTGTAGTGGTCCATGGTCAACTGAGGTGTCATTTCTTGAATAATCCAATTCTGGTTTAATTATGCCCCCAATGGGTGATGCAAAGCCACTTCTGTTTTGTCTTTATAACTGGATGTTACGTTATTATTTCAGAGCTTTTTGGTGATTGTACTCAAACGACAGAGATCTTGGAATCATTAGACAGAGATGTTACCTCTTTAAACAAAATGAATGAATGAACCCCACCATGGAACAGTAGAATAGCATAAAACATTACCATTGCTTGTTTCTCCACGCTACTACTTCCTGAAGTTGACGATGTGAGCGAGCCACCACCCTCTTCTTTTTCTTTGGATGTGCGATCGGAAATCGATTCTGCTCACGGACTCTTCTTTTTGCTTTTTCTCCACCCCTTTTAAAAGCCTCTTTTCCCAAGTAAACTCTTCTCGTTTTCATTTTGTAATGATAGCCCTTTTGACCACCAATAATAAAACATGAATCTTATTGATTTCACCACACTGCTATCACCAAAAACGTTACCCCAAAATTTAGTCCACACACAAAGAGGACATAAACACCACTCACATGGTTATCTTCATGCCATGCTATTGGACTAGAATTCATTCCTTTCTATAGTCATTCTTACAGTGGCTATGATACCACTGTAAGATTTTTTTACAATGAGAGACACAGAGATTAGGTATCAATAAGTCATGATATAAAAGATCAGCATACTACTTTCGACTTAAAATCTTAAATTTATGGATCTTTTTATTTATATACTGGTTAGTTATCTTAGTTATTTTTAACCCATGCTTGAAATTCCTTAGAGTAGATTCTTCTCTGAATTTGAAGAGAAGTATTAGTATACTAAGCAATGGAGGGATATGAATCATAAAATCCAGTTGTAGAAAATAACCCATCTGAAATAAGACAAGACTCAAACTAGTCACAATTTATTGAAGCAAACTTGTGATGATGATATACATTTGCACAAATATAGTAACATTCACTGGTACAATTGACTTAGGAAAGCGGCACACTTTGGTTACATATCTCATATCTGTCGTATACGGGACAAGGAAAAGGACTTTACAAGTTACAACCATGACAAGAAAAATTAAAGAACAAACTAGAATGGAAAAGTAGCAAGAAATAAGCCTCCTAAATAGTCCTTCTAAGACATACGACTGAAATCTTCTATGATTAATACTTAGTTGTGGTCCTGCTGTTTTGAATCTGGATTAAGAGGTGTTCTTCCCAGATTTGATAGTCTCACTTCACCAGCTTTTGGACTGAGGGGACCCCTTGCACCAGATCGAGGACTTTGCTCAGTTTTGAGCTCACCCACTCGTGAACTAAATGAGAGACGTGGGCTTAGATGGCTTTTAGGATCAGTTCTTGGTGTTGGGGTGGAGCTTGTGATCTTTGGACTGCTAGTGTGCCTAAACTCGCCACGGCTTCTTGTGATAACTTCATCTAGGATCTCACCTTCTCCAACATGAGAAGCACCACCTCCAAACTCTGATTGCTGTTAGGACAGTTGAATCGAATATAAGTAAATGTATCCACAAAAACATATATAACAGTCACTCAAATGTGGATTATCATAAAAGACAACTTATATGTAATTCGATTGATGTTTTTAGCGTTGTTCTTCAATCAGAATTGAAGTTTTAATCTTAGTAATCTGTGTTAACCTTTATTATGTTGATAATCAAAGTGAATCTTCACTTTATGGTTTAAAAACAGTACTTAAAACACAGGAGAGTGTGTATATAAGTTTTGCTTATCATAAATTTAAGCTAAGCTTGTTGTATACGAAAAGAAATCGTACTGTTGCAAGGTTGAATGGCAAAGCTGTTTGCTCTTCATACGCTGCTGCATCCAAGTCTTGAAGGTGTGCCCCCTTGAAAAATTTGGGGAGAAAGTACTGTCTTACCGGAACTAAGAGCATGATCATCATAGGGAACATGACCCCCGCGATAGGAACCCATGTTAGTCCAAAACATACAAGAAGGTAGATGGTTTGGAAAATGGTGAATGTTGCTATTGTCTTGAAAGGAACTGTTTCTACAAAAGTAGCATGGTAATCCTCAAGAACCCTGCACTCAAAGAAGAAATTTGTTGATGATAAGAGCCATGGAACAGAGGATTGAACAGTAGAAGGATAAAAGAAATACAAGTTTTTCTTACTTGTATCTTCTGCTTGGAGCAGTGAAGAGCAATAAGATCCTTTCCCAGAATTGGTTTCCTGGCAAACTTTCAATGGCCATGAAGGCAAAATAGCCCCAAAGGACTGAGGTTGGTATTTTCTTGAGGACAGGCATGGCTGCAACGCATCCTCCCACCATTATTGCTTGAAACAAGTTACTCAGCCGCTGTTCCTTAACCTCCACAGGCAGCAAATCGTCTATTTCTTTCTCAACGTCAAATATAGTCTCATCTACCGGGGCATCCATGCTTCCCATACTAGTAGCTGCTTGAATAGTTGATTCTTTAAGTTCTTTTAGTCCTTGTGCCTGATCATAATAACATAGTGACATAAATAACATTATGTCATGTTCTAATACTTCAAGGATAAGAAGAAAGTTAGCATTCTTACTCGAGCAGAGGGATCCTGGTAAATAAGAGGCGTCTGCATTTGATGGTAGGCTTCTACCATGTTTCCATATAACTGTCCTAAACTAGCATTCTTTCCCATACTTTTTCGTGCGGCTACCACCAGTTTGTTCCGAAGCAACTGCACCACCATTGCTCTTTTTTAGTGTGACTTGTTGATATAGTGCTTAAAATTATAAATTAATTAGGAACAAATTGACAGAAACACTGATTTGATTACCTGATGTTTAAGAGTTGCAAGACTCTTTGTGTGCATTGGAGACTGTGGTATGACTCCATTTGCTGGAGGAATTCCAATAAGGCCACACATTAAGGTCTTCCCTCCAGAAAAAAAAATTGCCTTTAGAAGAATAATCATTCAATTAAATGTAAGTATGTACTACATAACAATTAAAGATTTTAAAGTAGTGAGTGCATGAGAGTTTAGCCATTAAGTATTAAATACGACGAATTAAAGTTAAGCGAGGAAGGAACACGAAGAACTGGCTCACCAAAAATCCCAAAAGGAGCAAGTCGTAATGGTAAGAAGATGGCTTCCTCAAATTGAACTCCTTCTGCTGGGAAAGCTGTGATGCTACACTGTGGTCAAAGTAATAAAGCACAGCAATCATGGTGGCTGGGATAAATGCTCCAATTATGTAGACAACAGGAACATGAACCATATCCTGTTATATTCATAACAATTAAGTACTTTTATCAGAAGTCCATTTGTGAGTAAAAAAATGGAGAATTAAAGAACAAGCAGTTGATTTACATGCCTTGACCACAGTCCAATTCTCATATGCACCCGGTGACCATGGATTCGGGCTGAAAAGGCGCCTTGGAATACCTTGTGGAACACTTCCAGAAGGCAGGTAGGACACACCTGTCCAAACTAGGACCATAAGTGGCACACCATAGTCTGCTATTAGGCTGCGAAGCCAACCTGTAACAGATTAATTGTTTCAGATGTCATAGTCCTCACCTAAAAAATTTAAGGTTTTGGAATTGTAATTTGTCTATGACATTGTGACAAACACTTACCACTACCATAACGCCATGACCTAGCCTTTCTGCTTCTTAGTGCAGTGAGGAGAAGGCCAAACGAAAGAACTAGAGCAAACATCCCGTTAGCAAACCTCCATGAAGGTAAGAACTGAATTGATTTTGGATTTTCTCGTTGTGGTATGCGAAACTCATCCACGAGTCCCTGAGCAATTACGACAGCAGGGTTTTAAATTAATTTGTCCAAAGTGCATTGCTAATTCAGGTACTAATATATGATTTGAATTCTTAGAATCAAGCAATAACAACAAATGAATGACAAGGTAAACTTCGATGACTGATCTTACTTTGATAGCTTGCTGCATGAAGAGCATTGCAATAAGCATGCCAAATAACTCTCCTGCAATACGGGTAAACCTGTTGATTATAGAGCAAGCTCCCAAGATGGCCAGGAGAAATAGCAACACCGCAGTCCAGACACATACCCTACAGAATCAGGTGAAAGGAAAAAAAAAGGGACAATGTTAAACCAGGATTTGATGAATGGTACTAGAATGTCGTAAAAACAAATACATAAATAAACAAAAACATATTCACCATCCAGTCCATGCCAGAAACAAATCCCGGCCCAACTCTGGTCTCTCTTTTGCAAAATTGAACATGAATGTGTACATGATGACGGTAGGTTCTGCCACTCCTAAAATCAGCAAAGGTTGACCTCCAAGGATTGAGTGTATGATGCCACATATCGAAGTGGATGCCAATGTTTGAACAGCAGTTAGAACACCGTCTGCAAGTGAAAAACAACAGGCACGCTTTATATTATTTTCTTTCTGATGAGAAAGAAGAGTACATTAAAGGTAGAATATTCTGTACCAGTGTCTCGCTCTAGTTGTTCCCCGAATGAAATGACTGGTATTGCTGAAGCAAAGAATATGTATGTGGTGGGAGCCCAAATCCTGTAAAGGGATGTAAAAATTTGAGAAACATTGAAATCTTTGAATACATGTCCCCACTAGTAGCTAAACAAGATCAGCAATATATATATATACATACCTTAAACCTGCTTTGAATCCACCCGTCCAATCTTGCTTGTAGCACATCAACCTTCCTCGGAGATCATTCTTGATTCCTTCAAAGGGTACAAATGTTTCTTCCATATCTTCTTCCAAAGGGTCAAAAGGGAATCAATATAGACTTCCAAATAACACTGCCAATCAGAAAGCAACAATGTGTAGTTTACATGATTTTTGTTGTTTCCAATTTGTTTTGGCTAGATTTCTTGACAAGGCGCAATCAGAGGCAAAGCGAGGGAGGAAAATGGAAGAATGTGGGGACAAAGAAAACAAGAATTTAGCATGAACAGTGCAGTTTGGCCTGTGGAGACATATGGGAGAGTGAGAGATTGAATGGTGTGTGAATATGCCAAGAATCCAGCTGTACCAAAAGCAGGGTTTGGAACTCGGGATAGATGCTCTTATTGGTTAACACCAACAAAGAGCAAGTTGTATTGTATTGTATTCTTCTCGAGTGCTTCCTAATAACAACAATGTGTGTGAGGGTGGAGTATTTATAAGCTTTAAAAAGGCAAAGTATTCAAGAAACAAATGGAGGTAGATTTGGTGTGGAAAGCAGTGTGTGTGTGTGTGTGCCACTGACTTCGCTTGTAAAATGTAAATACAGATCAGTCCAATCTTTCCAGCTTCATCATCATCAACACTCCTTCAATGCTTTTTTTCCAAAAGTCAGCATCAAAAAATAATCTGGTCCCACATCGTTCAACAAAATGCAGAGTTCATAAAAAGAAGTACAGATTGAATCCTTTACAGAAAGTAGTAACTTACGCCATGCCCTCCTTAACTTATAAGATAATGTCTAAAAAAGTTACGGTAATTAGTGACTTTAAAACACATCAAACATTTGGTGTGAAAATGGATGGAACTCGCGAGCCAACTCGACTCATCACGGGTTGGATTGGGATGAAATATTTTTACAAATTTTAATACGGATTGATTTTTGACCCGGTTCATCTAGAATCTAGTTCACCCTATCAATCCGAGATTTGAATTTTGTTTACTCGCTAAAAAGTGAGTCGGATTGGATTAGCTCACTAAATCATTAACGTATTTATCTATATTAGTATGAGTCGTTGAGTATATAGCAACCCATTTAGTTGACTATGCCATTTTTTTAAGTCTATTATTCGATCTATTTGGGTGAGTACATGATTGTTTGCGTTGTGTTGAAGAATGCATTAAACTAGGCACCTTAACATGGACAAAAGCAAATTCATTACCAGTAAAAAATTCTAAAGGAGTGGAATGTGCTGTAGTTAAGAGATTAATTATGCTTAGGTTGTTGATTATGAGTTTAATTTGGTTGGGGCTACTTTACACTCAACGGTTAAACAATTTAGGATGATTGGTTGTTGTTGGTAATGGCTATGACTTTGATTATTAAATTGAAGAAAGCAACATTAAACTTCTCCGTATATCAAACTTGTCTTGAAATTGCTCTCGACACAATATTGGAAATTTGAATATGTTATTAAAAACCTAGGTGAGGGTGTATAGTATAGTATATATTTTGTTTAGCCATGTGATTTTGGAAATTTGACAACTAATGGTGTCATGCATAAAGGTTTGTTCCGGGATATTAGCATTCCTTGCCAAGTAAACTCATAAAATGTTACGTTCAAATGGTTGTCACTGTTTTTCATTGGTTCGTACATACACACATTTAACGATTCTGGTCATAAGATGAAAACCTTGACTTCATTATACATCTTGATGTAAAAGAATAATCATGTGTTGGATTCCAATCAACTATAGCAAAAACAAGACTAGAATGAAGAAAACAAATTATTTACATTACATGGTTTTGTAGTTAAATTTTTTTATATTCAAAATGTAAAAAAATAAAAATAAAAATAAAACTCTTAATATTATCAAGCAAATCACTAGTACCCTACAAGATATTTCTGTACAAATATTAAAAGTAACTACTTTTACACTCATAACTTTATAAAACAAAATAAAATTCAGGATCATAGAACAATATTTTTGAATAGATTTTTGATTAAATATGTTTTTGGTCCTTAACTCTTAGTGAAATTTGAAATTAGTCTATTTTGAAACTTTAGACCAGTTTAGTCCTTTGTCTTTCGAAAGACATAGATTTAGTTCTTTTAACCAAATTTTATTAAGTTTATTTGACATTTCAAACGCGTTTCATAATAGTATTTGACTTAATATTAAAGTAAAAATATGTCAAACATTATAAATAATTCAAATACAATTCTGAAATGTTTACGAAATATTAAATAAACCTAACAAAATTTGATTAAAATGACTAAATTCACATATTTCGAAAGATGAATGACTAAATTGGTCCAAAATTTCAAAATGAATTAATTTCAAAATTGACTGAAAGTTAAGAGATAAAAAACATATTTAACCCTAAATTATTTTATATAATTTTTAAGTCAACCCGTTAACAAACTTGAAATGTTGTGGATTCTTTTAATTCATTAAGTGGGAGCACTTTATAAATTTTCAATCTAATTATTGTTAATTATTTGAGGGAGACTTTAAGTTTTATACTTTTATTTTTAGTTCAAATGCGTCCTTTACTTGTTTATTTTAAAATAAAATAATACTAACAGGACTTGGTTCAAAGAAAAACAAAATGTTTATTATATAAAATTCTTTATTTGATGAAGAATAATAATGATATGGAGTACAATGTTACACAGAACATTGAGTCACACATATTTAATGTTTATAATGTGGCATCATGCTAAGATATGGGACCAATACCTGTTTCAGACGTATTAATAAAGTAGCAGTATTAACAGCTTTAGTAGGTCATGAAGCGATTCATTCATGCACGAGCATGAAAGTCTCTGCGATGAACTCCATTCTCAAGAGAGATTCGTTGTCGTGAAGCAAAAAAATTGCAACTTGCAAATACAAAATCATTTATTATATATATTTTTTCTCTAACTTTTTCATTGTGCAAATAGCGTTGGGCTTTTTGGGCTCATCACACTTTTGTTAATTATGATTAACAATCTTCATTCTCTGCAAAAGGAGAAAATAAAGGTGTTCATTGGTCAACATCATCGACATTTCGCGTTTGCAGAAGTTGTTTTCACGCGTTTCTCTTCAATAAGTGTTTGTTTGAGTGAGCCTTTATGACATTCATTCTGGAACAATTGAAAGTTATCTAGTTATGGTAATAAGAAAAGTTATCTAAAAACTTTCGATGAATATAATTACTAAAAAAATTCTGATGTTTATATCTACCTTTTTATGCAGATGTTTTTGCACCATAACCTATATTAATATTACATCAATAATTTATAAATAAACAACGAGGTTTCCAGTATTTTTTTAAATACAAAGTAATATTTGAAGTATTTGAATAATATACTAGTTTGTTAAGTAAAATTCACAGAGGTGGTAAAATTACAAAATTAAATTAGTCTAAATATCAAATTAAAACTAGTAGAATGATTAAAATTTTTAGAAAATATTATATTTAATTAGTGGTTTAATAACATATGCACAACACGACAAAGGAAATCAATTTGATTCGTGTGTTGAACTAAAAATAGTCGGTTCAACTTACTATTTTATAATAAACATTAGTTAACAAAGAAATAAATAAAAAATTTAAATTATTCAAATATGATTAGATAATATTATAGTTTAAAAGAATTGAATTATTAATTTATATAATTTGAAGCAGTAAATAATCTATATCTATTTATCTAAAGCTATATACAAAAAAGATATTTTATTGTGAAGTCCACATTTGTAGTTATACCATTTAATAAATCTAAAGGAGATATTCGAAATTGGTGTCCATATTTTTATTTTCATGGAGGTTTATATATTTTATTATATGGGATTATATATATATATATATATATATATAATTTTTAACTTAAAATATTAAGACAATAGAATTATCTGTATTTATTTTATATAATATTTAATTTTATTTCTTTTATTAATGTGAGAATTTCACTCGTACTTGAATTATTTCCAACCAAATTTTACCTTTTAATAAATAACTATTTTTTGAAATTAAAACAATCATTTTATCACTATTACCTCTCTTTTAACTAAATACTTTAATAATTTTAAATGTTTTATTTATTTATCTTTTTCAAATTAATCATTTTTATAAGTACCTTTAATAAAAAAAATTGTCTACCAAATAAATAAAAATATTTATAATAAAATTTAAAAAGTTATTTATATTTATTTTAAAATTAAAATGGTGAATACACATGCATGTTTTAACTAGTTATAATAAAGAAATTATAAAAATATATTAAGAAAATAATAAAAAGTTATTATTATTAGATTACATATTAATTAACCTTCGACCCTACTACTCAAACCTATTTAACATGTTTGTTAAATTAGTTAGATTCAATATGACCAATCATTAAAAAAGTTAATTTTTTTTAATCAAATTTGACTAAATCTATAGAGTTTCAGGTTAACTTACTCTTTGAACCCATTTTGGTATATATAGTAGCCAATAGGTTCTTGAATTTTTTTGTTTTCAGTTATTTTAAAGTAAAAAATTGTAGCTGGATTTTAAATACCTTACCACTTTTAATTAGGTTCCTAAACTTAAAAATATGTATAATTGAGTCTTAAATTTTCTTCATTTTTTGTTATCAGATTTTTTTTAGCTAGATTGAAACTTTAGAAAATAACATTTTTTTCGGTTATACTAATTTATTAATTCAATGTGAAACTAATGTTTTTTAAGTAGTGCACATTCAAAATAATAAAGAACTATTGTCCATTTGCACTGTTCATTAAAATAGCCGATATCTTCTGGACTCGTGATACATTAAAGTTAAATTAAGACACTAACATGTTGCTATTAAGGGATTGAGAACTTTCTGACGACTCTAAGATTTGACATTTTCTTTTAATTAATAGAAAAAATCACGAGATTAATCAGGAGCTAATCTTCACTTTTCATCACATAGGAATCTCAATTTTAATCTATATTTTGTAGTTTTTATGCTTAAATACCTTTTTTTTACTTATTTTCGTAGTGTTTATTGCGGATGGTTCTCATTTTTACCAAATATTTAAAACGGTCTTCATTTTCGTAATGTTTGTTGCAGATGGTCCTCAATTTTATCAAATATTTAAAATGGTCATCATTTTCGCAATTCGTGTTTAATTTAGTCATTTTTATGACGTCGTTTAAATCAGTAACGGAACACTGTACATGTGGACTGTTTGGTATTACATTGTACTGGGGTGTATTACGTGTACAAATGTAGTAATTAGATATTTGGAGATAAATAGGTGAGTTAGAGTTACGAATTGCTACAACACTGTTGCCTCAACGATTACAACCAGAGGTAAAGGAAGAAGATTGGATCGTGACATGGGATTACAGGAAGAAGAAGATTACAACAACACAAATTGGGAATGGAGGAAGAAGAGTGCAGCAACTGACCAACTGCCCAATATTTCATTTTCAAAATATCTAATTACTACACCTGTACAGTACACATAATATACTTCAGTACAATGTAATACAAACAGTGCCACATATACAGTGCTCCGTTACTGATTTAAACGGTGTCACAGAAAATGACTAAATTAAACACGAATTGCACAAATGATGAACATTTTAAATATTTGGTAAAAATGAGAACCATCCGCAACAAACATTACAAAAATAAGGATCATTTTACACATTTGATAAAAATGAAGACTATCCGCAATAAACACTACGAAAATGAGAACGAAAAAAGTATTTAAAAAAAAAATTAGAGAAATTTCACTTTTTACGAATTTTTAGAAAGGTTTTGGAGAAATCGATATAAAATGTAAAAAGTTCTGATAGGAGAGTCCAACAAACAGTGACTGAAGTCATTAAAACATTAAAAAAAAAATCCGAAAGAGAAAAATAATTAGGGTGAACAAAAAGATTTTAAGATTTTTTAAGGTGTGCACATTTTTTTTCATATCTTTGGAACATTTTATTAGTTTTAAACTAAAAAACAAAAGAATATAACCTATAGTAGATGTTAAAAAAGTAACTTTTCTCGTCTTCATGGTAATATAATTTACCCATCTCTTAGGACATAGATAGATTTTGTAGCCTTACAAGAGGACGTAGTTTTTTAATAAATAAATCATATTGAGAACTATTTTTTTATAGACTTCTAATGGATATAAAAATAAATATAGATTAACTTTTATTTTCCCACCAATACATTTTTCACAGTATATATTGATTAAAGAAAGATATGTTACGCGTGACATTGGTGGAATAAAAAATTTGTACATTTGAATCTTGCTTTTATCCAACACTAACTTTTTAAACTTCACATATTCAAATGCTTTCTCCACACAACATATCTTAATCTTAAACACTATACTCCAATTTGACCAAATTATTGTTGATTGAACCCCACTGGTGATAGCAACCTTGTAAAACTTAAGATGAAACTAAATTTACTTTTATAATAGTGTTTAGGGAGAATTTTCGATATTTAATTTTACATGAACGGTAAAAAAAAAATAATATCAACTTTGACAGTAAAAATGAATTACTATCCTCTCTTAAAGTTAAAATATTTAAAAAAAAAATTGAAATACCCTATATATTTTAGAAGATATTATTAATAATTTTTATAAGATAATATTCTGTAAAAACCGAACTAGATTAATTGTTTTTACTTGTTTATAAGATTATATTAGAAATAGTTTATATTAAAATTAGAGGGAGAGTATCTCATAGAAATATGAAGCTTGCATACGATTTATTATTATTTTTTAACAACAAATATATTCAACTAATTTTTAATGAAAATATTTAACCATGTTTCTTTTTAACTAACTCTATTAATTACCATTTCAATTACCTCATATGGTATTGGCTTGGAATGTTATGAGAAAATGCCAAGTAAAAAGAATACAAGTATATATAAAGTAAAATTCTTAATTACTATGAGAAATAGTTGACATAAGCTGGAATTCAGATTTTTTATTATTTTCTTTTTTCTGTTATTTAGACATTAAAAATATACATCTTTTAAATATCTTTTTAATATATCTTAAAACGTTAAAATTAGTAACAATCCGAGAAAAAAAAATCATTTATTACAGAATTCAAATTCCATAAACTGTGAGGAGAAAAGTAGATAATGTGGAAGAGATTCTTTAACCACTAAAATGTTAGTTGCATCTTCCACCGCTACCTCAAGGATCATAAAAATAATTTTCTCACATCAATTTTATTCAATTATATCTATACAATATAATATAAAAAGGATAAATTTTTAGATTTTTTTTTTGTGATTAGACAACTTTATTTTTTCATTAAATTCAAATGAATTTATTATTTTTCAATTAAAAAATAACTTGTAATTCTTTAACTCAAAATAATTATATATTTTTTTCTAGTTTTATCCTTATAACTTTATTATTTTTTATACTATATTGTCTCAATTTAGTATCATAGAAATTCATACATGTTTCCCCTAGTATAGGAGTAATCTCTATTATAAGAGAATTTGGTGTAATGAATAATAAAGGAGAATTAGTATTATATATACTAGTGTAAACACAGGCGCTATCGCGCCTGTGTGTACGTATTTTTTGAATTATATTAATAATTGATGATATTGTAATGTTATTAATTTAAAATAAAATAAAAGTATATTTATAAAAAATAAAATA
>Ga0214544_1009495_pt1 | contig 15192 bp, 9 predicted proteins | sample CNSS3metaG_FD_160074 | JGI IMG/M metagenome (GOLD analysis project Ga0214544, IMG submission 160074) | Root nodule microbial communities from cowpea collected in UCLA plant growth center, Los Angeles, California, USA - CNSS3 | ecosystem: Host-associated > Plants > Roots > Nodule | place: USA...
ATATATATATATATATATATATATATATATATATATATATATATATATTATTACAGAACACATGGAGATCGACATCAACACCAACAAGACACAGATTTTCGATCATATTACAGTACTCAACCAAATTCACCGACATTATACTGTAACACTTAAGAATGTCACATAAAACCAACATTTGCTCGCAAGGAAATTAAACCAAACCAGACCAAATTCAAGAAGCCACGAGAAGAGACAAATTTTCGAAGAAAAACAGATGAATCTAGTATTGTGCAGGATTTGCCAAAACGTAACCTTCCACAGCCTTGAAAAAACCAGTTCCTCTGGCCTTTGATTCTTCGAGCACAGCCTCCAAGAGTGGTGCATCGCCTTTGGTGTGGTATTTGACGGCAACCTTGGAGATGGAGCCACCGTCGGGACCAGGCACCACCTTTGTCTGAAGTGTGATTTTCTCCAAACTTTCATGCAACCCTGGTCCTCCCACTATGCTGTAGTCGAATCCCAGGTTAGCTTCGTCCACTGCATCGATTTTCTGCAGCACATAACTCGTTTCGCTACCTGCAAACCATCATACAATATATCACTCCGCATAGTTCAAAAACACATTTTATTGCAATTAGAGAGACCAAGTGGACCAGGTCATAATCAAATAAATCGAATCGTGATGTTTGAACTTGTGTTACATTCTTAAGTAAAAAAGTTGTGTTCTGACTAAAGTCTATAGCTTTTAGTCTAATAATAAGCGCTCGATCCTAACAATTGGTATCAGAGTTAAGGTCACGAGTTTGATTCCTAATAGATAATTGTTAAGGATTACCTTCGATAGCTGTTAGCTTCTTGATGGTTCCAGGTCCACCATTTCCTTCAACAATTTGAATGCTTTGTATGACAGGAATAACCTTTGGGATGATGCTGTCTGAATCTTTTGTGAGAGCTTTGTACAATATTGCTGGAGGCAGTGTGGAGGAGTTCTCATCATCGTAAGCAAAAACACCCATGATCGATGATAAACACACAAGAAGATTAATTAACACAGATACTGAGATTAGAGTGTGCTTATTATTAGTTTGTGATGTGGTTTAAGGCATAGGGAGAGATGGCATTTATATAGCCTCACACCAGAAACCATTCTTACTCATAAATGCTACTTAATCATCTCAACAACTTCACTCTCCTTGGTGCTCCTCACGATGTTCATTTATTTATTGGATCATAGTATATTCCAAGTTTTATAATGAGATTAGGGGAATGAAGACTAAGAATTAGTCAGAAGCTGGAATGGAATAAATACATCTTATTCTCTGAACAAAATGCTACCAATAATGTAGCTTTTTTAATGTTTTATGAATTCATAGTAGGTTTTATCTATATAGTTCATGATAAAAAATATTGAAAAGAAAATGTCAAAGAGTTCTTGCAATCAATCTTTTTCATATAAATTAATTTATGAGTTCTAATAACTTGTTTTTTTTTAACTTATGCTAGATATTAGCTTCTTTTTCTTTTTTACTTTTTCAAATATTTATTAGTTTATTCAAACATGTTTATAATATAATACTGTGGAACTTTCTTACCCAATTAGATTATAGTGGAATTCAATGAAATCAAGCATCCAACGAGGTTATGACAATAATTTAAAACGAGATTTTATTTTTCGTAACTCATAATAAGTTTTAATATAAATATGCATTGTGTAAACTATTGAAATAGAAATTTAATTCTAAAGAAAGTGTTACTAATTAAAACTTAAGACTCGAGTTAGATTTTAAGATTCAAACAAAGTGGATTAATTAAATTGAAACATAAAATAGATTTATTATTATTTTGATTACGTATAGTGAGTTTTATTTTATTTTATTTTTGCGTAACATTCATTTATTCGAGAGATATAAAACTCATGTGAAATCGAAGCCGGCTTTATTTATTTTTTAAAACTAAAGAAATTTATTACTGCAAGTTAATGAAATCACAGCACTTTACCTTTTTTGTCTATAGTAATTGCGCATTGTTTTTTAAAAAATAGCTTATGTGTTGTCTTTGCCTTGAAAGATTTAGAACTAATCTGAATATCTATTATAATTCAAGAGTGGAATTAACAAAAATGTAGGATTATAATTTTTGGTAATATATAATAAAGTTAATTGTGAAAACTTAAGATGTGATTATCTTTCATAAAATAATTCCTTATTTTATTTTACTTGTATACGTTGTCTTTACTCTGATAGATATATCTAGAATTAATTTTGTAGTATTCAGAATGATTCAAGAAGTTCGATGTCATCAAACCTTAAAATAATAAAAAAGATACCAAGAAATATTCTCACTTAAAAAAATAGTTGCTAATAGTCAACCAATCTAATTAATTAGATTAAATTAAATCTTTTACCAATAATAGAATTTACTTCAACTAATACTTGATTAGCAATTAATTAGCATCTGCATGCTCACAACGTAATATCCCTCGAGAAATATCACAATTTATAAAAAATAGCATTGTATTTTACCATGCTCTTTATAATCTAATAAAATTCAGAAGAGTTCCATTAAATAATGCAAATCCTTTTATGAATTAATAAAAAATTATTATAATTGAATAAATTTTACATAAATTACGTATAACAATAATACATTAGTAATTAATAACGTTATAAAATACCTAAAATATGTGTTACCAACATCCTTCTATCGAATTATTTGTCATCAAAGTTTTGGACTTTGTCCAAATTGACCAAATAATAGAAACAATAAACTTGTATGTTTGCCGATAATGAAAGCCTATATAACATAATTTTAAACATATTTTGAATTTAAAATTGTACTTAATTATACAATGAACTAGTATATTTAATTTCTTAATTATAGTTAAACTATGAAGACAATGACAGAAAAAGTTGGAAATTGACTGAAGCAAAGGACAAAGAGTTGATGGACGGCAAAGTTTCTAAATTCACAACCTAAGATGTGTTCTCTAATCTGGTTAATTTAAAAGTTTTATACCTTTTAGTTAAATTAGGTGCTTATGTATTAACAAGTTACTTATTACTTTAAAATAGATAATAAAAATTGGGGTGTTCATAATATTTGAGATTCTCATTTTAAGCTTATTTTAAGACAAAGTTACAAGAAACATTCATTTTCTTTCACTCCATTGTGCTTCCAATATTTATTTTAGTTGTGTCAACAAGTGAAACAGACACACTTTTCTATTGCTAGTTTATATGGCAAATTGTTTAAATTAATTATATATAAGAAACATTTTCAATTATAATTATATCTTTCATCAAAATTAAGTTTACGTAACTCATTGATTGCATTAACTACTCATATATTGTAGATTTCTCTTTCCAAATGGCCATTTTGTTTTGACTTCTAACCTCACTGTCTATTTTTTTCTGCATGAAACTATTCAAGTGCTTTTCTGTGTTCTGGTTTATCTTATACCTAATTTTGTAGGTTTATTACACTATAGTATGTTATAATTGGACTATATCTTCACCAATGGAAAGTTTAGAAAAACATTATTAATTTATTGGTGAGTATGCATGCAGATATCCATGAAGGATTGCATCATAGCCAAGATTTGAATGATTTACTGCAAACAGGTTCAGTAATGAGGATTTGCCAGAAGGTAGCCTTCAACAAGCTTCACAAGTCCTTGGATCTTGGCTTGGTTAGCCTTCAGTTCCTCCTCACTAAGAACAGCTTCACCTTTTGTGAAATATGTGGCATGCACCTTCCTAATTGTTCCTCCATTGGAGCCTTCTACCAGTTGGCTCTCGAATGAGATCTTCTCCAATGTCTCAGGCAAGCCACTGCCATCAATTATGCTGAAGTTGTACACAAAGCTACCCTCATCAATTGCATCAACCCTGTGCAGCACATACTTGCTTTCTTCACCTGCTCCCATGCTCATTTCATTCACACATTCATCAAGTTCTTTTTCACAACAACTTTCAATTCTAGAATCTTATGTAAGTATATGCTATTTCATGTATTGAATTAATTAAAAGGTAGCATTTTGTACTTACTGACCTTGAATGGTGGTGATCTTCTTGATGGTGCCAGGACCACCATTTCCTTGGGTGAATTCAATGCTGTGGATGGTATCCACAAGCTTTGGGAAGAGGTTATGGAAATCCAAGGTCATGGCTTTGAAAAGCCTTGCAGGAGGCACAGCAGCAGGGGTATCATAAACCTGAGTAAATACACCCATGACAGTGATGTTGGTGTTGGTGTATGAAATGTGGAAAGGGAAGTCTTTATATAGCAGTGGTGGCTGCCGGCTAGGGTGGCCTGCATTGGCCATGTGTGATGGTTAGGTATATTTGTACCATTTTGGTGGGGTCTCTCCTCTAATGGCATAATTTTTAGTGGAAAGAAAATATTTGGAGAAACAGGTTGACTCATTAGTAAAAAATGGTGGTGGTTTTTTCTGCAATAGAAGTCATATTCACCCACCATGAAATGTAGTGGATTCTTGAGAAAATATGAGAGAGCACTGAGATAAAAAAAATTAGTGAATTTAAAAAAAAAAAAAAAATACATATAGAATGTCTGTGTGTGTGTGTGTGAGAGAGAGAGAGTGAGAAATGAGGTAGATGAAAGAAAAAAGAGCCTATAAAAAGTAATTGTCTTTCAGTAAATGTTGAGATCATACATATAATAAATGATGCAATCATTTTTTTTTCTTTGTACTTTTTTCAGTTCTGATATTATGAGAAAAATATATATGTTCATAGTAATAAAAATTAAGATGATTTAATTGTTAAATAGTTCTTCCTTTTACATCCAAAACATATATTAAAAGGCTTATAACAACTAATTCAACTAGACTCATTAACAGTATAAAATAAAGTAAAACTATGTTTAAGAGAATAAAATAATAAGAAAATTAAGCAAAACTATGTTTCTAACCACCAGTTTTTGCTTCTGCCGTGATTTACCGGATAATGAAGAAAAGGTTTAAATGTGTATGTAAATACACTTTTCAATTCGCACTCTATCTAGTTTTGAAACATTCAAGTAATAACTAACTTACGTTTGGTTCCGAAAACCTATCAGAAAAATTCAACCAATTGGCCAGGAAGAACTGCTAAAATTACCCTACAAAAATTCAAGTAATGCCTTCTTTAAGGACCATCTAGAAAAAACTCAAGAGACAAACCTTAACTGAATGGGATCTACAATTATAAATTCTACTAATGAAACGAATTTTATTCTCAATGGTTATTCGGAACTAACATAGAAGACAAGCAGGATAAGAAAAAAAAGTTGCATTTATGAACAAAACTATAGACACAATACATATATATATATATATATATATATATATATATATATCCAGTGTAACTACTGCCACTTCGTATCATTCTGAATTTCTCTCTCTCGTGCTTACAGCTCCAGCTCCTAATACAATAATGGCATACGAGCTACAAATGCAGTCATAATTTATCATCAAGAATGGTGGACAACAGAAGCCCTTGAACAAATTCAAACCTCCGAGCTTTCTCTACTTTATCTTCTTCTGACAGCTGTAGCTGTTTAGGTTTTCTGTAACAACATAATATTGTCAGACTATAAGTGTTGGAATAGTTGTGAATCACAAAATGAATGAAAAGGTTTCGAAGCAGGGTGACACGATGCTAAAATGATCGTAACAGTTCAAGTTATTCCACTAATCACAACCATTGAATGCAGATCGAACTACTCATTATATCTCGATAAAAACTTCAAATACGTATTCGAAATGTGAGTTATGTGATCATTTAGTTATGTGATCACAACCAATTCATGAACACCTGAATGCAAGAAACCGTTATCTGTTTCATCAGTTAGTTTTAAAAACGAAAATGGTCACAAATTTAACCACATATAGAGCATAAGACGCACCCATTACTATAACTATTACACAAACAACCTAAATATTTCCTATTAATTTTTCAAGAATAGCAGAACATAATAACACGGCGGTATCAACCTTCCTACCTTTCCAAGAAATGATCCTTTGAGCTTTCTTTGACAAGAGCGCCTTGGATGGAAGCCGGAGGGGTTGCACTCGAAGACTCATCAGCAACAAGTGGGCTGAACATAAAAGATGATAACAGAGGATCAGGCTCAGAGTTGGGAGAAGTTATGAATGAAGAACCTCCAAGAAGTGACTGCAAGGCTCCATCTCGTAATTCTCTCCTCAACATAGAAATCGTAGAGCCCGAGCCTGCTTTTCTAACCCTCCTTTTACGCTGCACGTAAGTTCTGGTTATGGAAAATCATCTGGCCAAATGAACAGTACTTGAAATCAAATAGTTACTAAAGGCAATGCAATAGGAAATACGATTTGGGTAAGAACGAGAACGGATAGGAACTGGGTAAATTACTCGCACCCTTTTCTGTGCCCGTATTTAAAAATAAAATATTTGTATTTGTCATTATGGTGTGTGGATAAACAACTTTAATCTTCATTCATGTGCCATTTGCTGCACAGTTGTATAAATCAATAAAAGAATATTAATTATAAAAATTAATTCTTAAATGAAAGGATATAGTTGATTCCTTCTGTTATTCGTTATAACACTCAATACATATTGTTAAGATGCATTTCTGTTGGTTTCTCCAAAATCACGAAAAAAATTGAATGCATGAATATGTTTATCTTCTTTAATAGATTTTGCTAACTTACACTTGTTCTATTAGAAAGAGTAAGATTGCAAGTTATAACTGCAAAATTTTTAAAACATAAGTGGGTGAGTTAGCAAATGGGAATCAGGCTTGCTAACTTACATCCACTTATCTTTTAAAATGAGTTAGTAAGTTTTAGGTAAAAAAAAATTTAGAACACATCCAATGTGTATTTGCTAAATTACTCCTTCCAAAAAACAAATGGGTTTAAGTTAGCAAAACCATGTAAAAATAAAATAGGTATAGGGTGGGATAAGTACTATAGTACACTACACGCCCTCGTCCACAACAAAATTTACAAGTAAATACCTATCTTCCTAGACTCATCTACATATCCTACACTCATCCAATTAGCGGCTATCTATCCTACTAATTTGTAGCTAATTTTACAGATATTCAAAGTCAGTGCATACTTTGTCACCCCTACTCAAAGACTCTTGTTCTACATACATAGTTAACTAAATAGGACAGATTCAACAAATGATATTATCATTTAACAATGTTGAAATCACACGAATAACTACACCAAACAATTTGCCACATTTGAAAAAAATCTAATACATCAGATAAAACATGCATAGTCGAGTACCACTGTTCTTCATTTCAAACAAACTAAAGCAATGCTTGCTTAATAGAAACATATTCAAATTGGCTCATAGACACGTGAAGAATCTTCACATGACATTTTACAGGTTTCATTTTTTTTTCTCTTTTCCTTTATTAAAAGGCAATATGCATGCATATTGAAATTTTATCCATCAACAAATTTAGGTATAGTTTAAATGTTTGTGGAACGAAAAAAATCGAAAATAAAATGAATCACGCTTCCTTCTTAAGTTAAAATCAATTTATGGATGACAACCTTTTTAAAATTTATAATATCCTACATTTCCAAAAGCTAAATTCCGTAAGTTAATTTTAACTTTTCATAAAAAAAAAATCATTTCACTTCAGATTTTCTCTATTAAACACGTGCACGAATTTTCAAACTTCACGAGCATCAAACAACTGAACCGTCAACTTAAAATTATCAAATCACTGAATCAAAGACGAAAAGAAACACCATGATCAAAAAACATAAGAACCAAATTGCAAAAAGGATATCCTCAAGAAGCTCCCATGTTGCGTGGTAATATGTCCAACGAGATCCATTCCTACCTTTTTGCCACAAACAGGACACACCTGAAGACACAAGCACCAAGCAACAATTAAGAAACACGACCTAGCGCGCGAAACAAGCAATCCGCTAAAAAATCATGTCATGTGAGCACAGAACATAACAGAACCAATATTGCGGTTGAGTTAGCAAATAAACCCACCCACAAACTCACTCGCTCATCCTCATTAAGAACTTGAAGGAATTGAGAGTAGTAGTAAAAATACATAATTTATTTATCTTTTACTATGATCACTAATTTAAATCATGTTTAACAACTCCTTTCAACTTTATACTCGTAAATATTACATATTATATAGTTACAACACTGAGAAAACCTCTTATATAGTTACTTGTTTAATTACTTTCACTCTCTAAATATACATTTTTAATGACTTAAGTTCCTATAACTACAACTAAAAGTGATTAAAGACATGTATGCTGAGCATGAATGGAACATGAATTTTTTTTTTTTTAATTAGAAGGATTAAAATAAGTTTTAAACCTTGATATTAAGTTAAGAGGTTGTGTCGGTAATTGGTAATTGGGAAGTGGAAAGAAGAAAGGGGAAACGGACCCCGTTTTTGGCTTGTATAGGATGGTGGTCGTCAATGTGGCAACAGAGGGAAACGACGTCGTAATCCTCGGCGCAGAAAGGGCAGAGGTACTCCGCTCTTAAATCATCGTTCCCTTCACTCTCCTCCATGTACAGATCTGCAACAACAATTGCAATTGGTTATATCATAACCTTTTCTATCCAATAATAAACCCTTTTTTCAAATTCAAACAACAGAATAAAGAGAGTGGAGATAAGTGCGAGACCAGATCGAGAATGATAGCGGCGTGAAGAAGTGGAGATGCGCGTGGAAACCCACGAATCTGAGGAGTCCATGAAACCTTAAGATCAAAAACCGCAAGAAATGTACGTCGGAGAGAGAGAGAGAGAGAGAGAGAGAGAGAGAGAGGGGTTTGTTGTCGCACCGGCAAGAGGAGACAGTAAGATTATGAGTTTTAGGTTTATTTATATAATAGTAATAACTATATCTTTGTATAAAGCATTATCTATATCAGAATAAGTAATTAAAACTACATTAGCTATATTTTTCAAAATTAAAATCAATAATTTTAAATGTAATTATTCATATGTATACACATATATTGGAATTTTCTTATAACTATTTTTTTTAATATCTCAATATATAGAAAACTATTTAAAATTTATTTCTTACAGCTTTTTTATTACTGCAATTAATAATAACTCAAATTCTTTTTCAAATTTTTAAAGTGTGAATTATTTAATAAAACTATCCGATTCAAAAAATACACAACTTCTTAATTAATGTTTATAAAATTAAATAACATTTCATATTTTTAATATTAATAGCATAATGATTACATTATAATCAAAAAGCTCTCGTAGCTCAGTTGGTTAGAGCACCCGTTTAGTAAGCGGGAGGTCTTGAGTTCGACTCTCAACGAGAGCAATTTTAGTTTTTTCCTTTTTAAGGGCCTTTTTCTTTTATTTTCACCATTTTTTTTCGTTTTTTACTGGGCTTTTTTTTTTCTGTATTTAAAATTTCAGCGCATTGAAAGTTTTTTTTCTTTTTAGGAATTTCAAGTTGGAAAACTTGTTCATCGTGTTTAATAATGCCTCTTTAATCTTTTTCTTTTCTGTAAAAGGCTAAAGGGATTATCTATATTTTACGTTTTATTTAAAATTTTGAAAAATTGTTGTTCTGTATTTTGAAATTTCAGCTCATTTAAAGTTTTTTTTTTTTCAGGAATCGGAAGTTGGGAAACTTGTTCATCATGTTTGGTTTTGATTTTTAAATTAACATTCAATCAATACTTTCCTTGAAGTTTTTAAAGTTTTCTTGAAAAAAAAATATTTTCATGAAAAACATGAGAATTTTAATTTCTATAAATTTTACCCAGACTCTCATTAAGTCAGTTAATGTAGTGATGAATTAAATATTTAAATTAAAATCAACAACTACTATTTGATTTATAAAATGAAATATAAAAAATTTTAACAATATTTTTCTCCATCCAAACCGAACTTAATTATTCTTAGGAGTAGTAATTCACAATTTCAATAAGCTCAAGAAATTATGATTTTCAAGTACTAACAAAATTCCGATACCATATTGTTCCTTGAGAAGTGAAAGAAAATGAACTACGCTCAAATTTATATACTCAAGAATTCGTGAGACATGTTTCTCTAGTCAAAAATAAGTGGAGAGCATACAATATAACATATTTTCATAAAATAAAAGTAAAAGTACTTTTTTATTTTATTTTATTTAATTAAACTATTCAATTGCTCTTTGATAATAAAATAAGTGTTTTATTAAAATAAAGTTGAACATGTAGAAAAGCTTAAGAAAAAATTAAGAGTAAAAAGGGTTTGGAATTGAGATGTCTAATCAGAAGATGATCATTAAAATAGATTTGTATTAAGTTTTTCTTTTTCATTTCATTTTACACATTTTCAAAGTTATAACTCTTAGGATAATAAATATAATAATGCGTTCCATCCAAATATTAAAAGAAAAATATATTGTATAAATACTTCTAATAATTGTATGTGATTATTGGTGGGTTATGATATATTATTGGGTATTTAATTATTCGTTTGGTTTCATTTTAGTTTAAAATTTTCAAATTCTTCTTTGTTTAGCTTTTTCTTTTAATTGTGTTTTGATTTTTTTTAAATTCCATCAATTAAATTTATTTTAAAAAATAATTAACAACATTAAATGTATATCACATGTCAATTAGTATTTTTTTTCATTTTTTATTTTTTTTAAAAATATATTGTTTACGTGTCAGATCGCATAATGTGACATGACAAAATAATATCATATTTCAGTATTACTATCACTTATCATTGTCAGTGTCACATGTCTTTTATTTAATTTGTTATATATATATATATATATATATATATATATATATATATATATATATAATATAGTCTCAATTTTTTAGAAATGGAACAATATTATTTCTTTCTAAATTGAAATCAAATTTCATATTTGTATAAACTTTGTACTATTATTTGTAATTAAAATTAATTTTTAACAATATATTATTTGTATATTATTAATTCATGTTTTTTACAATATTAAAACTAATTAAATATAAACGTATGTATAAAAAGAATAAATATTTAAAATTAATATATTATTAATTCATGTTTTTTATAAGATTAATTTAATATATAGATAATAAATTTTAATAAAAATATTAGTACAATATTTATATAAATTATAAATTTGAATTTGGAGAGGAACAATGTTCTTATGTTTTTAAAAAATTGAGTAACAATTAAATCAAAGAAAAATATATAAATTAAGTACAAGTCAATAATACTTGAAGTTAATACTATCATGTGACATTACCTGCCAATGCCACATGCATTGTCCTATCAATATCACATGGACAACAAAAAATATTACGAAAAATTAAAAATTAAAAAGAAAAACAATATAACACAAATTGAAAATGGGTATAATTTCAAATGACCTAATTAAGTCTTTTTTTAAATTGGAAAACAATTGAAATAAAAAATTATACATAAACTGAATTGAAACTTAAACTTAACGAGAAAAGTAGATAACAAGCAAGTAATAAAGTCATTATTACGTAAGTGAATACCAAGCAAGTGATGAAGTCATTATTGTGTAACTGGTTTATGTTATGCACGAGCAAATCCTTAGATTCTTATATATTCATATTGGAGGATTTTATGATTCACATATATGTAACAATAATTTGGTTTGATGGTGTGTTATTTATTTTGGAGTGATATAACATCTTATAAATGTAAGTTGGATGTTCCATTAAAAATGATTTTTCAATTTGATTGAAGGACAACAGATAAGAATTTTTAATAATCGATATTTATCTATTCAAAAATATAATGTTCTTATTTAAAAAGACTTAATCATCCCCAACGCGCATCATTAATCTCATATCCTTCAAACATTTCACTTATTTATCCAAAATCAAGTTTCAAACAAACATAGATAACTCCTTCATGTGATTGAAATAATTTATCTATCAAATACAAAAACTTACAAGGAAATTCGACTAGATTAGCATTGCAGAACGAATTTAGACTGAATCAGATCAAATTCCATTATATACATATTTCTATTAACTTGTATAAATTTTTTATCCAAAATCAAATAAAATCACATCACAAACTTCCAACAAATAAATATGTATGCATTTGATTTCTCAAAAAAAGTATGGCACATAACAAAATACAATTGTTTCAGGTTTTATTTTAACAAAATAAAATGTGACACACAAACCAAGTGCAAATAGACAGTGACAAACTTAATTCTGTTGCTGAGACAATTCTTTGGTTCAAATACGAAATACTCATTGAAAAATACCTAGTTTTATTTGTCTAATTTGACCATCAGCAATTCTTGTCACTGCTACTTCTGTCACCATATCAATGTCGTCATTGTCTCCACCAACCCCAACCTGGTGGGATTATTGGATTTGATTGGAAACCCAGGAACCATAATCCTTAGTAGAAACAGCTTCCACAACAATAGGCATAAAAGCATGATTAGTTCCACAAATTTCACTGCACTGACCATAGTAAACTCCTTCTCGTTGTATAAAAGTAGAGATCTGATTCAAACGCCCAGGTACTGCATCACATTTCACACCTAAGGAAGGTACAGCCCAGCTATGAAGTACATCAGCTGATGTTATCAGAACACGCAGATGAGTTTTGGCTGGTACCACCACTCTATTGTCAACTTCTAATAAACGCAGTTGACCCAATTCTAGATCATCTTCTGGAACCATATAACTGTCAAAAGCAAGTGATTGCTCATCCGAGTTGTTATAGTCAGAATACTCATAACTCCAATACCATTGATGCCCAATAGCTTTGATAGTAATGGCAGGATCAACTACAACATCGTCCATTGAGTATAACAAAGTGAATGATGGTATGGCGATGAACATGAGGATGATACTGGGAAGTATGGTCCAGAGAATCTCAATGGTGGTTCCATGAACAATCCTTTGTGGGATTGGACTAATTTTAGACCTGAAACACCATAAAGCACGAGACAAGACCCACAACACAAAAACCAAAATCTGAACAAGGAAGAAAAAGATGTCGTGATGTAAGTCCATAATTCCTTGCATTATAGGTGTTGCTGCATCTTGAAATCCTAGTTGCCACGGTTCTGGTGCATCACACAAAGCTATCGCAGGGAAGCCTCCACACATCCATCTATTCATAATAAAAACAACACTTGGAATATATGATTACTAAAAATGATCAATCGTTTTTTCTAAAAAAAAAAATAGTAAAGTATTAATCACTACAAGTTATGATAATCAGTTGATATCTCAATACAAACTATAGTTTTACCTAACTCTTACCACGTTATATTTCGATAATTCTTCATCATTACAAGATACGCACTATTGTTCTAGTCTATCTTAAGTTATAGATTCTGAGACAATTAAAGAATCAAATTTCAAGGCGATGTGGAGACTTAGAAAAAGGCACTAAGACATCTTCCTTTTTCATCCATACCTTGGACACCTCTAAGGTATTCTCTCTCTAGAAACGAATAGTATTCTACAATACTCATATTAGGAAGAGACAAATCCAATGTGAGATTTCAAGAACAGGAAGATACATAAATGGGTATATTTCCCTAAATACTAGAGTATTAAGGTTGAATATTTCAGTAAAAAGTTTCATAATTCAAGTGCATTTGCTGTACTTTTATCTCTATGTATAAAAAACATCCTAGGTTTATAAAAAATTAGCTTAACAAAATTCCCACCTTAATCTCGTCTTCTTGCACTTTTGTTATGACAAACAATTTGAAAGTCATTTCCATTCTAAATCTCTCACTGACTCTCTTTCAATGGCAAAAAGGATGTTGCAAATTACACTAGTCTATTACAATCGTACTTAAAATATACATCAACATTTAAATGGTGATGAAAGAACACAAACCTTAGAGCCCTTGGTATCTTCTCCAACTCCGTAGTCATTTTCAGGATGACAGGATTTGCAGCAATCTGTTCAGGCTTCACAGGGGTTTTGAGGCAACTACTGAAATTAATCATCCTTGAATTTTTGTTGACAGTTGATAAAAAAGATGAAAAGGCAAAACCTTCACTCCCTATATTTGGCATCTTAATTTTAGTACTCGTAATCGTACTCTCAGTTCCAGGTGCCTTAGAGGGGGAAGAATACGACCTCTTGCTAAAATGATCATAGTATGATTCTTTACCGGATACAATCAACTTGCGTTGAAAATCATTCGACTGCAAGAATCTTGACATGCCAAAGTTTCCTTTGCAACATTTTCCCACAACTGTGGACCTAACATGAGATAGCAGGCCCATGCTAGAACTTCAAGAACTTTTCCCTCACCTTGGTTCCACTATAACAGAAATAATAAAAATTTGGTTAGTTCCAAGACAAATTATTAAATAACTTCAAATAAAGATACACATAATCATGTCAAACAGATCACTGACAAAATAACCCAAGACTAAACCAATTACAATCCAAAACCATATTTCTTGCTTATGTAGTTTAACTCAAATATTCTCGTAATAATTTAAAAGCTTTAACATAGTTATGGTATTATACAGCAGAACCAGAGGCATAAAGTTTGTATCTGGTGTACATTTTCTGATTAGCCGAGTATGTCAAGTGGGTGGGGGCACAATATGCAACTCATGATTCACAACAACTGAGTTGTCAACAACAGATTGCATGTTCCATAACATCCACATTCTATGCTTGCAAACCTTCCCTGACCTACCTACCAATATTCTACACTTGCTAAGCTTCCGTGATCAATCAAACCAAGCAACAATCATAATAAAAACAACCCTAACATATTATTTCAACATTTGTTCATTCACCTCCATAACGATACTCTATGTAAAATTAACATCTTATAATCCACAATATCTATTTGGATTCTAGGTCCAATTTCTTCTAATCCATGTCGATGATAACAGTGTATCAACTCATCAACAAATTCGCGTTCATCACAAAAAATAATAGAAATCATGTGCTTCCAAAGTATCATATGCATAGGGTTTCATAATCGTTTATCCTCCCTCTCCGTTGGTAGTATGTAAAAGATAAAGATCCCACCAACACTCTATTCTAAAACATAAAAAAACATAAAAAAGAAAAAAAATTAAAAAAAAAATCCATCCTAAATAACAATTCACATATCTTATCTTAGGATTTGGTGAATTTCTATGCACAGATAATTTTCGTATTTAACAAGTTTTTTCCTGGTCATATCAATAAGGTCATGAAATTTCTATTTATCTTTTATTTT
>Ga0214544_1009496_pt1 | contig 15188 bp, 15 predicted proteins | sample CNSS3metaG_FD_160074 | JGI IMG/M metagenome (GOLD analysis project Ga0214544, IMG submission 160074) | Root nodule microbial communities from cowpea collected in UCLA plant growth center, Los Angeles, California, USA - CNSS3 | ecosystem: Host-associated > Plants > Roots > Nodule | place: USA...
AGCGAGCTCCATCCCCGAAGCTGGCGACCCAACCGGCGGAGCCGTCGGCCTCGGAAATGCGCTCGACCAGCCGACAAAAATCGGCTGGCGTTCGCTCCTCACCGCCGAATCGCTTGGCAGCCATAGCCCGATAGACGCCGACGCGTCTGAAGCCGTCGACGATTTCTTTTGGAATCTTCTGCGCGCGGCTAAACTCGTTGCGACGCGCTCGGATGTCGACGAGTAGCTTCGACAGATCAGCCCAGGTCGCAGTCGCGGCGTGGGTCCCGGAAGTTATCTTTTCTGGTGGAGCGTTCATAGATCATCCTCCGTATCTTGAGCCGATCATCGCCGCGCGTCATTCATATGGACTAGGCGTATGGCGAGGCCAGGTGATCTGGCACCCGCTGGGCGGCATTCTCAAACCTGTCGCAGTTGATATCGAATGCATGAGATTGCATGGGGTAGCTTCCCAAGTTAAGCGGCCGGAGGCCTGAACGAGATATAGCTGTTGTCGCTGGCATTGAGGCTGGCCGGCAAAGCAGCCGGTACGCTGCGGCGGCATCGATCCGCCTTTGCCGCACTGACTCTCCGGCGGTCGATCGGGGGCTGCGGTGCATGTCTTCTCCACATGAACGTGTGGTCACACTTGGAACAGGCCGGGTCGAACCAAGTTTGGAATTCTTGAGTTGTGCTTGGTAGAGCGCCCAAGCCTGCGGCCTCTTGCCCGCCTTCCCAGCAATTGACGTGCCATCAAGCATGGCTGCCGACTTTGTCTGAATCGCGCGAGATCACTCCGCCGTGCCATGCCAGCACGATGCTCGTGTCTCCGTGTTTTCTTTCAGGCACAAGATGTCATTAACTCAACAAGCGGCAAAGAAAACCACAGAGGCGGACCTCGACCGCCAACGACCGGGTTCAACGTTCCTGCTTAAGCTTAAGTCCCGCTCCGGTCTCCTGACGCCACCAACAGCCCAAAGTTGCTGCTCGTGCGACTGCTGGTGAGCGCTTGCTTAGATGCTGACCTCCAGACCGCAGGTGTTCAAGAAACGCACGGCGGCTCCAGACGCTGTAATTGCACCATCAACTGTGGTTCGAGGTGACTGCAAGAGTGCCCCGCTCATGCAAGCGAAGACGAAGCGTTTCGAACAGGTTTCGGGGGGCTTTCCGGGCTTGCCAGCAACAGAGGAGCCTGTCCGCGTTCTGTCGTACCGAACGCAAGAAGTTCGTGCACATTCCTGACTGGCCGACCCTCTTGCGGCCGCTGGCGGCTCTTTCTTCGGCGGTCTACCAATTCTTCCGATCCTGGCCGAGCTTGCCAAATTCCTGCGACAACTATGCGCGCATCACGAGCGTTGCGACAGACCAGGCACGACACGTTCTGAAGCTAGTGCTCTGTTCCCATAAGCGACTCAGTGATTGAAGAGCCTGATTCCGGAAGCGCGGTTGCCAGATGATTTCCGTCGGTGCGCGCAGTTGAAACATGGCTGCTGGCGCACCGAAGTCAGCTGTGCAGATAGAACTCGAAACATTCGCTAAGTCTCGCCGCGGCTTAGAACCGACCAGCCTCCGCGTACAGGCGACGCACTTTGTAAGCGTCGAGTTTCTTCTCGTGTCGAGCTCGTCATGGAGGACGGCGAACGAGACGATCTAACGAACGATTGATGCGCGGCTGGCTTTCCGATGGTCGCGGTCTCCCAAATGGCTGATGCAGGAGGGCTGTCCGGTACTGATGCGGGTAGCATGTTGCTTTACAGCCCCAGGCCGGGCAGTCTTGCTGGTTGTACTATGTGATCCTCGGCCCTGGCTGAGCTCGGTTATAAAAGCAGGACCGTGGATGCCTTGCCCGCTCGGAGCTGAGAAGCTCTCGGGATCGTCGCGTGCTCTGGAGTTCAGAGCCTGCAATGCTTCGCGATGCGATCTGCTGCCTGAACACCTCCATTGGGTTGGCGGTTCAACCAGGAGGCATGAATGCTGCCGGACGCGCTATGTGTGTTTCTTGATGCTGGCCGCGCGTTGCCAACATGAGTGCGTATAACACGAGAAGAATTAAGAGGCCGCGCATATCTAAGGGTTCCTGAAGCGATGACAATTGTGGAGCGGATAGCATCCGGCGTATTTGTTGTAGACGATGGACCAATAAAACGGCGCGGAACAGAAGCGCTGTATCAGGCAGCAGACGATTTGCCGGGAGTGTGAAGGTGCTGGCATCAGCTCACAATATCGACCTTGCCGGTGTCGATCCGATACAGGCCCCCGACGACCTTCAGTCGGTTCTGCTCGACTGCGGCGTTCAGAATCGGACCCGTCGATTTGAATTTGTTGACGTTATTGATCACATTTTGTCGGGTTGCTTGGGCGAACGCGTCGCCGGCTTGGTCGCCAGATGCTTTCACTGCAGGAGAAAGTGCAGTGACCAGGGATGAAATGTGCCCCGGCGGCCGCTTATCTTCATGGAGCGACTTGATCGTGGCGTCTATCGCACCGCAATGATCGTGGCCAAGTACGAGGATCAGCGGCGTGTTAAGTATGGCAACCGCGTATTCCATACTGGCGAGCGTATCATCGTTAGCGAAGTTGCCGGCGACCCGGCAGACAAACAGATCACCTAGTCCGCTGTTGAAGACAAGTTCGGGGACCACGCGGGAGTCGGCGCAGCTCAGAACCGCTGCATATGGATTTTGTCCCTCAACCAAGACCGGCCGCTCGCGCCTGAAATCGTCGACTCGTGATGCGCCCTGGACATAACGATCGTTCCCCTTCAGCAGCCGACTCAGGGCAGCATCTGGCGAGAGCAGGTTGTTTGGCTTGGGCGGGCCTTTTGCTTCCTTCGCGTCGACAATCTTACTGCCGAACCGCAGGAAAGCTGTCGAAGCAGCAAAGAGCAACAGTGACCGGCGCGAACGCGCGTGCTTGTTTAAATGGGACATGTCTTGAGAATGGGCTGCTTGCATGTGTCGCCTCATGGCACGGCCTTACGCCACCCGGTGGCTTCGGCTTCCGCTTCGCTGCAGAGCCAGCGTTCGCCGCGCTTCTTCGTCATGCCGATTTGTTCGTAACCGGGTTGCCCTGGCAGGTAATAAATGCGCTCGCCTCTGCGCTCGACAGTGCCTTTTATCAGGCACTCGGGGGACGGCGGTTCCGATAGCAGGACGGATCCAAGCAGGACTTCCTGAGCGTCGACCGGAACCGACGTCGCGCCCACGATAATCGTACCCCTATTACGGCGAGGCCAGTCCCAGGGCGCGATGAACGCGCCGGACCACAGCCCCGCATGGGCTGTGCTGGCCGCCAACTCATAAACAAGGTAGGTATGGTGAGATGCACCAGCCGATAGCGCCAAGCCCGAGCGTACCATCCAGGCGTTTATATCCTCGCCTTCGATGAAGCAGCTGCCGAGGGCTCGCCGATACTCATCGACTCTTTCGGTATGACAATCCCACGTTCGCCCATTCGAATGCTTGATCAGCTCGTCGCGAACAGCTACGCCGCAGGCCCATTTCCGGCCCTGTGCGTCGAGGCAAATCTGATCCGTCTCAGGAGCTTCGATGCCTGAGAGACGAACGGTCGTTTTCTCGATCTGGATTGTATTGCCGTCGAGGATGCGCGGAGCACCGCTGAGTGTCGCGGCGAAAACCGGAGATGTGATGAGAGCGATCAATGCGAACATAATTCCGCGGTGCTTCATCCCGACAATAACCTTTCGCTACTGATCCATGTTCACGCACGATACGGTGCCGATACATTCGATTGCTCGACCACAGATGTAGATTCCGCCGGCTTCGATGTGTTCTTTATGAGAGCTTGGCGTGAGACCGAACCTACGACCTGACGCTGCGTAAGGATCAAGAGCTTTCTTCCCGTGCGTGGGGCGGTGTCCTTCGAGCATCGGCGGCTCTCTCACCGGAAGCGTACTGTACCGTTGAGCCTAAGGAGGAGATCCTCCGCGTGGCGCCGAACTCGCGATGCTGGACAAACCCGATCCTCGGAATGCTGTGCTCCTCCTTGCAAAAAGTGAGCGACTATGAAGCGTCGGCGCTTGCGGCTGAGTCAGGCGTTGAGGAGCAACCTTGCCATGGTTGGTGATGACTTCCATCGGCAAACCGGACAGTTCCGACGAGGGCGAGGAAATTCGCCCCAAAGTCTTGTCACGAAAAAGATGTTCAAAAAGGATCTGGTCTGGCTCGCTCTGACCGGGTTAGACAAAGATGCGATGGAGTTCAGCCTCAACGCTCGCCGCGTAAATGAAGCGTTCTTGTTCGAGCAAACCGCGCAAATCCGTTCCTTGTTACGCCAGACGAGATGATCGTTGATACCAATCGCATTATGGCATTTGGCTCCTCCGCGCGGCACCATCGTCGTTGGTGCTACTGCCCAGACGTGTGTACAAGAATTGAACTGTTTATGGCTCAGGCGGCGCTACGGGCCGCCGCTCTTTGGTAGTGACGGTTCCCCGCGATCTCAAGTGGCTTACCCAGGAACGCTGGCATCAGCGCCCGTTTTCTCCAGGAATTGGAAAGGCTGCGATATCGAGCCGCGAGCTTTGCCGTGGATGCACCGGGCGTGGGCAAGCTGCCGACGTGTTCGGACAATCGCGAGTGCCATCCTGATGCAATTCAATGTGAGGTTTCAATGATTGCACATCGCGCACTCGGGGCGAATAGCTCTGGTGCGGTTTAGCCGACTCAAGCTACACATCGTTTCTTAGCACCTCACTACATAATGGGAATGAGATGGTCGCAGTCGTTCGGGAAGTACCGGTCTCATCTTACGCGCTTGAGGTAGATGGCCAACTCAGAGCCGAATTCGCGACCAAAGACGGTGCCACGGCAGGTCGAGCAGAATTAAAGAAGCGGTTTCCGATGCTTAAAATCCGGGTCTATGACGTGCAGACGAATGAATGCGAGGAAATCTAGGGCCGAGTCAGTTCGGCGCTCAACGTGCTTGCGTACAGCTCCGGAGCTTCCCGCCCTGCGCACTCGGAAATGGGCAGGCGCTCAGCGGGTATGCCGGGGTTGCTACCAGTTTAACTTCCTCGCCCGTGTCGTCTCAGCATAGGTCCCTAGTGCCGGGTCAAAGTCGCTTGGCTCACGCTCCTGCGTATGCCGCAGTCATACGATGCGCGGCGCGCACGCCGGGTCGGCTTGGGCCGGAGGCATCTACAAGCTCTCTACTGAAGAATGCATGAGAGCTGGTTCCCCCCCAGCAACTTGGTGTGCTCTCACTGGGTGGAGTGCAGGCGGCAAACCACATCTCGCAAACTAGTACGCGCCGCTAAGCTCGACACGTGGTGGAAGAACGCAATTGTGCTGCTCGACCTTCCTTACGGCGGGCCGAACTGCTGCGAGAAAGGCAGCGGGACTGTTGCGGAGCCGTAAACAACGCAACTGCAGAGCGCGTATGTCTTGCAGTTGGTACGAGGCGTTCGACCGTACGGCAGCTGCGGTGCGATGTTGCCCTGCGCGACCGTCTGCTAAGGCCTTCGCTCTCCTAGTCTTCCTCTTCCTTTGGCTCGGTCCGTTGGAACCAGGAGCCCGGAGGAAATTTCGCGATGCGCTTGGCAAAAGAGGATTGTGGCTCCCAATCTTGGCCTTCGCTCTTCTCGAAGGTGATGACCCCGTTGTGTGTAAAATAACGTGGTCCTTGGATATCGCAATTCACCAAGAGCAGAATGCGCCATAGATCGCCTTTCTCGTTCGGCTTGTCATTCTGCTTGGGTAAGTAGTCGACCCCAACAGGTTCAATGATAGTGCATCGGCCCTGCCGCAGAAGATCGCCGAGCCGGCCTTGCGGCGTAGTCACAAAGTTGAAGTTACTTGGATCATGCAGAAAGCTAAGATTTGCGTCCCTTTCACCATCTGCGACTTCTTTGGCGATCAGCGAGAGCGCTAGGGCACGCCAGCCCAATTCCATCGGCTTCGCATAGGTTGACGCAAGCTCAATCGTACCGTCGAGCGCGACTTTCCAGGTGATAGCGTACTGTTCGTCTGATTTGTTGTCTCGGTGCCTGGTCCACGAAACGAAAACATGGTCGTTTTCGCCAAGTTCAGCGACCCCCCACATCTGAGGGACGAACTGTGCCACCTTCGAGACATTGGAGATGATTTGTTCTATCGTCTCACCATCTTGCGCTCGCCACGTTGACTTGAGTCTTTCGACAAGTGGGTTGTCGCTGGCGCGAATAGTGTTACTCATGGCAGCCGGCCAGGCTAGGCAGATTAGAAGTCCGCCCATGCGAAGCCATAGCGCGGGTCTTCCCGACATTCTCTTCATAACCCTCGGCCTATCACGTTTCATCCGTACATCTTTCAAGGCGGGCAACCTTGAACCTGCTATGAGCGAGCGCAAGAGGTTTACGGAGACGCGACGGGGCACCCGCGGCTGTCCCGCGCGGGCAGGCGCTCCCCTCTATGTCACGCGCCGCTAACTTCCATAGCCAGCGACAGCGTCAATTGGCTGAGCTGGACATCCCCAGCAGAAGAGACTGGGCATGTCGAGGGGCTTGCATTCTTCGTGCCAGGCAGCAGGCGGAGATTTGCACGGGTTTTATGTCCCTATTGTCGACTTTCCGACCTGCGCACGTTTCGATGTTTCCATTCAGTGTATCGGCGTAGTTTGTGCATCCTTGTCCCGCACAGATAGTTTGCGGAAGAGGTGAACGCCTCGATGCCAAGTGCCTGATGAGATTCGACGGTGTGTTTGCCGTCATTGAACCGGGTGGTTCGCTAAAGTTGCCGTCGGCGTTCGGCCTACATGATGGCTGGCGATACGAAGCCGAGAAGTCTGGCTGGCACGAAAATCAACCTGCTCGCCGCGTATGTTGCTAGATTGCGCCTCCTGCCTTGACGTGTTCAATGGGGATCCTCCAGTCGAGAAAATATTTGGCCAGCGGATGTGCTGGGCGAACCGCTGGAAATCGGAAGCCGCATCGAATGCATTCTGCTCGAAACGGCGGTAATCGCCGCTACGCGGGCTGGTTTGGTCCCTTTCATTGATGGGGCGGGCGGCGTCGCCTCAAGGCAGCTCCGAGTCGCACTCCGACATCTGACAAGGACATCTCTGATTGCGACAGCTCTGTTTAGAGAATCATAGAGATGGACGGTCATTCGCCTAGTAGATGTCGCAGATTAGCGTGGCACATAATCTGAGAGGTTGACGGAAGAGTCCTCCTGCCGATAATCCAAGCTCGTCGAGGTTCTCCGAATCCCACTTGATCCGGAGCTAAGAGGGAAGCCGGTCCAAATGCCGGCGCTGCCCCCGCAACTGTGAGCGGCGAGCTACTGTCCAACGATGTCACTGAAGCCCGCACGGCTTTGGGAAGGCCGGACAGCAGCGATGAGCCAGCGAGCCAGGAGACCTGCCCCGACGATAGATTGGTCCACGGGCGGGGTGTCTCGGTGGTGCGCCAAGCAGCCGTCGCGCGCGCGACTTCCTCTGCCGGCGTCCGCCATGGCCTCTGTCCCCAACAGGGGTTAACACTATGTCTCCTCTCTCTCTTCCGGTTGCTACGCTCGGTACGCCACGCATCGGTCCAAGGCGTGAGCTCAAATTCGCTCTTGAAAGCTACTGGGCCGGAAAGATCAGCGAACAGCAATTGCTCGAGGACGCATCCGGCCTGCGCGCAGCGAACTGGGCTCGTCAGAAGTCTCTCGGCGTCACGGTCATTCCGTCGAATGACTTCTCGCTGTATGATCAGGTGCTCGATACAAGTGTCATGGTTGGCGCTATCCCGGAGATCTACGCCTCGAAAGGAGAATCCGTTTCCCTCAAGACGTACTTCGCCATGGCTCGCGGATCACAATGCGACGATCAGGATGCGAGTTGCGGTCTGGGCCCGCGGGGGTCTGGCGCACCCGCGCAGGAAATGACTAAGTGGTTTGATACCAACTACCACTACATGGTTCCCGAGTTTTACAAGGGACAGGGGTTCAGACTTTGCTCTCGCAAACCAATTGAAGAGTATGTGGAAGCAAAGGCTCTAGGCTTTCAAACCCGCCCTGTCATGATCGGGCCCGTCACATTCCTAAAGCTCGGTAAGAGTGCCGATAGCGCGTTCCAGCCCCTCTCCCTACTGGATGATTTGATACCGGTCTATATCGACGTTCTGCATGAATTGGCCGAACGAGGGGCAAGTTGGGTTCAGTTTGACGAGCCCTGCCTGGTCCTTGATCTGGACGAAGCGGTGCGAAAATCATTGCTACATGCCTATAACCGGTTCGCAAAGGAGGGACCGGCTATCAAGATCATGGTTGCCAGCTATTTCGGCGAGCTAGGCGACAATCTGGATACCGCATTGAGCCTCCCGGTTTCCGGTCTGCACTTTGATCTGGTTCGAGCGCCAGAGTTGTTGGATAAGATCGTCGCTGTCGGCCGAAGTGATCTCGTCATGTCGCTCGGGGTCATCGACGGCCGGAATGTATGGCGGTCGAACTTGTCGTCCCTTCGTCAGCGGCTGGAGCCCGCGATTGCGAAGCTCGGCAAGCACCGTGTACAGCTCGCTCCATCCTGCTCGCTGCTTCACGTGCCGGTCGATGTTGAACTCGAGACCGGGCTCACGTCCGACGTCAAGAGCTGGCTTGCTTTCTCTGTTCAGAAGATGCGTGAGCTTGCGATCCTGGCGCGAGCACTCGCTGGCGACCAAAATGTTGGGCTCGCTCTTGCCGATTCGGAATGCGCTGCGACTGCCCGCCGGACTTCGCCGAAGATCCATGATGCCAATGTCGCTACCCGGATGAGGGCGATCGACCAGACGATGCGCAGGCGCGCAAGCCCATTTGCCCGTCGTTCCGAGATCCAAAGGGCACGCTTTGGACTACCAGCGTTTCCCACCACGACAATCGGATCGTTTCCGCAGACCAGAGAGGTTCGAAATGCTCGTGCGGCGCATGCGCTAGGCGCGATGAGCGACGAACAATACGACAGGTTCATCAAGGAGGAGATAGCCCGCGCCGTACATTGGCAGGAGGACATTGGTCTTGACGTCCTCGTGCACGGAGAATTTGAGCGCAATGACATGGTGCAGTACTTTGGCGAGCAACTCGGCGGCTTCCTATTTACCAGGAAGGGATGGGTACAGTCTTATGGTTCGCGCTGCGTCAGGCCCCCGATCCTGTTTGGCGATGTAGTGCGGTCGAAGCCGATCACTGTGGACTGGTGGCGCTATGCGCAATCACTAACTAGCAAGCCAATGAAGGCCATGTTGACCGGACCGGTGACGATCCTGAACTGGTCGTTTGTTCGCGATGATATTCCTAGAAGCGAGGTCTGCCGTCAGCTTGCGCTCGCGATCCGCGACGAAGTCCGCGATCTCGAGAATGCCGGTGCGGCCATGATCCAGATCGACGAAGCGGCACTCCGCGAAGGATTGCCCTTGCGCCGATCGGAGTGGAAGGCATATCTCGATTGGGCCGGAGATTGCTTCCGCATTTGCTCATCGGGCGTTGCCGATCAAACGCAAATTCATACACATATGTGCTACTCAGAGTTTAACGACATCATCGGTGCGATCGCTGCAATGGATGCGGATGTCATTTCGATCGAAACGTCGCGATCGAAAATGGAGCTACTGGACGCATTCAGCAAGTACGAATATCCAAATCAAATCGGACCGGGCGTGTACGACATCCACTCTCCACGCGTTCCCGAGGTGGGCGAAATGCAGGAGCTGATGGTGCTGGCTCGGACGCGTTTGCAGGAAGCGCAGCTCTGGGTCAATCCGGACTGCGGCCTAAAAACGCGCAACTGGGAGGAGGTTCGGCCTGCGCTAACCAACATGGTCGCTGCCGCCCGCGAACTGCGTGCAGCATCCGATCCGCAAAACCATTGATCCCGCGCTCGGGTCTGTTCTCGACCAAGCGAAATCGCTTGTGGTCATTTGCGCTCTCCACAATCTCGAGCAAGCCTTGGGGCCAACCAAAATGCCTGGCCCCAGTTGGTGGTCCGAAGGAGGTGCACCCGGTGGAACGACGCTGACGCGTCGCGCTACTTGGCCGGGAGAGAATAGCCGACGGTTTATCAAGGCGAGAACATTCGCCGAAAATATGGACTCATATCGACACATTTATCGTGGCCAACTATGACGTGGTAAGCGATCGTTTGGTATGAGAGTCAAAATCTACACAGGGGTGTGTCGCTCGCGAGTACATTGGGAACGGTTGCGACAGCAATGCGAGGAGTGATGCCGGACGGTCACCGCAAGCCCCCACCACAATCGGTCCGCTCGGACATGTTTCCCGTCAGGCGCTCTCATTCAGGAAACTCTAGATAGTTTCCGACGAGAGGACGCCGAACCCAGTTCCTGCCTCAACTCACGCCAATCTATTGTGCAGGATGGCCGCCGCTATCCGAGCCAGATACGCCAATGCGTCGGCTGCACGGCGACGTGCTCTCCGGTATTCGCGTTGATCCATCCGCCGAACACCCGGCGACAAGGAAAGACCACCCGGTGAATTGAATTGCCCTCGATCACGGCAATCTCCAGATCCTGATCGAAGGGCGGCATGATTTCGAGCCGCTCCCAGATCGAATCGCCATTAGATCCTGGACGAAGTTCATCGCTGCGAGCTGACAAATTTAGACAACCTTGTGAACATTGCGAACATCGCGAACATCGCTTGGTTTCCGCGCGAACAGGCTCTGCCCGATTAGACCGGACGGCGCGCGGTATCGATGGCGTGAGCCGCGGCAGAGGGCTATCGGCCGTCGCATCGTTGGTACGGAACACGGTCCGCTCGCGAACCGAAATATTTAGATTTCCGCCGGGAAACAAGGCCTAAGCTTCAGTCGAATCGATCTGGGTCCAGCTCAAGACCTCGGCTGTTGGTATTTGTAACTGTTCTGCACGAACTAAACTGGTCTGCAGCTCCAGCAATCCGGCCCGCGGCGGGGTAGATGGTCCGGCTTTCCGTCATGTCACATCTCTTGTTGGTGACACATCTCCGTGTTCTGCAGCGTCATGGCGTGGGTGTGCGGGCGACCTCAGCCGCGCTCTCGCGCGCGTACCACGCGCTCCAGCGAGCGCGCGAAGACGCCGGATTCGGTTGACACCATTAGAATGAACGTAGCTTCGCTCGGAGCCCATAATCGGGCCTGTCCGCAGGTCGATAAAGTAGACGCCATCGCAAGCGGCGCAACTTATCATGTGCAGGTCATCGACCCGCGGCTCGGCTGCGTCCGGAAGGAGTCCTAAAAAGTGATCGCTGGTACCCGGACATGAAAGCATCATGGGCTCAAGTCGTTCTTTCCGCCATGCGTATGACCTTACTAGAAGATGACTGCTATCAGGACGGAGCCGCCGCAGCATTGATGCGGGTCAAAAGGCCAGTCCATCCGGAGTGGTTGAGCTCGAGCGGCAGCTACGTGCCACAGACGCCCGGGTTGGCAGTCGACATGTCCGAACTCGGGAGTCCGCCAGGGCCTCGCACTCTCTGCAAGACGCCAGCGTGTTGATTTGAGGCGCAACTCACGCTCCAAGGGCTACGGCAGCATTTTTCCTCATTGCTCCGTGCACGCGGATGGTCAAACGATTGTTCGCCTTTCATTGTCGGTAGCCTTGCCGGGGCTGATCCCACCCTTAGGGTTTGGCACTGAAGTCCGGACCTGGGCTCGTGGAAACGTGGGCTGCGACAAGCCTTATGATCGGCTTTGCTGTGGCGGCGGCTGGTGGACTGTCGGATGCAAGATCGGGGTTCCTTGCCTGATTGCTGCACGATCGCCTGCGCGTATAGTGCCTCGCCGCCGCATATGGAAAATCTGCACGCGCGCGCCTGCAATGCTAGTGCATGTTGCCCTCGATCGTCTGCGAGACAATCCTCGATCAAACACTTGATTTTCCCGGTCGTCGGCATGAGAGGCTCCTGAGAGGCGCTGCCCCTCGGCTCAAAGCGTCGTGCGATAAGGCAGGTAGGACAGACAGGCCATCCCTGTTCTTCGCGACAATAAGCGGCTCGCGCCGCGCTGTTACATCTGGATCTATCTTCGGACGAGCGGACAGACCTCTTGGGGTGCTGCTTGAGGCAGATCAAGTACTCTCGGTGCGAATGGCAGAATAGTAGATAAGCGAACCACGGGAAGAGAGGGGCATGCCTTCATTTAATGTTCGGTTTATTAAGACCGTTTGTGACGATACTGGCGGCGAGCATCGTGCGTGCCAGGCAGCATTCAAGGTCGATGCCGCCTCCCTGAGTGCTGCTGCTCAGCAGGCGGAGACTGATTTTTGCAAGCAAAAGAGTGTCCGCGATTGGACAATCTTCGCCGATGTGTTGGAGCTTCGAACCTCACCTGCATTAGCTAATCCATCCAATCAGCCTTTCGAGGATCCCCAAGGACGAGCTTCTCATGAGCAAGCAAGGGTTTCGCCCTTCCTGAGATTTCCACGGAAGCGGGACATCTTCACCGACCAAGGCTCGTAGTTCACGGGCCCGACGTTCACCAGCGTGCTCGCCAGTCATGGCATCCCCCTTGCTTGCCCGGCGCGACAACGAATTCGTCGAATATGCCTATGAGACTGTGTCCGACGCCCGCGTCTCGGGCGGACGATACCTCGCCTTCTACAATGGCCGGCGTCCGCCTTCGAGCCTTGGCGGCGGCGCTCCGGATCAAGCTTACTTCCGGCCGCTGCCATTCCGTGCGGTAGCCTTACTATGGCAGACGCTCCACTTACACAATCGGCACAGATCGGCAGTCGGTCTGTGGAATCCTGAAGGCACGGCCAATACCGGTAAGCGTGACCTTAAATTCGTACGACGAGGGGTCGAGAGTGAAGGAAGTCGTGGTGGGTACGGCCACCAATCATGCGGCTCACGATCGCGAACTCTCTTGCGATCTATTCTCTTATATCAATCTTAAGCTTCGCTGGGAGTGGTATTGTCCGCGTTCTCTCGTCGGCGGCAGCAGGTACGCAAGCTGGCGCACGGGTCCGCCACCGAATCCAGGACCGCTATCTCGACGAACTGAATGAGGACGTCGAAGGAATTGTGAACCCGTTGCGGGAGCTTAACGTGAAGGTGCATCGACCGATGACCCTTTGCTCGTGCGGTCTTGAAAAGGTGGCTGATTATTTGCCAGAAGCAATGCGCAAGTGATAGTCGCGCCCGAACCACTCAAAAATGGTTCCCCAGCTTACGACGATGACGATCTGCCGTTGTCCAGTCTTTACATAGATATCAACGTCCTTTCGGTCCCTCCTGACGTCGTTTTAGTCAACGACGCCTGCCCCGAACTGGCCCGGATCCTTGAACACAGTCGCTTTCCGGTCATACCGGCTCGGCACCGCCATAGGTGGATCTTTATTTGCTTTACTCTCGACACGGTCCGCGAAGACGGGACGGAGGATTTCTTCAACTATACCGGCGATAAACGTAATCGTCTGCTTCCCGAGGCGGCGCCTCGTAAAGCCATTGCTTGGGAAGCCTGATAGCTGGCGAGGGTGTGCTCGCTAGGACTGGTCAAGGTTATGCTGCATCAACTAGTTGCCAGAACCAAAAAACTGTAGCGTAGGTTCCGCAAAGCCGCAAAGTAGCTGAGTCAATTAGATGTACTCTCGCCACGTTTCAGGCCGACGATCGGCGAGTGCGCCTGTCAGCGGACCCTAAGTTGGGACGTGAACACGCTCACATCTTGCGCCACCATCGTGCCCGTGACGGTCTTGACGTATCAGGACGGGAGCTTTCGAATGTCATTTGATCGTCCAGTGACTTTAAGGGAGACTGTTGCTTCGATGTCACCAAACCGATGAACGGCCGGTCTACGCTCGTGCGACAAAAGACACCACATGTTCGATATCTATTTGAACCGAAGACACGATCTTTTGGTCATTCCGACAGGCTTTGGGATCCCCGCGGGATTGGACGGCAATTGGAAGAGAAAGAAGCGGGCGGTTCGTTCCGTGAGCGACGTCATTCGTCAAGATGTACAACAGCGTGGTTACCACCGACGTCGTTTAATCTCGTACCGGTCCAAGGCGACACTTGAGACCTCGTCACACTCCTAGTCAACGCAGCTATCTAATGCTGAACCGTTCTTCGGAAACTTCGGGCAGGATGTGGCCGATGCCGTCGAAAGCGGTGCTTACCGCGGCGACAGCAGGCGGGTGTCGCGCATTGGGCTTAAGGAGGAAGCTTTCTTTTAAAGGCGGGGCGCGCCTCTGGAGCTTACCGCAAAATAGGCGTTGTCGGGCTTTTCCTTGGGTCAAGGGCGTGTGCGTGAGTTTTCAGCTGTCTACCTCAAGATGCTGCCGGCCAGCCGCACGGTCGGGCAAGCATCGAAGTCGTTAAGCAGCATTGGCTATCTGTATAGCAGCGGCCCGGAGTGGCCAGCTCGTATGAAGCGCACCGCAGCCGCGCGCCCCAACTCGGTATTTTCGGCCAAAGCTGATGCGGGAGGCCGGGTGCTGGATCCTCACCGAGGAGGGAAGGGAATATTTTGAGACGCTCGAACACTTAGATCGGTGTGCTATGCAGGCGTAGGTTGAGCGACAAATCGCGCAACAGCCGAAAGCTGAGCAACCGCCCCTTTGACTTCGCAGGTGGGAACGAACGCGGGCAGAAAGCGCCCCACGGCAAGCGATTGAGCCCACGTAAACCGCTGCCGGCGTGACGGTCAGCCGATCACCCCCTTGCTGATGGTGATGTACTCAACTACACCTCGAAGTTCACATTTGGAAACAGTGGCGTTGTAATGGGTATTGCGAAGTTGTTCAACGCGGCTAGGGATATTGGCTTGATTTAACCTGAGGGATGGAGAATCTGGCCTCTTCATGCACATCAGCGTGGTCGAGACGACGGTCGGCTAAACTGATCTCGGGGTTGGCTTACTCATTCCAGAGAGTGTCAGTTGCTTAGCTGCGAATAGAAGGGCGTTGATTGGAACGTTCTCAGAGCGCGAGGTGTATATGAAGTTTACAGTTCCACAGCTGTACTAGCCCAGACGTCTCGCGTTTGGAAGGCATGACCAAGTTATACGCTGGCGCCACTTCTATCATATTGTCTGTTTTTTGCGGTCGTCGTGCCGTGAAAACTATGCTACAAGCCGCTCCTCTCAAAAGGAGCATTCATCGTGAAGAAAGCAACCAAGAAACGCGTTAAGCGGCGCGAATGGACGAGGGCAGATATCAAGGAGCTCAAAGTCCATTCGAAGGCCCGAACCCCGGTCATAAAAATAGCAAAGATGACCAAACGCAGCGTCGGTGCGCTCCGCCAGAAGGCCTTGCA
>Ga0214544_1009500_pt1 | contig 15185 bp, 3 predicted proteins | sample CNSS3metaG_FD_160074 | JGI IMG/M metagenome (GOLD analysis project Ga0214544, IMG submission 160074) | Root nodule microbial communities from cowpea collected in UCLA plant growth center, Los Angeles, California, USA - CNSS3 | ecosystem: Host-associated > Plants > Roots > Nodule | place: USA...
TGATTGAAAAAAAAATTGTGTTTTTTTTTTTAATTAAGTGAGCCAGTGAGTCAACCCGTTTAACCCGCCATCCCGTGGTGGGTCGGGTCGGGTTCTAATTTTGTTGGCTCGCTAATAAGTGAGCCGGATTGGATTGACCCACTAAGTGACCAACCCGTCGCGGACCGAGCCGGGTTGGATCGGTTGACAATACGGTTGTCAATACTTTTTTTCTCTTTCCTACACGTGTATTTTATCACAAATAAATATCATAAAACGATATATCATCACCAAGAAATGTATATATTCTTAAGAGATCTTTATGATGAAAGCCTTCTACACAATTTCTTGAGGAATCATTTGAAAGTAGAACCTTTTACAACACATTATGAAAAATACATTTAAACCAACAACTGATACAATTTGTTCAAGAAGCTCAGGTAAGCAATTCTCCAAGGTTTCCAAATTAGAATTGGTCCTAATAAGCCCCAAAATCCTACAAAGAATCCTACTCCCATGCTCATGTATAACGCTTCAAAGAAATCATAATCATCTCCATCCTTTTCTGTTCCTGCTTCTGCCTTTGTTGTTCTATTATCTCCAGGACAACTTTTGTTCATTTGTTCACCACAAAGATCAATATTTCCTTCAAAACTAGACCTTTCAAATGTCTGCATATGTCTTCCCAATGGAATTCTTCCAGAAAGAGAGTTGTATGACAAGTCTAATTTTCCTAAGAAATCAAGTTGGGAAAGAGAAGAAGGAATTCTCCCATGCAAATCATTTCTTGACAAGTCAAGAGATTCAAGTGAACTTAAATTTCCAATATTAGAAGGAATTTCTCCACTCAAATTGTTTCTTGATAAATTTAAAGAAACCAGCCCAACCAAACACACAACTTCTTTTGGTATTTCACCTGTGAAATTATTGCTTGAGAGATCAATACTCTTCAGATTCAATTGGGGATCTCTGAACACCTGTTCCACACCTTTCCACACCCACGTTATGTCAATACTGTAGTCCAAAGACACGAAGAAACCGTAGATTTCCCTATAAGTAGTAGTATTGTACTCATATATAAGGCGCTGAGTTTCACTTCTGTTGATGATCTTTTCAGACATGACAGTAAAATTCTTTAAGCATGCTGGAATTGCTTTTGATAACTTATTCCTGGAGAGATTCAACAATTGAATATGCCTTAAATAACAAAGTTGAATTGGAAAATGTTCAGAGAAGTGATTCCCTTGCATGTTCAAGATTATCAATTGCTGCATGCTTTCTCCAACCCATGATGGTATTGGACCAGACAACTTATTTTCTCCCACATCCAACATAAATAAGTTAGTGCAATTCTTCAAACTGGAAGGCAGTTCACCTGTTAACTTATTATTTCGTAAAACCAACGCTTCTAATTTAAAAAGGTTCCCCATGGAGATGGGAATATTCCCAGACAACTCATTGTTGCTCAAATCAAGAAATAGTAATTGGTTTAAAGATTGCCAACAATCAGGGATTTGCCCCTTTATTTGATTGTTTGATAAATCTAAGGTTGCCAAATACGGTACCATGATTTTGTAACATAAGAAAGAATACAAATCTGAAAATTTATTTTTAGAGATGAACAACCCTGAAGCTTGCAGCAAAAATGATGGAAGTGCACCCTCAAATTGATTTGCATTCAGAATTATAGATGGTCTGTAAAGAAGCTTCAATGGTATATCAGGAATTGCCCCATTGAGATTATTTTGAGACATGTTTAACCCACTCAAAGTTTGCAACTTGTTCCAAAACCATGCTGGTACAGAATCATTAAGCTCATTATCAGATATATCTAGTGACATTAAGGAATTTTGTGTCTGGAGCCAACCAGGAAAACTCGGACCTAGCTTGCAAGATGCTAAAATCAATACTGTTGCTTGAAAAGGAGGAACCCAACTAGAGACAAATCTTAGAGACAATGTGTTGTATGATAAGGATAAGGTTTGTAATTTGGAAAAATTAGAAAGATGAGATTCAGTGACATCACCCTCTAAAGAATTCTCCTCCAAGCTTAAATACTCCAACTCAGATAACAATCTGATGCTTTCAGGTATCTTGCCATTAATTTGGTTATATGATAAGTCCAAATTTTGAAATACGTGTCTATTGCACCATGAAGAATTTTGAAAGAAATGAGAAATTTCCCCATTCAACTTGTTATTTGAAAGGTCTAAGGTCTGCAATCTGCACATGTTTCCAAAGAAAGACGGAATCTTGCCTTGTAGTATGTTGCTGGAGACATAAAAGTGTTGAAGAGAGTTCATTACTTTTCCAAATCCATCTGGAATGGGACCTTCTAACATGTTGTCAGAAAGGTCAAGGGCCTGAAGATTCTTGGTGCAGTTCAGAAGCCAGGAAAACATTGTAGATGATTTCAATAGATTTGAGGAGAGGTCGAGTATGACAAGGGAAGAGGAAGAATTAATTGTGGAAGCAGAGGAAATAGGAAAACTTCGATCAGTAAGACTACAGTTATACAGATGAAGCTCTCTTAGTTTAGAGCCAAAATTAAAATTACCTTTAAAAATTGATGATGTTAGATTATTCCAAGAGAGATCAAGAATATTAAGAGATGGAAAATTTGGATAAAGAAAAGATGAAAAAGCAATGTCATTACCAATAAGATAAAGCTCTTGTAGGTGAAGGCTAAAATTGAATAACAGTTGAAATGTTGAGGAAGTTAGCACATTAGAAGACAGATCAAGGACAGTAAGAGAAGTTGAAAAGTTGGAATGAGAAGGAAACAAAGTTTTGATATTAGTATCTGAAAGAGAACAGTGAACAAGCCTCAACTCTACTAAGTTTGGAATGAGCGCATTGATAGATTGTAGCCAATGGCGCGAGGTGCTGAGATTATGCAATGAACTCAACTCTAGAGTTGTTAAGGAGTGGAGATTAGACAACCACTCTGAATCCCCAGCTTCTATATTGAAATCACCGCCTAACCGAAGAGTTTGTAAGTTAGGAAGATTCCCACTCCGAAAAGGGATGGCTCTAGAAAGAGTGTTACCTGCAAGATTAAGAAAGTGTAGTCGCTTGAGATTCTTAAGTTCAAATGGGATTGCTCCGGACAGAGAATTGTCTCCAAGATTAAGATATTGTAGCTGCTTGAGATTCGTAAGTTGGAATGGGATTTCTCCTGATAGATAATTCCCTCCAAGGTCAAGATATTGTAAGTGTCTAAGATTCCCAAGCTGAAAAGGAACTGGTCCCAGAAGAAGATTTCCTCCAAGGTCTAGATACCTTAGAAGTGAAAGGTTTCCAAGTTGGATAGGAATCCTCCCACTAAATTGAGAAAATGAGAGGTTGAGATATTTTAAGTTGGTGAAAGAGCCAATGGCTTGTTGGATGTCATTCCACAGAAAATAATTATAACTGAGGTCCAGATGTTGAATGTATTGCAAGTGAATCAATGAAGTGAGATTGATTGCACCTTTCAATTGTGAATCCGAAAGATGAAGTAGAATTACATGACCAGTTCGATGGTTGCATTGAATGCCTTCCCAAGTGCAGCAATCTGTGTTATTTAGATGGTGAGTCCATGTAGAGAGTATGCCATGGTCATCTACGAGGCTTTGTTTGAAGTTCAGGAGTGCTTGTCTCTCCTTCTCTCTGCACTTTGCATCAGGACTTGGTTTGATTGGCGTTGTTGTGAATGGGAGAGCAAATCCAGAGGCATGGAATAAAAGGAGAGCAGCATATAATATTTTGAGAGAGTAACGCCTCATTGTAAGTTGCTGAAATCAAGATAACGCCAATGTTATATAATCTCAGTTTTTCTTTTGGTGATGTTAAGAAAGCTTCATTGAATCATCATTTATATCACTTCATAAACAAAGCGTTCAATTGTTCAACCACTACAGTCCACAAACCTATGCTTCAATTATTGTCAAAACCCAATGCAGAAAGAAACTCCTTTTTCTTATCACACGTCTTTATTCGTACTACGCGCTTTGTTGACTACTGACCAACAGAATTGGGAATGTAAAGTAGATGCTTTTTTCTTTTCGATCTAAATTCTTTATATTTTTATCTTTAAATGATAATCATAATTGATTTTTGTGGTCAACCAAATATTTAGCATATTAAAAAAGTTATCAATGTTACTTAACTTCTTTTGTTTAATGTTTTAACGTGTCGAGATTTAAAATTAGTCATTGAAAAGTAAGATAAGTTATTCATGTAAGTTAGTCATTCGTGTCCTTATTTTTTTTTTTTTATAGTTTTCAATTTATTCTTTCTTTTTCTTCTTCTTTTTGCATATTTCTTCTTCTTACTTATTTATGTTACTAATGTTTCTTCTTCAAAATTCGGTAAAGGACAACCCTTCTTTCTTCCTTCTTTTTAGCTTTTATTAAAACACTTATTTTCTTCTTTTCTCCTACCTTCTTTAAACTGAACTAAAATGTACAAATTTTCTTATTTCCTCCTTTATGTATTCTTCTCTCCCCCTTCATTCTTTATTACTTTTGTTTTTCATCTCCATCATTTATTTATTATTTATTGACACTGTTATTTCTTACTTTTGCTTCTCATTTTCTCCGTGTAGTGAAAATATGGGTGGTGATCGTTGTATTGATTATGTATGATATTTTGAATACTTTTTCTTGGACGATGATAAAACTTGCAAACTTATTGTTTAAACGAATTATGTAAATTAAATCCATTCAAGTGAAATTCAAAATAATATTTTGTGATTCTATTTGAATTGGTTTCAACGATTTTTGTTACTAAAAAATTCTTAAATATTTCCTTACAAAAGAAATTGGTAAACATTGTATATTACTCAAAGGGATGCTATTATTTATTTATAATTGTTGTAAAACACATAATTTCATGTTTCTATCATTTCCATCAAAAAATTAAATAATCTTGTAGATAAAACTTAACTTGCAAATTTACTCATTCTGACAAGTATATATAATAGTAATTATAAATACCGTCAAATTCTAAAACAATTTTTAAGAGATTTACATCATATAATTGTTATGACATATTTGTTAGATGATAATTAATTTTAAAAGAAAAATATTATATTTAAGTATAATGAGTAATATTCCTTTTATGTACATCTTTCTTATGATGAAAATATATTTTTAATAGTTTACCTATGTTGTTGTATTGTAACTTGTAATACAGGGACAAATGTAACATCTCTGATTAGTAGTCTTTTTACCATCAATTTGTTTATTACAGGATTAATATTTAAATATGCATGTTCTACCAATTTATTTATTACACAATTAATATTTAAATATGCACGTTTAGTACTTTGCAAAAAAATATTAGAAATACACACATATATATATATATATATATATATATATATATATATATATATATATAACATCAAAGAATTTATTGTTATTTTTTTTAATTTAATACTGTAATTCATACTAAAAAATCACAAGATATATAGTAAGGGTTCATTATAAACTTCTTAGTTTATTTCTAATGGTAGTACTTACCGGTATCACGAGGGACATATATATTTCATTTAATGTGTTCATTTTCTAAATTAGACGTGTCACGAACTTTGAGAGATATATGACACTCTATTTCTCTTTGTTATTAATATGGACATGACACAAAAATATTAGACATGCAAATTGTCTTGTTTCTAAATAAGACATGAATGGTTGTTTGGAGGAGTAGTATACACATTTATAGTCTTATTATACTTTGATTGCATTTTTAATGTCTTAGTTTTTAGTTCATTTTCTTTCATTAGTAATAAATTAGGTTTATTATATATATTCGCTTAATTTTGTAATTTTAGTTTATTTTACATTAGTAATAAATTAGGTTTATTTATATATATATATATATATATATATATATATATATATATATATATATATATATATATATATTCGCTTTAATTTTGTAATTTTAGTTTATTTGACATTTGCTTATTATTTTAGTCATAATGTTCTTTTGTATATATTATTTTTTACAAATTCTAGTGCATTGAATTCTACATTTTAAGTATTTAAAATGAACATATGGTATTGAACTCCTCCACTATTGTCTATGACCTTTAGAAATTGAAACAAATTTATTGAAAATTTGTAAGGAACCCTACCTATATTAGTGTTGTGTTTATATTTTTATAAGGGTTATATTCATAGTCATTGAGAGATTGTGGTTCTATATGGTTATATAACATTAGTCTTACACATATAAGACCTTAGATACTACTTTTACACCAAAACCTTAAGGCAATGTTGTTATAGGTCTTTATTTTTATATAGTGTTTAACTTTGTCTTTTCTATCCAATGTGAGACTTTGACTCACACTTGGAATATTTCCGATAATTAGCTTGAACCTTTTGTAATTTGGTTTATGACCTTATAAAGTTCATGATTAGGCTCACATTTTCTTCTGTTTTTTAGTCTATATAAAACCCAAATATGGTAAAAAGTGAGAGACAAGAATCATTTGTCAAATTTTAGAGTTTTAGTTTTTCTCCCTTTGTTGTATTTTAATTCTTTTCTTTCCATGTTATTTTCTCATATGTGATTCTATTCTTAAGTAATGGAGAACTATATATCTAAGAATCAATTCATATAAAATCAAGATAAAACAAGTTGAATTGACTTTTGCACCCATCATTCTTTATTTTGAGCTTGTTTTCCTCTTCTATGATATATTGATTATGTTCATTGTGATATCAAATTTACAATTCTAATTGTAGACTTCAAATTAGGAATTGATACAATCTTGACTTGATAACTGAATACAAATTGAATTGTATGGTATTGAGATCTGATTATTCAAACTTGGATTTGAATCTTTAGACAACTGAGGTTTGAATTGTTTGGTTCTTGAATCTGCTGTTGGTCCATTTTCATTTTCTACAATTTCGCACTTCATTCTGGATTCATTTTTCAATTTATATGTTTTTGTGTTTTTCGGTCCCTAAAGTCCCAATTTTATTATTTGTACCCAAAAATATTAAAGATTGAATATAATTAAATATGTGTACTATGATGATTGACCTAAGTTGTATTTAAAAATCCAGTGAATTTTATAATCTTTGATTTCATTAAAGACAACGATAATCAAGCAGGTGATTGAAAAGGAAAGATTTTGCAGCATTGAATGTGTGTTTGGTGATATGGGTTTTCATAATTCAAAGGCTTAAATATCTTTTTTATTCTCATTTTCGTAGTGTTTGTTGCGGATGATCATCATTTTGACAGAATGTTTAAAATGGTCCTCATTTTCGCAATTTGTGTTTTATTTTGTCCTCTTTTGTAATGCCGTTTAAATCAGTAACGGAGCACTGTACAGGTGACACTGTTTGCATTGGGGTGTGTTACTGTACAAATGGCTAATTAATGTTAACTTTTCAATTTGGGGAAAATTTTGCAATTAGGGCTTGAGTTGGATTATAGTTGCGCTCTTCATCGTTGGAGGTGATTTCTTCATCTTCATCTTTCTTGAGCTCGGATTTGCAAAGAAAGCAACTAATACTTGTCATTTTATTGTTGGATTGCAATTGCACTCTTCATTTCAATTTTCCAGTTAATCATCATCAATGAGGTAAGTGGGTTTAGGGTTTTCTGGGTTGTGTTTGCTTGTGGGTTAGAGTTTTTGTAATTCTATTTTAGGGTTTGTTTGTGCTTGGATTGTTGTGATGTTCTGCATAGTTTCTAAATCACCACACCTGTACAGTACACGTAACACACTCTAATGCAACGTAATACAAATAGTGTCACCTGTACAGTGCTCTGTTACTGATTTAAACGACATTACAGAAAAGGACCAAATAAAACACGAATTGCGAAAATGATGACTATTTTAAACATTCTGTAAAAACGAGGATCATTTAAAACATTCTGTCAAAATGAGCACCATTTGCAACAAACACTACAAAAATGAGGACGAAATATGTATTTAAGCCTAATTCAAGAAATAAATCGATGGAAGTAATGCTAAGGAAGAAATAGAAGGTAGTTCTGTAAAGGTGTTACGGTACTTATCCATAATACATAGGTTTAAAATATTATTTTCCCTCAAAGAGGATTTAAAAAAGTTTGTGTGATAGGGTTGTTTGATGTTTAGTTGATTTTCCTTAGTAGAAGTTGATCGATGAAAGTTTTCCAAAATTTGATCAGAATAAACCCAACTACGAATGAGATGAATTATATTGGGAACTTAAAACATGGTTCGTGGTTAGTTTTATATTAGTCATTTACAATTTGTCTCTTTAATTATGCAATAAGAGAAAATATATTACATTACGTTCATGACAACTAAGAAATAGCATAGATGTGTATCTGAGTCCCATGATTTAAAGATGTGTGAAACAAGAGTGAATGTGTTTGTTGAATGTGATGAGTTCGAGAATGAAGCAATTACAATCTTATATTAGTTGAAAATGATTTTGTACCATAATTTCTTTTTATATCATATGGTTCTTATTGTGTGACCTTAATTATAACAATGTCATTGCATTTTGTGGTTATGATATTAACAAGTATTATATTTCTATGCAAATGGCAATATTACAAAAGTAAAGTACAACATAATGGGGTTACCGATTAAGCTAAAATTTAGCAATTTGCTATTTCTAAATACCACAATCCCATTACAACATCAATAAGTATTATGGAGTCATAAAAAAAATATGAAAAATTGATTATATGATGTTCATCGTATTAGTGTTTAAATGTAAATAGGTTGAAGATAATATAGATGTGTGAATGGATACTTTAGGCGTCAAGTTCTAACATGACATATGTAGAGACCATATACAAATAGTTTTTTCTAGATTTAAGAAAAGGTAAATCTGAATGTTTGTTGATCTCTAGAGTAGCTTTAGCCGTGTCATCCAATAAATCATTGATAATAACATGAGCTTTTAAAATCTTAATATCAAAAAATCTTGTTTACATTACCCTTACTTACTATAACTTACTATAAGTAGATAAAAAAATACTTAATAAATGATTTAGACCTCTAATTTGTTTGTTTGGTTCATTCTGTTCTCCTTATTATTTTTTGGTTCAATTTGATCATCTAATTTTTTTAAAATGTTCAATTTGATCATTTTCGATAGGTTGACGTTAATACCGTGTACGCACATGTCATGTGCAATTTTGTGATTTTTTTTAGTTTAAAAAAAAAGTAATTTGTCACGTGTCACGTCATAGTCGTGTCACGTGCCAATTTGTGAAATTTTATTTTTTATTTGTTTTAATTTAAAAAAAACTGCCACATCACAAGTTGTGGTTGTGCCATGTGTCAGACTAACAATGTCTATTTTCAATTTATTCCCTCTATTTACAACTTTGATTCAATTTAGTATTCTATTTTATAAAATGATCCAATTTTGTCCTCTCCAATTTAAGACCAAATTAGTAATTAAGCTTAATTACAACTTATATATCATGTTAAAATAACTTTTTAGAATTCATACATCAAATTACTCCACCTAAATATTCAAATTATTTTATTTTTTACGAGTGTATAAAAATTTCAAGTGTGAGAAATTACAAGTGAAAAAAAATGTAAGAAATAAAATAATATAGGTATTTAGGGGGGTGATTTGATGTATAAATGAAAAAAAAAATATTTTAACATGAATATATAAGTTGTATAAGCTTAATTACTAATTTGGTCTCAAATTGAAGAGGACAAAATTGAATACTTTAAAAAATTCGGGACTAAATTGAATCAAAATTGTAAATAAATAAACTAAATTGAAAAGAACCACCAATATGACATGTGGTACAACCATGACCTGTCACGTGACATTTTTTTTTAATTAAAAAGAATTAATTTTTTTTAAAATATATAAAAAAAATTAAAAATTCATGAATTGACATGTGGCACGACTATGACATGACACATGATAGTTTAATTTTTTTATAAATTAAAAAAATTTGAAAGAAATTAAAAAAATAAAAAATTTCACAAAATGACATGTATGAACATAATATTAACATCAACTTAACAAAAATGACCAAATTGAAATTTTTTAAATAATTAAAGGATCAGATTGAACTAGAAAATAATAACAAGATCAAAATGAACCAAACTAACAAATTAAAGGACTAAATCACTAATTAAGCCATAAGAAAATAAGAACACAAATGACTCATTTACATGAATGATTAATTTATATGAGTAACTAATCCTTTTTTTTGGTGATTAATTTTAAATTTTGACAGATTAAAAGATTAAACAAAAATAAAAGTTAAGTGGCATTAATAACTTTTTTAATATGCTAAAGACTTTTTCACTACAAATTCATAAACTATCTAACAAAACATTCTCATATAGTGATTGGTACCAATGTCCAATTCAACGCTTAAAGTCATTCACTAAGAGTTAAATTTGTTGTTTTTTTAATTAACCGAGATATCTATATAATCTAGATAGCAGACAAGTGTTATTCTACCATGTAGAAATTGTGTCGATGACAAATTCAACTTTTCTCAACTTTAATTCTTAAGATAAGCACAACACTAGAGTTGTCAAAACAGGTAACCTGGCTCGACCCGGCTCAACTCACCATGGGTTGATGATTTAGTGAGCCAACCCAACCCGACTCACTTTTTAGCGAGCCAAAAAAATTCGAACCTAGCTTGGCCCACCACGGGTTGGCGGGTTAAACGGGTTGACTCACGAGTTGACTTAATTAAAAAAATTATTATTTTTTCAATCAAAACTAAATTGTAATTCTAATTAAAATCTAAATAAACTTTAATACAATCCAAATACAAACCAAAATAAAAAAAATACAAATTATTTATGTGTTGGATAAAAAAATAACCTAACATGACCCAAATGTAAAGCTAACTTAATAAAAAAAATAAAAAATACTTGTGTGACCCTTTTATCTACGGGTTGGTGAGCCAACTCGACTCACCACAGGTTCAACCCAGATGAGCCGGGTTCTAAATGAGCTGGGTCAAAAATCAACCCGTATTAAAATTTGTAAAAAAATTTCAACCTAACCCGAACTCGTGGTGAGCTAGGTTGGCTCGCAGATTCCAACCCATTTTGACAGCTCTACACAACATCATAAAAATGTGGATTAATATTGATTAAGACTAGAATGAAGATATCACTGATATGATGCAGTGGAACATTCAATATGAAGTTACACCAACCAAACGCCAATGATGCAAGGAAAGAAAGAAGGAAAATGATATTTGCATCGAAAGGAACACAAGTGAGAGATGTAGAAACTTAATTAGAAGAACATTTGAATTGTTTTGATTTGTTTTTTGTCTTTCATGATATATTTTTTGTAAATAGTCTTGTAAGAGGTTATAGTATCCGAGTACTCTATAATTAATATATTAAAAAAACAAAAAAAATCAATTATGATCATCAGTTAAATATAAAAGTAGAAAAGTTTTGATTGAAAAGAAAAAGAGCATTTACTTTAGAGTTCCCAATTCCGTTGGTCAGTCAACAAAGCGCGGAGCACGAATAAAAAATAAATGATACGAATGAAAGTTTCTTTCTACTTTTGCTTTTGACAATCCACTAATTGAAGCATAGCTTTCTGAACTCTAGTGGTTGAACATTGAACGTGTACCATATTAAAAATGACTTTGCATAAATTATATGTTGAAATATGAACTCCTATAATCTTTTTGCTGCTATAAAGATAACCAGTAAAGTTTATAGATGGTTCTATTAATTTGTTGATTAAAGATTGTTGTGGAAAGAGTGGATTGAACTATTTGATGAGTGGATTGTACAATTAATAATTTTCATGCATATATCAACAAATTATAGTCAGAGAAGGTTATAGATAACGTTAAGAAAATACATCATATTAGCCCTCAATATCCATAGAAAAGAAAGTTTTTTTTTTTTTTAAATATCGACATATTTGGTTTTAGTACAACAAAAAACAATTATAGTAATAATACAAAAAATTTAATTCCATTAATTATGTTTGAACTCCGTTGAGTTAACTATTTTTAATAAGGCTTAAATACTTTTTTGGTCCTCATTTGGTTTGTTGCGAATGATCATCATTTTCACATAATGTTTAAAATGGTCTTCATTTTTACCTAATGTTTAAAATGGTTCTCATTTTTACCTAATGTTTAAAATGGTTCTCATTTACGCAATTCATGTTTTATTTGGTCCTTTTAACGTCGTTTAAATCATTAACGGAGCATTGTACAGGTGGAAGACCTAAGCTTGGGAAAAATTAAATTGATCTAAGTCTGGAAGAAGTTAAATCCATAACATTAATTCATCCTCATCAGAATGCACTACATTAATGTTTGACAAAAGTGAAATTGAACGAAGTTTAAGGTAAATCAAAATCCAGTACATCAATAATGAATTCTACAACAGAAATTCCAATAAATAACTAAGACGTTTGTAGCTGCTATCATGGTCTCCTCTTAATCTATAATTTCATCCCAAAGTGCTGAGATGGTTCTTCTGGTGTTGGTAGTGGTGTTGCTTGACTCTCCACTTCATTCTGAGCTCAAGAAAGACGAAGATGAAGAATTAACGTTAATTAACCACTTGTACATTATACGTAACACACCTTATTACAAACTGTACCAACTGTACAATGCTTCGTTAATGATTTAAACGGCGTTATAGAAAAGGACCAAATAAAACACGAATTGCGAAAATGATGACCATTTTAAACATTCCGTCAAAATGAGGACCATTTTAAACATTCTGTCAAAATGAGGATCATCCACAACAAACACTACGAAAATGAGGACCAAAAAGGTATTTAAGCCTTTTAATAATTATTATATACCTCCTAAAAATAATTAAGATTAATATGCAATTAATTTTGAAAAAACTATTTTTTTTCTTGATAAATTTTAAAATCCTTAGTGATTTTTTCAAGATTTTTTTACATACTAAAATTAATTTTTTTCTTTAATAAACATATATAACAAATACTTAAGACGAAACATATATTTAAATATTTAACTATTAACGAATTCAAACAAAATTAATGAAATAATTTTTTTTTGTAATATTATAATTTTTTTATTATACCAATGAAATATTTCAATACTTAGTATATGAGTTGATTATTTAGTTTATGTAAGACCTACTAATTCCCTTTCTTAATTTTCTGCCCTAAATGCAAGAGGTTGTCCCATATTTGGTGGGCCTGAGGCACACCCATAAGGAGTCTAAGTCCCTAAACCAGCTTAACACTCTCAATCCCGTCTCATTTTTCAGAAAACATCCGTTCTCACGCTCTCCTTGCTTCCCAACAGAAAGCTCTGTTAGGGTTTGGTCCCCTCTTGGTCAAACTTGGAGTTACTGTGTTCGTGGGCTTAAGGGTCGAAATCTGATATTAGTCCCTTTCCAGGTAAGGGAAGTTAGGGTTTTGTCTGTTCATTGATTTTATGCTTGTTTTGGTATGGTTTTATGCTATGATGGTTTATTGGATGTGGTCAGTGCTTGAAAAAATGCTAAAACTCTGTGTGGTTGTAAATCCTTGGTAATGCGCGCAAGAACAGTGGAGAACTCTGGTATTTTCGTCTAAGCGAGTTGCGAGATCCTTAAGAGTTTCTCCCTGGAGCTTGCGCGAGCTATCGCTCAGGCGACGAGCTCCTGTTTTGAGCGAGAGAACGCGAATGCTCCTTGTTCCTCTTTTCGAGCTCTCGCCTAGGCGAAGGGAGCTCGTCTGGACGAGGGAAACTTCTCGCCTGAACGAGACCCTTCCACTTAAGCGAGGAGTTGGGCGAGAAGTGCGTTAGTTCTGGAATTTCTTGGTTTTTGGATGTTGGTGATATGTTTGGACTGATTATATATTTTTAAAGCATGAGTTGTGGTGAAAAAGCAAATAAAACGCCATTAGTGTAAGGAGGTTGTGGTTGGAGAAGGTTGATTAGGGTTGGTAAAAATTGTCGGTGATATGTCTTGGCATTATTTATGTAAGAAAAATCATCCTATCCAGAATTTTCAACCACCATAACTATTTATTAAAAATTTATATTAAAGTTCATTCATACTAATCGTGTAATTAAGGATCTTTCACACAATTCTCATAGTTTAAGAGATCTTTCACACAATATTTCTCAAATCAGACTTGCACATATGTTCTTATCACATAGAAAGTATGAACTCTCTTTAAAAATCACATTTTCATACTTAAAAATATTAACTCCTATAATTTAAAGCAAAATATATATTAAGCAACACAATTTAATATGTATTATGCATACCAATTTAATATATATTAAGCATAAAAATTTAATATATTTTAAGCATAACAATAGTTTGCATTAAAAGTAGAAATAGTTCACATTAACAAGGACAAGAAAAAGTCACACCAACAACAAGAAATTCACATTAACAATAATGATAAAATACAAACGAATTATTCAAATAAAATAAAAATAAAATTTTATACACTTTTATTTTCTTTCGAAAAATTACTAACAAAATAAAAAATATCATAAAATTAATCTAAAAGCAACAAAATTAATTTCCTTATTCAAAATTCAAAACAACAAAATTTTCATAACAGAGCATACTATTATAACTTCTTTATGGCAATAAAGAACATTTATAATAAAACGAACTACCGTTTGTAAAGCCATGAATAGGTGAAAACGATATAATCAATGTTTAATTAAATTGATGAAAACGAATATGTGATTGAAGAAGAGCATGTAAGTGAAATATAATTAATGCAAAGACTTTTACCCTTTGTTCATTTCCCAATATTTACTAGCAGATGGATAAACCCAGTGATGTGGTTGTAATCATTTCAACCGACTTGAAGGAAAACCAACTCAAGAAGGATTTTACACAAACGCATTTTTACATCTTCTGAATTTGTGAAGAGGAAATCGGTTCTGGAACCATGGAACCAATTCTAACAGCTAGATAATCTAATATGTTCGGGAAGCAAAATGGAACAAGACACATAGGTAAAGTAGAGTTACGTGAAAGGGTTAGTTGACTAAGGGTCGAGAATAGTTTAAGTGTGCGTTAAAATTTTACATTGAATAGAAAAGACAAAGTTTAACACTATATAAAAATAAAAATCCATAACACTATTGTCTTCAAGTTTTGGTATAAAACGATTGCCAAATGCTTTATAAATATAAAACTAATGTTATATATATATATATATATATATATATATATATATATATATATATATATATATATATATATATATAATATACACTTT
>Ga0214544_1009502_pt1 | contig 15185 bp, 8 predicted proteins | sample CNSS3metaG_FD_160074 | JGI IMG/M metagenome (GOLD analysis project Ga0214544, IMG submission 160074) | Root nodule microbial communities from cowpea collected in UCLA plant growth center, Los Angeles, California, USA - CNSS3 | ecosystem: Host-associated > Plants > Roots > Nodule | place: USA...
ATAAATAAATAAATAAATATAAATATATATATATATATATATATATATATATATATTTATATATATATATATATATTTTTTTTTTTTTTGAGATTCCAATTATTAAATGGTGTCATGCTGTATTAATCAAATTATAAAGATGCAGACGAATTACCCTAAAAATACTATATACTATCTATTTTATTATATCTTAATCAGAAAACATGGATAATATAGTTCTGGCGTTCACTACAAAGTGTAAATACATTCTTTGACTTTAAAATTCAAAATAGAATGATAATATTACACTAATATATATATATATATATATATATATATATATATATATATATATATATATATATATATAAACAATTTCAACCACCTAAAAGTTATGTTTCACAACTGTAGATAAGTTCGTAAATCTAGTTAATATAAACACTATTTTTAATCTAAGCATAAACTAGAATGATAAGAATATAAAATGCTATTGAAAAAGCATCATCTAAAGTAAACAAACAATTATAGTGAAATCAAGATAAAAAACTTTCTTGTACGCTTGAAAACAGTTATAAAATATAATAATATGTGATTATAACCTGATGTTTCATTCAGTTTTATTGTCATGTTCCCCAAAAGTTTCTCTCAAAATAAGGCGTTCGCGATAGAATGAGTTGTGAATTTGTTTTAGCTGTTATTGCGTGTTATTCCAGATTATCACTAAATATATTACATTCTTTTACCCATCACATTCTGGACCACATACAAGACTGCGAGCACAAATGTTTATGCTCTTTGTTTTGGTAAACCACGTAAGAATGACAAAATTTCAGTACAAGAATACAAATTTACATCTCATAAAATTCTAATAAAAATATCATGAAAAGATTTCAAAATTTTCCCATGATCTGATATGATCCGAAACAATGTTTCCAAATCTGTTGAAGGTGGAACAAAGATGCTCTCATGTCTCAGCAGAAGTTTTATTTCTACATTTCTATTATGCAGCTGTTCTTGGTACTTTCATGCCAAATCCACGTCTTTCTTTCTCCACTCTGCCAAGTTACCAAAACAAAAGGATTAGCAACTATCCTAACTGCTCTGCTTCCTAAATATTTATATTAATCAATTATGCAATGTGAAGAATAAAAATTATGTAAGAAATGCAAGGACCATATTAGTCAACCATATATATTCTTCTTTCTCACCCTCAGAAAACATCTGTTGAATCATCAAATGGGATCCTGAATTGGATTAAGAACACTTGTTCAAGAAAACACAACTTTTCAGCACTTCATTGAGCTTATGACCTATGACTCAACCTCTCACTCAATTCTTATCAGATATCTGATGCCACTTCCTACCTGAAACCTTAAAGTAATGAATTTATGGATTTTTTTATAGGTTGTTCATCTTTTTTATTTCTACTCGATGTGAGATTCAAATTCACACCTATATTATTAACAAAAATATCTGCATGTGAAGAAATTCCTCCTTATCTATAGGTTCAACATGACATGCACTAATCAATATGCTGAGTGCTAGGGGAAAACAAACATGGATTGTTAACAATAGGAAACCAGCATTTTATGAATAGAAACACAAGCTAGTTTATCATTTGATAAATGGAACAAAATCATCAGAAACTTGGTACTTACGTTGGTGCTAGTTTACCAAGGCTGTCCAACTCTTCCCCTGTGTGTTCATCCCTCACCCTCCCAGAAATTTCAACGATGTAAGACCTATTGCCATCGCGAGGGAGTCCTCTACGACAAAGCAATTCTAAATCTTTTTGGTGAAGTTCCCTACCATTTACAAAAACACCAGTATTTCCACCAGCACATTTTTCTGGCATGGGATGCTGGAACTCTTCTATGAATGGCTGCAACAGAAAATAACATATTCAATTATATTGATCGTAGTATAAGCATATGAGAGATGGAGTGACAGAATAGTATAACTTACCAGAATTATCCCAAGACATGGTCCACCCATGACACCCCAAAATCCAGCCTGAGAATCATACCTGCAGAAGCAAAAGTGTAATCAAATCAATCACTGCAAACTTTTAGACTATCACTCTAAACTGAGATAACTCTTGCCAAAATGATATGCAAAAGGCATGTGAAACTACCAAAAGATAATGTTATTTTGTCAAATGAATCAGTGCAGATGATAAGAACTTAACCGAATCTATATGTAGCAAAGAACCCTTTTCTGTTTTTGAAGCATACTAACCAGTAATTTCCTGGCTGGATTGGTCCAGCAAACTTTTCAGCCTTTTTAATCACTCGATCTGGTATTGGCTGTCCATTTACAGTAACACTACTTTTCCCATTATCTTTCTTAATAATGTTTGCTAAAAATGAATCACTCCTTCTGTTAGACCTAGGATGATCATGTTCTCTGCTTGCATCACCAGAATCCTGGGAGACCCCAGTGTTAGAATAATCAATAACATCCATCTCAGTTGCAAGCACTACTTCTTTCAAAGAATTTTGCCTTGAGGCATTCTTCTCTACTTTTTCCAGCTCTTGATCTGAGCGACTACTCTGGTTGCCTTTCCCCAATCGATTAACCGCATGGTCATTGAATGAACCACCAGGTGAAGGAGATGGAGAGGCTTTAGATGGCTGATGAATGGACCCAGTAGCTTCACCCGGTGCAGTCATAATTTCTGGACTATTTTCATCATCAGAAATACTGGGAGATGAAGAATGGAAACTTTGCGTCGCTCGCGACTTTAAGGTTGAGTCTTCAGCCAGCATAGAAGGTTCTCTATCAACCGAGTGAAAATCATAACCAGAATAATCATCAGATGAGAAGTTCACAGCACTCGTGTTCCCATCACCACGGGAATGGGAAACACGACTGTTCACAACCTCACCAGTGGCATCATCAACCCTTGTGGATGTGGTAGCTTCCTCCATATGAGGAGAAATTACTAGCTTCTTATTGATGATAGCAAGTTTCATTTCAGAAGAACAAACTCCACATCTCATTTTCTTCTGCTTAAGATTTTTAAGCATGAACAGTGTCTTTTTAGGCAGTTGCAGTAACTCAAAGCAACTATGACAAGTGATGAAAGGAGAAGCGCCTGCTATAGGAAGGCACTGCCGAGTACTACTCAAAGGCACTGCTTTTCGAAGATGGCTTCCAACAAACGCACCCATCTCAGAATTGTAGTCTCTAGGCCATCTTGTACGAGGTTGTCTTTCATGGATGGCAGCTCTAGAATTATGAACATAAGGACCAACTGCTCCTGGGATCTCATGACCGTACAACATAGGATCTTTTGGGGCAGGGGTATGAGGGAATCTGCTGTTAACAAATGAAGCAGGTGGCACTGGCACTGATTCTCTTCTTTTGTTGTTATAGCAACGCAAACAAGAGCAAGAAGGTGGGTGAAGCATGGCATTACGAGCATATGGATCATATGAATCTGGATCAGTATCAGCATAGCGTCCAGGAAAGTAGGGATGCATTGGTTTTTGTGGGAACTGGTGGGGTAAAGGATGTGAATCTCTCATCATTGGGGACACAAAAGGATCCCCATATCCAGAAGCATAATTTGGATTATGCATGGAAGGGTGAAAGTTGCGCATACCCATTTCAGGACCTGCTGCATAAGCATATGGATCATGAGGATAATTGAAATAAGGGGGACCTGACATATGTTTATTAGGGCCAAAGAATGGTCTTGAGGTTCTGCTCATAGCTGATGATCCATATCCTTCAGGAAACCAAGTTTCAGGGCCATTATAAGGATCTGGAGGAACCATTCTTCCATCAGGAAGAACCTTTTCTTTGGGGTTACCAACCACCTCAGAAGACTTGTTCAATTGGTTGGTTAACTCATCCAGCTTCCTTAGTATATCGGCTCTATCTTGCTCAAGATGCTGAACTTTATTCACACCATCCATGTCCTTGAAATTCCTCCACTGTTCACCATAAGAAAAACTGGTATAGCTACTTGAAGATCCTTCATTAGGATAACTATGAGTGGGAAATCTGACACCTTCCATATCAGTTTGAGACTTTCTCCGAAACCCCTCCCTCTCACCTCTCTCCCCATAAGGCCAATTAGACACTCTCCCATAGAACTGGTCCCCTACCATGTGAGTCTTCTGCTCCTGCTGCTCTCTTCCAATTGATTTACCCCTTTTGTCCTTACTCACAAAATCACTCTCCAAAACTCCTTTCTCATCCCCATCCATGGAACCATCCAAAAACTTCTCAAGTCCTTTATTTGGTTTCCCCAAACCCCTTCTTTGACCCTCCATTGAGAAACCACCATTGAACCCAACATCAACATCTGAATTATCCCTCAAATCAACTACCCCTTTACCCAAGAAACTTTCTGATCTACCTTCATCTCCTCCACCTCGTCCCTCATCTGAGCTTTCCCACAACCTAACACCTTCAGAACTTTTAAGCTTTCCTACAAAGGAAAAACAAAGCGGAAAACACAATAAGAAATCAGAATATCCAACCCCTTTTTGAGCCTTTGACCTTTGAATACACAAAAAGAAAAAAAAAAGTCCTAATTTAATACAAACATAAAGCTCCAAAGCACATTAAATCAAACAACTAAACCATATGCTAAATTTACGAAAGGGTACCTCGAAGAACAGTACCACAACCACCACATTGATAAACAGTGTAATTGGCATGCTCGGGAAGAACATTCTGACACTTGGGGCACTTCACCAAACGCAACTTGGCCGAGTCCTCCATTGCTGAAGCTGAGAGATAATACAGGAACACACTAACCAAGCACCATAACCAAACAAAGAAGACGCAGCAGCAGAATCCTTGGTTACTTATTAAGATAGAACTTTCACGTAGAGGTCCAAAAGGAAGTGCTTGGCTTCTCGGAAACAACAACAACAACGTCAGAGAGAGGAGTGTTGATGTGTTTTCTGCTTTTTCTTTTTGGTGCTGGTTTTCCTTTTGGGTTTTCTTGTTTTTTTTCTCAAAATCCAAACACCAAAAACCGAAAAAGGAGTAATGAAGAGAGAAGCACAGTGGGGACAAAATTTCCTCTCGGAATCTTAGAACTTTGCAAAATTGATCCTTTCATTCCATTTTCAGTTACTGAAATTAAAAATCGCAGCTTTATATTATTATTGGTAGATTTTTAGACAGAGAAAGAAAAATAGTAATGTGAAATAGTTGTACGGAGTGGAGTTAGTTGGGCCGCAAGGAGAAAAAACAAAACCAAATAATTATGTCTCCAACCAAAACAAAACATGCAAGTGTCTTTTTTTTTTTTTTTACATATAAGATTAATAAATTTCATTTGACATTAAATTTAAAATGAAAGTAACTTAGGTGTAAATACCTATTATAAAAAAAATAAATGTGGACATGAAATTAAAACGAGTAGTAATTATAATGAAAACATTTCTTAAATATTAATTAGTTTTTAAAATTTTAATTCATTAAGAATTATCCTAAGAAAATATGGTACTGCTATTTCCTCAGTAGAATGTTAAAACTGACATAAACATAGGCTGAGATCATGTCAACGCAAAGAATTCGATTCGAAGTTAATTAATGGATTCGATTGGAACGTTCCCAACCCAAAGGAATCGGAAATGGTCTCTGAAAACGCAGCTTCCAAACGCGGCATGAAAAATCTCTTCACGGAAGTACTTTTGAAACGTGTGAAGTGATGAAATTCCAGAAATTACTCACTTTCAACCAACATTTATTATGTGAAAAAGTCTTCTACTGTAGTATATATATTTCTTTCATGTCTTCTTAGTTGACCTACTTCTATTAAATTCACAAAAACTCATCAAATAGGAATGTTATATATAAAAATGCCAAATCATACTAACTTCTTGTAGTTCTATTTTCAATCAAGTTTTGAAAATAAAAAATAGAACATTTCAAATAAAAAGATTTATGAGTTTGTTTTTTGTATAAACTGGATTTTCAATTTAAAGTAATTTTAAAAATTAAAAACAAATTAATTCATTATTATTTAAAAAAAAACTTGCTCTTTCAAATTCAGACAAAAATAAACTTTATTATACTTGTATATAAAATAATAAAATCAAACACAAAAACAACTAACTAGATTTTTTAAAAAGGTAATTTATTTTTAAAAAATTAATTAAAGTAGAATTTAGTGTAAAGTTATAATGAATAAGAGCTGACACACCGAAGGTAAAGTAAAATATAAATTAAAGAAAAATTATTTGAGAATTGAAATAAGCCGTATATATAAAGAATTCAATTATTAAGAAAAGAACATAAATTTAATAAATCCATACATTTAGTGAGGAATAACTCTAAATTTCTAATATCATTTCTCCTTTTATTATTATTTTTTTGGAATTTTCAGATATTTAATACAGAATATATTTTATCTTGGATATCTATTATATAATGTTGAAATTTCCTAGAGGGTTTCAACTTTCCATGTCTTTTTTAATTTAAATAAATAAATTTTCTTTTTCAATATGTAACTCCTATTTTTATGCATAATTTCCATTTTGATAGAAAAACATTTATTTAACCATGTTATAAATATATTAAAAAAATAAACTTCATTTTATAATTTCAATTTAACATTAAATTCATATGTATTTATTGCCAATCATTAAAAATTTAAAAAAGAAGTGAATGCTAACTTACCATCGGAAACAATCAACAAAATTATGAATTTTCACTTATACTAAAAGCTAGACACTACTAACATTCCCAATTTTGAATACGAGAATTTCATTTACTAATATTCCGAAAATAGAAATAACACTGAAGTTGCTTAAAAATAATAATCAATCACGTGTAACTTTTTTTTTTTCAAACATGCACTGTAACTTCTGTGTAAAACACAAATTTGACACAATTTTTATAAACGTGTTGAATAGAATTCCAAACGTTTTTCCACGATTCCACCATGAACCAAACTTCTAGTATTATCAGTTTTCTTGAAATTATTATTATATTTTATATGAAAATCATAGGGTTTTGACCTCAAATATATTGATATAGTATTTTTTTTATGATCAATCTGTCAATCACTATATTTAAATTATTATTCACTTTAAAATTTATAACTTAGATTCTATTTTTAATCGTAACTCTGTAAATAATTCCATATGGAGAAATATATACATTTAATAATGTTAAAACTTTACATTTAACAATGTAAAAACTATTTGAAAGGAGGTTATAAGAAAGCATCGAACTGAACCACATAATTTTATTGTTAAAATACCTTTTTTTTTTTAATTTTCGTCAAATTTTGTCAAATAAGTCTTAATTTAGTTTTGTGTTTAAAAAGATTCTAATTTTCGTCAATTTCGTTTAATTAGATCATATTTTTTCTAACACCGTTTAAATCGTTAACGGTCATGAACAGTGACTATCAAGTGTCACTTTGCGGTTTTTTTTTTTTTTGAATTTTTTTGAATTTTTTTGAATTTTTTTGAATTTTTTTTTAAATGTCCACATGTCAACCCCACGTGTCAAAGTCAATATTTTATATTCAATTTGGTCCCTATATTTGTTATTTTTGTTCAATTTAGTTTCAATTTTTGTTAACATGGATCAATTTGGTTCATCTCCAAATTGAAACAAAATTTAATTTTTATATTAAAATTCACATTTTTTATTAAATATTTTTATATAATATATTAAAATTCTCATCATTATAACTTTGATATAAAAATTAAATTTGGTCACATATTTGATAGGGACAAAATTGGTCAATTTTAAACAAAATTAGAACTAAATTGAACAAAAATAACAAATATAAAATATAAGGACCAAATTGAATATAGAACATTGACATTGACACGTGACACGCTACTGGGTTGACACGTGGACATTTAAAAAAAATAAAAATAAAATTCAAAAATAAAATAAAATAAAATTCAAAAATCACAAAGTGACATGTGACCGTCATGGCCGTTAATGATTTAAACGTTGTTAACAAAAAATGACCAAATTGAACAAAATTGACAAAAATTGAAACCTATTTGAACACAACCAAAATTAAAATTTATTTAACAATGACAAAAAATTGGGACAAAAAAATATTTTAACCTAATCTTATTAATTTCTATATCACTTGATATTCATCTTCTTTTTCAGGTTGAAAACTTTAAAGACACACTTATACACAGATTAGTTAAAAACTATGATTCAAGACCACTTATTAGTTTTTGAATTGATAGAGACACTGTTTAGTTTCATTTTCTTGCAAAACCCTAGAAAGAAGCAAAGGGTGATGTTGAGTGGGGTCACCCTTCTTTAATGTTGTTTGATTTCATTTGTTGCGATTGCTGTGTTGTTTTCTTGAATCAATAGCCATATGTTATCACTTTTCCTTTTCTCTATCTGTTACCGACATGCATTTGACTTAGTCCTTTGATTTGTGTGTTTGGAATTTATACAAAGTTTTTTTTATATATATAATAATTATGTTAAAAGTTACATTTATGATTTTTTTTTTTATATTTGAGAGTAGACTTTTTACATAACACATTAAAATTAGATTTTGTGATTGAAAATTATTGAATTATATATATGTTGTGGTATTGAACATTGATTAATAATGCATATAAACTTTTAATTCGTTGTATTATGCTTAAAAGTTATTGCATTTTAGTTAATTTATTATGCTTAGTGGATGTTTATATTTTAAATAATTTAATACTTGAATCTAAGTTATTTGAACATTGTTTTGATTTAAAATTATTTGATTTTTATTTATGTATGACCTAATTTGGCTAGCTTAAACCATGTATTATAATTTGAGTTGGTATTATATACCAAGTCTCACTTTAATGATACGGAAAATATAAAGGTAAGAGATGGAGCACTTAAAAGTAATAATTTTGATTAGTGGTATATTTTTTTTGGTTGTATTAAACCGCTAGAATGAATATAATTTGTATTAGATTATTTTAACTGTAATAACTTGATCCTTTTATTGAACAATGTTTCTCTTGTACTACAAATTTTTCTCAATCTCGGTCTGAATTGTTTTTTTATCTCTTTCTCTTAAGCTTCACAACTCCAAAATCTTCTCTTTATCTTGACGATGTTGACCTAGAAAATCATAGAACTTTATGGTTTTCATTGCTCATTGGCAATGTAATTGCCTCTTGTCAGATCGGTTGCACTTCCATTGTGTCTTCCTTCGTGTCCTCCTCCGATGTTTTTGCATGTGTCCTTCAATGTGTCTTTGCCTGAAATTTCTAGAAACACTTAAAACACTTAGTTAATGTAATTAAAAACCAAGATATATCTTTCTCAAATATATAAGGTCCATACATGCATGACATTACTTATAACATCCGGTCACAAACTTGCACAATCCACTTCAAAACTATATTTTTCATTACATGATGAGTGATCTCTTGTCATTTAGGTAATGTCAATTTTAAACAAAAAATAATTGCTCCAACAATTATTTTGCTCGAACTTGAAGCCTTAAGTGATTAATATAGTGCTTGAGTGAGAATTCTCTTTCTTAACAATTATTACCATTGCATGAGTACTACTCAGCAACCAATCACTACCATAAAAAAATAGGATTTTTGCATATAATATTTTTGATTTTTTATGTTTGTTAATAATCTTACATAAATAATGGTGACACAAATTTATGTTGGAATAAATCTTCAACGTAATTAACATCAAACCTTATAATATTCGATGTAAATGTTTTGTTTTTTTTTATAAATTGATTTTGGCTTAAAAGCAAAACCTGAAATACAGAAAAATATCAATTGCAATGACTTTGTTTTACTTACATGAAACACAAATAAACAACAATATGCAAAATGAAAGAGAGTCACAATGGAGAGATATTCATCCATTTTCGTTATTAAGATCCCAAAAAATAATCGCAAAAGATATAAAACACTTGACCTACAAAAACTCCAATTCAAATAGAGTAACCACCATAAAACACCCATTAGTAGTACCAAAACTGCTTTCTACGACATCAATTGATGACATTTAACAAGTCACAATAGTAAAAAAAAATATGTGGTGGCAAAATTGTAATTTTTGCAGACTTTTTAACAATGATTGGCTAAATAATCATCGTTAAAAATGGAAATGACGACAATTATACAAATAACCATCGCTACAAGTGTGACAAATGAGAAACATTGATGAGTATATAGTCAACCGTCATTAAAGTCAGAGAAATAACGATGGTTATATAGAAAACTGTCGTTTAATATGCAATACTTTGATTAAAAAAAAGAAGAGGTATTTCTTTCCTCCGTGCAACTTTCATTTAAATGTTTCCTCTCTCCTACGCTTTTATTTTTTCTTCTTCCTGAACTTTAATTTTTTCTTTCTCTTACACTTTCATTTTCTTTTCCCCCCTGCATCTTCACAACCACCGCTATCACTAGTGGTAAATCTCTGTGAAGTATTGTTGGTCTTTGTCGCACCATGCTGTAAAGCTCATGCCGCTAGACTTCTCTCTATGAAGCTCTCCACACCGCACCATGAGGCTCCTCCGTGAAGCTCTCCTCACCGTTCCGCAAATCCTTCGTTGAAAGTTTCCTCCTTACCTATGGTTGGTACTTCACATTTATTCAATGATTTGTTTTACTTGTTTATGATTTATCTTTATGACTTCACAAGCAAGCAAATACTAAACATATGGAAAACTTATATGACTTTGTTAACACTCAAATGAAGATGTACATATGCTCTGCTTCAGTAAGTTTGCCTTTGTTAATTTCTTCGTGATATGCAACATGTTATTTTTTTATTTTTTCATAGGGTTTAGTTTTCTTTTTCCTTTTTTCTGAAAAACTTTTAATGACAATTTAAGAACAATCATCATGTTTAAAACTTTTAACGACATTTACTTTTTATCCTTGTGATTAAACATAAAAGTTATTCTTATGTAAAATGTAGAACTGCACTTTTTAAAGATATATTCTTTTTAGTCAGAAATAAATCATGTAATATAATTGACTTGTTTTTCGTTAATGAGTTCAAATCTCATTAGATACAAGTAAAAAAAAAATCATAGATTAAAAACCATGAAATAATCTATCTAACAAGTTTTAAACATCATAACAAAACTTGTTTTTCTCTCATACATGAAATATATACCATTTTACTTCAATTTTGTCTGGTAATACTAAACTTACCAAAACAAGCAAAACAAATAGTTATTAACACTACACATACTTCCAATATTTCACAAATCATAGAATTACCGATTTAACTCCATAATACTCAAGATTTATTTAATTATAGTGCTACAATGTTTTGTAGTGTTGCAATGACACTACTTTATGTGTATTCAAGTTTTTATTGTAATGCAAATTGTAGACAAAGTCAACTTCAACAATATTATCTAATTATTGTAATTACACCAAACCACACACCCAACCCCTCATGGGTCCTTCGAATCGAAATTGTGAGGTTATTATATATTGACTCATGATTATTATAACTAACGTGTATAACATACAACCATTAATGTTCATCATTTCATATATTACTTCTTCACCAAAACAAATCAATTGTTTGTATATTGAAATTAAAACTTAAAAAAAATTAAAATATTTAAAATGTGGACTTCAATGAAACATGTTTTAATATTATATCACTATATATTCTAGACAGTTGGCAATTAATAGTGGTCAACACATTAGTTAAGTCAACTATAAAAATTTAAATTTAAAATGACTTTTCTGCCCCTTGTGTGCCTCTCGTTGCTTTCTCTCAAAGTTTCATATCTTTAAATCCTTTATATTTTATTTACTCATTCATTGAAATATCCTTTTGTTTTCTGAGTTTTTGAATAAACTAATTTTTTCTTCATTTAAATAAAAGACAAAACTATGATAGATACATTTTATCGGTTGAAAATTGTTGGAAATAATATTGCATTAATATTAAGTTGAACCACAATTTCTCTCGCATTTCTTTTCTACTTTACTATTAAACCAATTTTATAATTCATAATTAATCATCCGGTTTAAGTGTTAAATTTTTATTTTACTACCAAACTTGTCACACTGTTACTTGAGCAGTATATATATACACAGGAAAAAAACATGACACATATTTAAAGATATATAAATGTTAAATATTAAAATTATTATTGTTTATTAAAGGATATTGATTTAAAATAATATAAATTCAACAAAAGTAACTAGTTTACCAGCTGATTAAATAGTTAAATCAGCTGCAGCTCGATTAAAATGAGTTAATAAATATACTTTTAAAATATAAAAACAATATTTTATGTTACCTATTATCTTGATTTTTTTTCTTTAAACTTTTTATATTTCCTTTTCTTGGACCAAACCCCGGACCAAGTTAAAATTCTATTGATGTTATTTCAAATCAATTATTATATTTTAGTTAGAAAAGTCAAAAAACACGAAACAATCTTAAACCAAATCCTTAAAGTGATTTTTTTTTGTCAAATTTGCCGGATCTTCAAGCATTATTATTATTTTTTTATTATGATGAAAAGAATGGATATTCAATAGAGGACAATATAAATAAGTCAAAATGTCATTAATGTGATTTTTAGTATATTTAGTTTAAATTATTACACAAATTATTAAATAATGTGACTATTATTAGTTAGGTTTTTGTTGGACATTACACATGATAGTTCACTTAAAGTATATATTTAAGAATAATTACTATATTATATAATGATTTTAAAATTCACATATATCAAAATCTCTCTTAATAAAATTATTAAATGTATCTCATTATTTTTTATTATTTCGTTATTAAATAATCCACAAATATTTAATTCCACACACTTATATTTAGGGTTAAATATGCGTTTCATTTATTAACTTGTAGTGAAAATTGAAATTAGTCCCTTTCCGATCCAATTTAGTTCTCAAACTTCAAAAATGTGTGGATCTAGTCCTTTTTATCAAATTTTTTTAAGTTTATTTGATGTTTAAAATATGTTTGATGATAGTAATTGAGTTATTCATATCGTTTCACATATTTTCGCTTTAATGTTAGCTAATAAACTATCATAAAACACATTTGAAATGTCAAATAAACTTAACAAAATTTCGCTAAAAATAATAAATCTTCGTATTTTTTAAGTTAGGAGACTAAATTAGACCAAAATTTTGAAAAAAAAAACTAATTTCAATTTTCACTTATAGTTAAAAGACAAAAACATATTTAATCTTATTTATTTTCAATTTGATTTTGTTATCTAAAGCGATTACAATAGTGGTTATGAAAAAAAATCAATTTCAGAATTCAGACGTGTAGGTTTTTATTGATGATTCTCGTATCTTCAAGTTAGTATTTTTACTTTTACATACTTTTATTCAATATTCTTAATCAAATTCTTAATTCATATATTTTTACCTTTTTAATTGACTCCCGTCAACTCCTCTTTTGGAAGTCCCTTCAAATTTTAAGCTATAACAACATCGTTCATACAACTAATTTTATGAAACACGTAATACGGAAGAATGCCAGCATATAATTAAAAAAAAAAACAAATTGGAATTAAAACAGTATTTAAACCTATGTTTTATATGGTGTATGTATTTATAGGAGAGTTATAGATAATAAATAAAAATTAAGATTTTGTCTTATTTCAGATTTTGAATGGCCTGACAAGAAGATGAAATTGAGGAATAAAGTTTAGTTTACATAAAAAATAAATTAATAATTAAATTGTTGTATTCAGATGATGTTTACATTTAAAAGTTGCATTATATAATTTATCTGTTTTTTTAAATATTTATGATAATATTTTATAAGAAACAATGTGTAAGTCTTTTTAAATAATTACAAATTTTAACAAAATTTCATAAATAATTAGTGCAATTTATTTTATTGAATATTTGTATCCGTCCAGTGAGGTGGCAGGATAGGAACAGAATGCAGTATCCCTGTGGTTTGGGTTGGGTTGTGACAAAAGAAATTTATCACTTCTGTGTCAAAGGCCCAAATCAACTTTTGTGTTCCGTATAAGTTTATTGCTTCTTGCACACCACAATTAGTAACTGCACTCCTAGAAGAATAAATTCAAACATCTCTCATCACTGCATCGCATCACGCTACTACTGTCACCACTTCCACCACAAAGGAAGAATATCAGAGGCAGAACCAAAGGAAGAAGAAAATAGAAAATGCAGAAAAATAAAAACGCGTTTTGAAAAAAAATTTCCAGAACACATGAAATGTGTTCTTGAAAGCTCTTTCCACATTTATGATTATTCCGGAAAGCATTATATGAATTCTGTTTTTGTTTTTTTTTTCAAATATTCCATTCCCTAAAATTAATTTCGAAATACATTTCATACATTTCGAAAATTACATTATGAAAATTTTATTCTAGAATTTTTATTCCAGAAATTTCATTCCAGGAATGTTGTTCCGAAAATTATGAAATTTTTTTTGGGATATGTAATTTGGAAATTACTTTTTTGGAAAATAAAATAGTCATTTAAAAAGTTTGAGACGGTTCGTGAAGAAATTGTAAGGGCGCAGAAAGTACAAGTCTCCATCTAATATTTCCAGGCCCAAATGACAATCTCACTATTATCAAGCCCTAATTAATTGGTTCTTTTATTTTCTGTCATTTTTTGGGAAATGATGATTTTTATTATTTTACTATGAATAAATTTAATCTGATATTTTTTAAAACAAATTTCTGAGAACTCTGTTTTCTAAATTCAGTTAAAGTATGCTTTTGAATTTCATTTTACAAACAGTAAATCACACACTATAATGATATAAATTAAGTTAGATAAGTATACTATTTGCTACATTTGATTTGAAGTTATCTTCTATATAAAGAAAAGAGGAAAAGGAATAAAACATGTGTTGAGAAGAAAAAAAAATAACCATATTAAATTTCTCAACAGAAAGTAAAACAACATGCACCCACATTGTAATAACAAAAATAAAACATAAGATATCATTACAAAAAATTACAACACTGTAGCAAGAAAGTTAAAGCAGAAAAAAAATGCAGAGATGAAAACCAGAACACAAGAGTTGTTGCAGATGCAATGAAACTCATTGATTGCAAGAAAAACTTGACATCCTTAATTAATGTCGAAATTAAATGACAACTTTCTTATTTCTTCCAGGAATAAAGCAAAGCTACGACAAATCCAGCAAAGCCTCTTCTCATTTTATTGTTTCCATTGATCTCTTCATTGTTCTTCCTCTTCTTCTTCTTCACCATCTTCACT
>Ga0214544_1009503_pt1 | contig 15182 bp, 6 predicted proteins | sample CNSS3metaG_FD_160074 | JGI IMG/M metagenome (GOLD analysis project Ga0214544, IMG submission 160074) | Root nodule microbial communities from cowpea collected in UCLA plant growth center, Los Angeles, California, USA - CNSS3 | ecosystem: Host-associated > Plants > Roots > Nodule | place: USA...
CTAGGTGACTGTCTCGAAGAAAAAAAATAGGCCAAATCCAATACGCAAATAGGTGCGACAGATTGAAAAAATAGGTGAAAAACTGCTTGTTACTTTGCGTACAATTTTTTAAATTTTATTAATCAATCTTAATTTTTATCATGTACTTCTTTTCTACCACAAATTTGATTACAAGTCAAAAAAAAAATCAACCTTTATTGTTTGCACTAGGTAGCTGACTTGAAGAAAAAAATAGGCCAAATAAGACAGGCAAATAAGTGGGGCACATTGAACAAATATGTGGAAATTTTGTTGTCACTTTGCGTACAATTTTTAAATATTACTAATCAATCTCTTTTCTTTATCATCCAAATGGATGTACTTCGTATGTACCACAAATTTGATTACAACTCACTATAATTAACCCTTATTGTTTGCACTAGGTGGCTGGCTTGAAGAAAGAAAAGGCCAAACCATATCGGAAAATAGGTGAGGCACATTAAACAAATAGGTATAAAGTTGCTATTTACTTTGCGTATAATTTTTTAAATTTTATTAATCAATATTTTTTTTATCATCCAAATGGATGTACTACTTTTGTACCACAAATTTGATTACAAGTAGAAAAAAATCAATCCTTATTCTATGCACTAGGTGGCTGGCTTGAAGAAAAAAATATGCCAAATAAAATAGACAAATAAGTAGGGAACATTAAACAAATAGACAATCCTTGTTACTTTGCGTACAATTTTGTAAATTTTACTGATTAATTTTTTTTTACCATCCAAAGGGATGTACTTCTTATGTACCACAAACCTTATTTTTTGCACTAGGTGGCTGACTTGAAGAAAAAAATAGACCAAACCAAATAGGCAAATAGGTAGGGCACATTGAACAAATAGGTATAAAGCTACTTGTTACTTTGTGTACAATTTTTTAAATTTTATTAATCAATCTTATTTTTTATCATGCAAAGGGATGTACTTCTTTTGTACCACAAATTTGATTACAAGTCAAAAAAATCAACCCTTATTGTTTGCAATAGGTGGCTTGCTCGAGGAAAAAAATAAGCCAAATAAGATAGGCAAATAAGTGGGATATATTGAAAATATATGTCGAAATTTGTTTGTTACTTTGCGTACAACTTTTTAGATATTTCTAATCAATCTTTTTTTATGGTTCCAATGGATGTACTTCTTGTGTACCACAAATTTGATTACAAGTGTAAAAATTCAAACCTTATTGTTTGCACTAGGTGACTGTCTCGAAGAAAAAAATAGGCCAAATCCAATACGCAAATAGGTGCTACACATTGAAAAAAATAGGTGAAAAACTGCTTGTTACTTTGCGTACAATTTTTAAAATTTTAGTAATCAATTTTTTTTATCATCCAAAGGGATGTACTTCTACTGTACCATAAATTTCATTACAAGTCAAAAAAATCAACCCTTATTGTTTGTATTAGGTGGTTGGCTTAAAGAAAAAAAAATAGGCCAAGTTAGATAGGCAAATAGGTGGGGCACAATTAACAAATAGGTGGAGATTTGTTTGTTACTTTGCGTACAGTTTTTTAAATATTACTAATCAATGTCTTTTTTTATCATCCAAATGGATTTACTTCGTATGTACCACAAATTTGATTGCAACTCACTATAATCAACCCTTGTTTGCACTAGGTGGCTGGCTTGAAGAAGAAAAAAAATGGCCAAACCATATAGGAGAATAGGTGAGGCACATTGAACAAATAGGTATAAAGTTGCTCTTTACTTTGCGTACAATTTTTTAAATTTTATTAATCAATGTTTTTTTTATCATGCAAATGGATGTACTAGTTTTGTACCACAAATTTGATTACAAGTAGAAAAAAATCAATCCTTCTTCTATGCACTAGGTGGCTGGCTTGAAGAGAAAAATAGGTCAAATAAAATAGAAAAATAAGTAGGGAAAATTAAACAAATAGTTGAAAAGTTCCTTGTTACTTTGCGTACAATTTTTTAAATTTTACTAATTAATCTTTTTTTTTACCATCCAAAGGGATTGTAGTTCTTATGTACCACAAAGCTTATTTTTTGCACTAGGTGGTTGGCTTGAAGAAAAAAATAGGCCAAACCAGATAGGCAAATAGGTGGGGCACATTGAACAAATAGGGATAAAGCTACTTGTTACTTTGCGTACAATTTTTTTAATTTTATTAATCAATCTTATTTTTTATCATGTAAAAGGATGTACTTCTTTTGTACCATAAATTTGATTAGAAGTCAAAAAAATCAACTCTTATTGTTTGCAATAGGTGGCTTGCTTGAGGAAAAAAATAAGCCAAATAAGATAGACAAATAAGTGAGACACATTGAAAAAATATGTTGAAATTTGTTTGTTACTTTGCGTACAACTTTTTAGATATTTCTAATCAATCTTTTTTTATGGTTCCAATGGATGTACTTTTTGTGTACCACAAGTTTGACTACAAGTGTAAAAATTCAAACCTTATTGTTTGCACTAGGTGACTGTCTCGAAGAAAAAAAATAGGCCAAATCCAATACGCAAATAGGTGCGACAGATTGAAAAAATAGGTGAAAAACTGCTTGTTACTTTGCGTACAATTTTTTAAATTTTATTAATCAATTTTTTTTTGTCATCCAAAGGGATGTACTTCTATTGTATCAAAAATTTCATTACAAGTCAAAAAAATCAACCCTTATTGTTCGTATTAGGTGGTTGGCTTAAAGAAAAAAATAGGCCAAGTTAGATAGGCAAATAGGTGGGGCACAATTAACAAATAGGTGGAGATTTGTTTGTTACTTTGCGTACATTGTTTTAAATATTACTAATCAATCTTTTTATTATCATCCAAATGGATGTACTTCTTATGTACCACAAATTTAATTACAAATCTAAAAAATTGACCATTTTTGTTTGAACTAGGTGGCTAGCTTGAAGAAAAATATAGGCCAAACTTGATAGGCAAATAGGTAGGGCACATTGAATAAAAAGGTGAAAAGCTCTTTGTTACTCTACGTACAAATTTTTAAATTTTATTAATCAATGTTTTTTTATCATCCAAAGGGATGTATTTCTTTATTACAAGAAATTTGATTACAGGTCACAAAAATTAACCCTTATTGTTTGCAGTAGGTGGCTTGCTTGAAGAAAAAAATAAGCCAAATAAGATAGGTAAATAAATGGGGCACATTGAACAAATATGTGGAAATTTGTTTGTTGCTTTGCGTACAATTTTTAAAATATTATTAATCAATATTTTTTTTTATGATCCAAATGGATGTACTTCTTATGTACTACAAATTTTATTACAACTCACAACAATCAACCCTTATTGTTTGCACTAGGTTGGGGTTAAGAAAAAACAGGCCAAATAAGATGGGCAAATAAGTGAGGCGCATTGAACAAATAGGTGAAAAGTATCTTGTTACTTTGCGTACAATTTTTTAAATTTTACCTAATCAATATTTTTTTTATCATCCAAAGGGATGTACTTTTCGTGTACCACAAACCTTATTGTTTGTTCTAGGTGGCTTTGCCTTGAAGAAAAAAAATAGGCCAAACAAAATAGGCAAATAGGTGGGGCACATTGAACAAATAGGTGAAAAGTCGTACAACTTTTTAAATTTTATTGATCAATCTTTTTTTTATCATCCAAAAGGATGTACTTCTTATGTAACACAAATTTGATTACAAGTCATAAAAATCAACCCTTATTGTTTGCACTAGGTGGCGGGCTTGAAGAAAGAAATAGGCTAAATAAGATAGGCAAATAAGTGCGACACAATGAACAAATAGGTGAAAAGTTTCTTATTACTTTGCATACAATTTTTAAAATTTTATTAATCAATCTTTTTTTTATCATCCAAAGGGATGTACTTCTTATGGACCAAAAACCTTATTGTTTGCTCTAGGTGGCTGCCTTGAAGAAAAAAATAGGCCAAACCAGATAAGAAAATAGGTAGGGCACATTGAACAAAGAGGTATAAAGTTGTTTGTTACTCTGCATACAATTTTTTAAATTTTACCTAATCAATATTTTTTTTATCATCCAAAGGGATGTACTTCTTATGTACCACAAATTTGATTACAAGTGTAAAAAATCAAACTTTATTATTTGCACTAGGTGGTTGCTTTGAAGAAAAAAAATAGCCCAAACCCAATACACAAATAGGTGGGGCGCATTGAACAAATAGATGAAAAACTGCTTGTTACTTTGTGTATATTTTTAAAATTTTATTAATCAATATTTTTTTTATCATCCAAATGGATGTACTTCTTTTGTACCATAAATTTCATTACAAGTCTAACAAATTAACTCTTAATGTTTGCATTAGGTGGCTGGCTTGAAAAAAAAAAAAAAGGCAAATTAAGATAGACAAATAAGTGGGGAACATTGAACAAATATATACAATTTTGTTTTTTACTTTGTGTACAATTCTTTGAATTTTATTAATGAATTTTTTTTTTTATCATTCAGAGGATGTACTTCGTTTGTACCACAAATTTGATTACAAGTTAATAAAATCAATCCTTATTGTTTGCACTAGGTGGCTGGCTTCAAGAAAAAAAAAATAGGTCAAATAAGATAGGCAAATAAGTGGGACACATTGAAAAAATAGGTGAAAAGTTGCTTGTTACTTTGCGTACAATTTTTTAAATTCTAGTAATCAATCTTTTTTTTATCATCCAAAGGGATATACTTGTTATGTACCACAAACCTTATTATTTGCACTAGGTGGCTGCCTTGAAGAAAACAATAGGCCAAACCAGATAGCCAATTAGGTTGGGTACATTGAACAAATAGGTATAAAAGCTACTTATTACTTTACGTATTTAAATTTTATTAATCAATCTTATTTTTTATCATCCAATGGGATGTACTTTTTTTGTACCACAAATTTGATTAAAGGTCAAAAAATTCAACCCTTATTGTTTGCAATAGGTGGCTTGCTTGAAGAAAAAAATAAGACAAATAAGATAGGCAAATAAGTGGGGCACATTGAACAAATATGTTGAAATTTTTTTGTTACTTTGGGTACAAGTTTTTAAATATTACTAATCATTCTTTTTCTTTTATCATCCAAATGGATGTACTTCTTATGTACCACAAATTTTATTATAAGTCAAAAAATCAACCCTTATTGTTTGCACTAGGTGGTTGGCTTAAAGAAAGAAAAGGCCAAACCATATAGGAAAATAGGTGAGGCAGATTGAACAAATAGGTATAAAGTTGCTCTTTACTTTGCGTACAATTTTTTAAATTTTATTAATAAATATATTTTTTTATCATCCAAATGGATGTACTACTTTTGTACCACAAATTTGATTACAAGTAAAAAAAAATCAACCCTTATTGTTTGCACAAGGTGGTTGGCTTGAAGAAAAAATAGGCCAAATAAGATAGGCAAATAAGTGGGGCACATTGAACAAAGGTGGAAAGGTTCTTGTTATTTTGCGTAAAATTTTACTAATCAATCTTTTTTTTATCATTCAAATGGATGTACTTCTTATATACCACAAATTTGATTATAAGTGTAAAAATTCAAACCTTATCATTTGCACTAGTTGGCTGCCTCGAAGAAAAAAATAGGCGAAACCCATACGCAAATAGGTGGGGCACATTGAACAAATAGCTAAAAAATATTTTGTTACTATGCCTACAATTTTTAAAATATTAATAATCAATCTTTTTTTTATCATCCAAAGGGATCGACTTCGTACCATAAATTTCATTACAAGTAAAAAAAATTAACCCTTATTGTTTGCATTAGGTGGTTGGCTTGAAAAAAAAAAAGGCCAAGTTAGATAGTTAAATAGGTGGGGCAAAATTAAGAAATAGGTGGAAATTTTTTTGTCTCTTTCGTACAATTTTTTAAATATTACTAATCAATCTTTTTATTATCATCCAAATGGATGTACTTCTGGTGTACCACAAATTTAATTACAAATCTGAAAAATCGACCTTTTTTGTTTGAACTAGGTGGGACACATTGAACAAATAGGTATAAAGCTATTTGTTACTTTGCGTACAATTATTTAAATTTTATTAATCAATCTTTTAATTTTATCATCCAAAGGGATGTACTTCTTTTGTACCAAAAATTTGATTACAAGTCACAACAATCAACCCTTATTGTTTGTACTAGGTGGCTGACTTGAAGAAAAAAATAGCTCAAACCATGTAGGAAAATAGGTGAGACACATTGAACAAATAGGTATAAAGTTGTTTGTTACTTTGCGTACAATTTTTTTAAATTTTATTAATCAATCTTTTTCTTATCATCCAAAGGGATGTACTTCTTATGTACCACAAATTTCATTACAAGTGTAAAAAATCAAACCTTATTGTTTGCATTAGGTGGCAGCCTTGAAGAAAAAAATAGGCTAAACCCAATACACAAATAGGTGGGGCACATTGCATACAATTTTTCAAATTTTATTAATCAAATTTTTTTTTATCATCCAAAGGGATGTACTTCTTTTGTACCATAAATTTCATTACAAGTCTAAAAAATCAACCCTTAATGTTTGCATTAGGTGGTTGGCTTAAAAAAAAAAAGGCCAAGTTAGATAAGCAAATTAGTGGGACGCATTGAACAAATAGGTGGAAATTTTATTGTTACTTTGCGTACAATTTTTTAAATATTACAATCAATCTTTTTTTTTTATCTTCCAAATCAATGTACTCCCTATGTACCACAAATTTGATTACAAGTCTGAAAAATTGACTCTTATTGTTTGAACTAGGTGGCTAGATTGAAGACAAAAATAGGCCAAATAAGATATGCAAATAAGTGGGGCACATTGAACAAATATGTCGAAAGTTTTCTGTTACTTTGCGTACAATTTTTTAAATTCTACTAATTAATCTTTTTTTTATCATCCAAAGGGATGTATTTCTTATGTACCACAAATTTGATTACAAGTCACAAAAATCAACCCTTATTGTTTGTACTGGGTGCCTTGCTTGAAAAAAAAATAGGCCAAACAATATAGGAAAATAGGTGGGGCATATTAAACAAATAGGTATGAAGTTGCTTATTACTTTGTGTACAATTTTTTTTAATTTTTATTAATCAATCTTTTTTATATCATCCAAACGGATGTACTTCTTTTGTACCACAAATTTGATTAAAGGTCAAAAAAATCAACCCTTATTGTTTGCAATAGGTGACTTGCTTGAAGAAAAAAATAAGCCAAATAGGATAGGCAAATAAGTGGGACACAATGACCAAATAGGTCAAAAGTTTCTTGTTACTTTGCATACAATTTTTAAATTTTACTAATCAATCTTTTTTTTATCATCCAAAGGATGTACTTCTTATGTACCACAAACCTTATTATTTGTTGTAGGTGGCTGCCTTGAAGAAAGAAATAGGCCAAACTAGATAAGCAAAAAGGTAGGGCACATTGAAAAAATAGGTAAAAAATTACTTGTTACTTTGCGTACAACTTTAAATTTTACTAATCAATCTTTTTTTTTATCATCCAAAGGATCTACTTCTTATGTACCACAAATATGATTATAAGTGAAAAAATTCAACCCTTATTGTTTGCACTAGGTGGTTGACTTAAAGAAAAAAAGTAAGCAAATTAAGATAGACAAATAAGTGTCACACATTGAACAAATATATACTATTACTTTGTGTACAATTTTTTAAATATTACTTATCAATCTGTTTTTTATCATCCAAAGGATGTACTTTATTTGTATCACAAATTTGATTATAAGTCAAAAAAATCAACCCTTATTATTTGCACTAGGTGGCTGGCTTGAAGAAAAAAATAGGCCAAATAAGATAGGCAAATAAGCTGGGCACATCGAAAAAAATAGGTGAAAAGTTGCATGTTACTTTGCGTACAATTTTTTAAATTTTACAGATCAATCTTTTTTTTATCATCCAAAGGGATGTACTTCTTATGTATCACAAATTTGATTACAACAACAAAAAATCAACCTTTATTGTTTGCACTAGGTGGTTGCCTTGAAGGAAGAAAATAGGCCAAACAATAAAGGCAAATAAGTAGAGCACATTAAACATTTATGCAAATGTATTTATTACTTTGCGTACAATTTTTTAAATTTTACTAATTAATCTTTTTTTTTAATCATTCAAAGAGATGTACTTCTTATGTACCACAAACCTTATTTTTTGCACTAGGCGGCTGGTTTGAAGAACAAAAATAAGTCAAACCAAATAAGCAAATAGGTAGGTTACATTGATTAAATAGGAGAAAAGTTGTTTGTTGCTTTGCGTACAATTTTTTTAAATATTACTAGTCAATCTTATTTTATCATCCAAATGGATGTACTTCTTATGTACCACTAATTTGATTACAAGTCTAAAAAAATCAACCCTTATTGTTTCCAATAGGTGGCTGGCTTGAAAAAAAAATAGGCCAAGTTAGATAGACAAATAGGTGGAGACTGGGGACTATCACTTATATTCAACCGGCGACTCCTAGATTAGAGGCTGGGAACTTTGTTACTTGTATTTGACCAGCGTCTCTTAGATTAGAGGCTGTGAACTTTGTTACTTGTATTCGACCAGTGGCTCTTAGTTAAAGGCTGGGGACTGTCACTTATATTCAACCGACGACTCTTAGATTAGAGGCTGAGAATTTTGTTACTTGTATTCAACCAGCGTCTCTTAAATTAGAGGCTAGGAACTTTGTTACTTGTATTCGACCATCGGCTCTTAGATTACAGACCGAGAACTTTGTTACTTGTATTCGACCAGCGTCTCTTAGATTAGAGGCTGGGAACTTTGTTACTTGTATTCGACCAGCGGCTCTTAGATTAGAGGCTGGGAACTTTGTTACTTGTATTCGACCAGCGTCTCTTACATTAGAGGCTGAGAACTTTGTTACTTGTATTCGACCAACGACTCTTAGATTAGAGGTTGGGAACTTTGTTACTTGTATTCGACCAGTGTCTCTTAGATTAGAGGCTGGGAACTTTGTTACTTGTATTCGACCAACGACTCTTAGATTAGAGGTTGGGAACTTTGTTACTTGTATTCGACCAGCGTCTCTTAGATTAGAGGCTAGGAACTTTGTTACTTGTATTTGACCAACGACTCTTAGATTAGAGGTTGTGAACTTTGTTACTTGTATTCGACCAACGACTCTTAGATTAGAGGTTGGGAACTTTAATACTTGTATTCGACCAACGGCTCTTAGATTAGAGGCTGGGAACTTTGTTAATTGTATTCGACCAGCGTCTCTTAGATTAGAGGCTGGGAACTTTGTTACTTGTATTCGACTAGCGGCTCTTAGATTAGAGGCTGGGAACTTTGTTACTTGTATTCAACCAGCGGCTCTTAAATTAGAGGCTGGGAACTGTCACTTATAGTCGACCAACTGCTCTTAGATTAGAGGCTGAGAACTTTGTTACTTGTATTCGACCAGCGTCTCTTAGATTAGAGGCTGGGAACTTTGTTACTTGTATTCGACTAGCGGCTCTTAGATTAGAGACTGGGAACTTTGTTACTTGTATTCAACCAGCGACTCTTAAATTAGAGGCTGGGAACTATCACTTATATTCGACCAACTGCTCTTAGATTAGAGGCTGGGAACTTTGTTACTTGTATTCGATCAGTGTCTCTTAGATTAGAGGCTGGGAACTTTGTTACTTATATTCGACCAACTGCTCTTAGATTAGAGGCTGGGAACTTATTACATATGGAGAATAAAGGTATTCACTTTGGTGAAACCTTGGTGTTCATTAGTGAAAACGGACGTGTCATTTGAGCCTACCTGGCCAAAACCCTTTTTAGGGAAAACTGTCAGGTTAGGAAAGAGTACATCTTGTGGTTAAAATAGAAAATGATTTTACAATTTAACTTAAGTAGACTTTCAAATGTGAGACGTTTCAGGTGTTGGGTCCATGTAATATGCTTTCACGTGCTTTTTCTATGTTGTTCGCCATTAGGGGGATACGCGAGTCTTAGGCTCGCCATGTAATATTCTTTGGCCGTTTTCTGATCACCGTGTATGGTGAGGATGTCTCTTAATGACGATGGGAACTTTAGAGCAAGGTGTGGGGTGGAAACTATTGCTCCGAGGGAGTTGAGAGCGGGGGCGCCCCAGAGCATGTTGTAGGAGTGCTAGCATCTACCACAAGGTAGCGGACCGAGATTGTCTTGATCTGCCTTCTTTCACTGAAGGTGGTGTGGAGGTCTACATATCGTCGCGTTGGGACCCTTTCTCCAGAAAAGCCATATATGGAATCATCATTGGGAGTCAGGTCTTCTACGGGAATTTACAATTGCTCGAAGGTTTTCCAGTATAGGATATCCACCGAGCATCCTTGATTGATTAGCACTTTCTTCACTACGAAGTTTTCGAGTTCAACAGTTATGAATATGACCTTTGGTTGGCCTCCGTTCTGTGGAACGGTTCTGGTCACGTGGTAGGTTCTTTGTTGGCCCTCTTCATTTCTGCTCGCGTTGGGGCGGATTGGGCACTATTTTGATATCGTCGCATGTCCTCTGTAACATCCCGTTAGGATATTACGGGTTTAAACAAAAAAATAAAATAAGAAAATAGAAACGCATTAATTATAAATCCATTTCCCAAAAACGCGGGAAATTTCAAATAATTTATTTCATAATAAAGATAACTCTGAGTTCAAATCTTCTCAAAATTCAATGAAATACCAAAACAGTCTCATAATAGATTACATCTTTAATCCAAAACCATAAATGATAAAACTCTATAAAACTATTCCCATGAGTTTTCCCCGCTCCGCTACTAAGCCTCACCAGATCCACCTGCAACATCATTTGCTCCCGTGTACCACGTACACGATCATCGCCAAACACAAGCAGATAGGGTGAGCTAACAAAATAAATAAATAAATATATATATATATATATATATATATATATATATATATATGACACAAATATACCAATCACACAATCACACCAAAGGAATTCCATCCTTTGATATCACATCACATGGCCACCACCATGTTATTCGTGTTCTACATCTTCGAGTGGGTACCTCAAGGTGTCTTGCTGCCATACCTATCGGCCACAACCGATAGAGCACGTGTGGGTAACCATGCTACGGATCATACACCATAACGCCAGGTGGAGTTCCCTTATACGAACATAATTTGTAACGTCCCAAGACTACCAAACTCGTCAGTCAACTACTGAGGAGGGTAATCTATCTGGACCCATCCGTACTGGCCACAACCAGCACACTCACACCGCAACACTCGCCAACCCGAGCTCAACTCAAGGGTTCCTCGTGTTCATCCGCCATCCTGAGCTCAACTCGAGGGATGCCATTCTGAGCTCAACTCGAGGTATGCCACGTGCTTAACCCCTATCCCGAGCTCAACTCAAGAGATACGTTCTGAGCTCAACTCAAGGAACACCATCAAGCCGACCTTTAAGATATCCTAGAAGCCTTGTAGATCATGCACATCATAGCAAGCATAACACCAATATGCTACAACAAAGGCGGGGGACACGTATCGCCAGTCGCTGCACCAGTACTTGCACATTACTGGTTTTAGTTCAGGTCCAAACACATTTCACACAGGTTACTCTCATTTGCTCTCATTCTAGAGTACCCCTAATGAAAAGCATTGCCATATATAATGTTCTAGGCCTTATAGCATCTCACATGTGTATTCATCCCCTAGTTGTATAGACCATCCCAAGCATGCTCAAACAAAATATAAGTAGCGACACTCTAACAATTTTAAGCACATGACCTTATGCACTAATGCAATTTAAATTGACACCCATGCCTTCACCAAACCAATTCTCCACATGTGACTAACCCAAAGGAACATTCAAATTGATAGAGACTTATCACATAACCCAATTATGCTTCATTAGAAGTTACTTGAACTAATCAAGGGCTTATTCATCTATTTTACAAACTCCAAAATCAGCAATATTAAGTAATGTATATCTCTAGATACTAACCTCCAAATCAAATCTCCACCGTTCAAAGTGAAGATCCACATGTTATGAACCACCTGTCAAAATTTCACCTAAATTAGACGGTTAACGAACCGGGAAATGCAGTTTTACAAAAACTGCGCGAACCAGAAAAATTGGTGGCGCCTAGCGCCCAAAATCAGACGACTGGCACCCGGCGGGACTAAACTACTGCCCGGCGGTTACGGTTGCGCAAAAAGTACGAAAAACAACGTTTTTTGTGAATCAACACACCACGCACCTTTGGTGTGGCGCCTAGCGGCCAATTCGGTGCTGCCAAGTGGTTCCTGCAGTTCCAAGAACCCAGCAACCCTTCCCTTACGCTTAAGAACCTCAACCAGCCCAACCATCCCGATTTACTTCAGTTTCGACTCAATACTCACCACTCAAAGGTTTAGGATCACAATTCATCCAATAAGTTTGTAGTTTATTACGCAATTTGTTATACAATTTCCAAAAACCCCAATTCTTCCACCCTAACATTCATTCATAGCCAATCTCATTTGATTCCTTCGCACTACCATGACTTTTCACAATTAATCCCTTCCTTTTGGTCCAAATGTTGTTAAAATACCTTTTCCACCGAACCAAAGCAACCCAGAACATGCAAAACCCAAAAATCGAATCAAAACGAAAAGCATTGTCTGGCGGGTGTTCTTCACCGCCAAGCAGTTCATGATCAACCCAGAAAACTGGGTGGCGATGCTTGCGTCGCCTGGCGGCACTAAGCTCATCGCCAGGCGGTTCCTATTAGGAACCCAGAAAAATAGGCAAAATGCATGTGTCGTCTGGCGGCAGTTCATCACCCGCCAGGCGGTTTCTGGAAAAATTCCCAAAAACGCGAAATTCAACAAAAATAGACATTGATCATACAATAACATACGATACAACATAAATTTAATTATTAACCAATTAAAACGATGTTAATCAGCTCCCCTAACTTGGTCTCCTTTACTTAATTTAAATGTGAGATTCTCCTTTGCATTTTTTGAATTATATTAATAATTGATGATATTATAATGTTATTAAGTTAATGAACAAAATAAAAGTATATTTATAAAAATTAAAGTGAAATGTATGAGAAAAATAATTGTTGATGAATAGTAGGAGAAAAAAGAAGAAGGAGATAAGTAAATAGTTTTATAAAAACTTGTAAAAGTAAAATTAAATTTTAAAATTTAATAAATAATTAAAAATTGTAAAGGGTAAAATTGGAATTATAAAATGTGGACACAAAAGAGAGAATTCCCTTTATATATAGTTATGAAAGTTTGGAGGGGTTCTCCCTCTTCTTGCTTGAGGTTGAGGAGAGCAATCGTTGTGAGGTTGTGGCGGCAACTTGTGTCGAATTGCGTAGTGAAGGCAGTGGTTAGTGTGGCAAAGGAGTCGATGGTGTAGGGCGGTAAGCTCATGAACCATTCCAAGGTCGACCCCCTAAGGGCTACTGAGAATGACTTACACAGCACGGCGTCGTCTGTGGAGTACAATCCCACTTGATTGGTGTAAATGGACACAAATTCATCTGGGTCCGTTGTGCCGTCATACGTGATGGTGGGCACCTTCCACTTATGGGGTAGGGGGTTTTCGTGATTCCATCTATGAAAGGGTGCCAGCGGTTCCTTCTTGAAGCAAATGAGTTATAGTTACCACCTGTCGTGGGCCCAGTGGGTTTATATTCACTCTCGTCCTCGGTAGAAGGGATATCTACTCTCAAATGAGTGGGACAGGGTTCCCCAGCCGTCCTATCCGCTTCGATCTTCCGCCTGAGGCGGGAGTTCTCTTCCCTAAGTGCTTCCATTTCGTCTGTGTGTCTTTTCTTGTATTCTGCAAACTCTTGTTGCATTCTGGCTTGGGCTTCCAAAATGCGCGATATTTTTGATGAGGGACTGGGGTCCCCAACTTCAGCTGTTGGGGCCACGGTTGGAACTTCTACTACTCTGCTTCTCGTGGATACCATCTTTTTTTTGGGGTTGCTGTTTAAATTTTCAAAGTACTCTTCGGTCCCACGGTGGGCGCCAATTGTTCTTATGGGACCAAACTATAATCCGCAAATCTGTTGAAGGGTTCGAATGTCTGATCTCTGGCGAATCTTCTCTTACTCCGGAGGGGCTCCGAGGACGGCGCAGGGAGACCTGCAAAAGACACTCTGATGCCTAAGTCAGCACTAGTGATATCAGGATTTCAGAGAATATTTTAATGCGTAATCAATGCATAGAATAATGTGTTATTTATACCTTTTTACCTGTGGGTCCTGCCCGAAATGGGCTTTTTGGCCCAATATTCTCTTTTTGGCCATTTTTGGATCCAATGGTAAGGAGAGAAATTACCAGGAGGTCCTTCGAGGGTTGGTGGTATTCAGTATTCAGCCATGAGGATCTTCATGGGTGGGTACTTCTTGTCTGTCTTGACCATCTAACTGGTAGTTGGACTCAGGCTGCTCGTCTTTTGGACTTTGGTGTAGAACAAATAGTCTGGGGAGGGGTACTTAGTACAACGTATGCGGCTTAGGGAACTGTTGGTAGTCGTATACTTCAGAGAAGGACATCTAGTGCAGGGTATGCGGCCCAGAGGGTTACTGGTGGCCGCATACTGCGGGGAAGGATTCCTAGTACAGGGTATGCGGCCTTGATGGTTGTTGGTGGTCGCATACTGCAGGGGAGGACATCTAGTGCAAAGTATGCGGCCTAGAGGGTTGTTGATGGCCACATACTATAGGGGAGGATATCTAGTGGAGGGTATGCGGCCCAAAGGGTTGTTGATGGCCGCATATTGCAGGGGAGGATACCTAGTACAGGGTATGCTGCCTAGTGTGTTGCTTGTGGCCGCATACTGCGAGGGAGGACATCTAGTGCAGGGTATGCGGCCCAAAGGGTTGCTAGTGGCCGCATACTTGGGTGTGGTTGGGACATTGGAAAGGGAATATTTGGCCAGAAAGCTCATTTCAGGTAGGACCCACCGGTAAAAAAGTATAAATAGCACACTGTTCTATGCATTGATTACGCATTAAAATATTCTCTGAAATCCTGATATCACCAGTGCTGACTTAGGCATCGAAGTGTCTTTTGTAGGTCCCCCTGCACCGTCCTCGGAGCCCCTTCTGAGCAAGAGATGATTCGCCAGAGATCAGACATTCAAACCCTTCAACAGATTTGCGGATTACAGTTTGGTCCCATAAGAACAAACCCATAAATGATACAATCACATAATTAAATGAGTAATAATAATGAATAATTAATC
>Ga0214544_1009505_pt1 | contig 15177 bp, 13 predicted proteins | sample CNSS3metaG_FD_160074 | JGI IMG/M metagenome (GOLD analysis project Ga0214544, IMG submission 160074) | Root nodule microbial communities from cowpea collected in UCLA plant growth center, Los Angeles, California, USA - CNSS3 | ecosystem: Host-associated > Plants > Roots > Nodule | place: USA...
TTTCTTCTTCCTTTAATTGTTCTTGGTTTTCTATGGTTTATGTGCTTTCCATTTCCTTTTTGTTTTGAATCAATCCATCATCTTCTTCTCTTGAGCTTTGTGAAAGGAACCTTCACATCTAGATAGCATGCTATCTTAATGTCCAATGGGGATTTCACTTAGCTTTCTTAATCAACTCACACCATATTCAATAATCTTAAAAGAAAACAAAATAATCCTTCATCAAAAAACCCTTTGCAGATCGCCTAACGGATCCTGTAGTGTCGTCAGGCGCCAACCCACTGGAATTACTTTAGACCACATGTTTTCCACTACCGCTTGGCAAGTCAGCCTTGACTGCTAGATACAAATCCACTGTTTTCTGCATCGCCTAGCGGTTCAGAAAGACCGCCTGGTGCCAACTTCTCCTATCGTCTGGCTGTCCAATCTACATTGTTAGGCGCTACACCAATAGCGTGACAACTTTTTAGTTCTTGTGCTACACCACAAATTTGCAACTCTCAACCTCTCGAGGCACTCCTCTAAATTACACAAAACAGATTCATACGTTTAAGCACAACTCAACTCACACTAGCACACCTCATATGCATCATTCAATGATCCCCACACATGCAATCAAAATTGGAACCAAGCCAACACTTAGATTTACTAAATGATAACAACACACATATGCAATTTCTCATACAACATCCAATTAAGCATTCAACTCCTAAAATCGCTAGAGTAACTCAAACAGTATGTATAAGGACTCCCTTTTTAGAAATTCCTCATGCCATTCCCCAATTCACATCCTCACTTAGGCTTATAATTTCACATACTTACATATTAAGGAATCATGCATTTAGCCCACAACACATACCTCTACCCATTTTATACCAATATTACATGCATTCACAATTTATAATTCCATATAACCCTGAAAGAATCGCCATCTCATGCCAACCAAGAGCCACAGTTGAGAGACTAATAAGGTGCAATGATAATTGGTGCAGTGCATAGTTCTTACTTCAGGAATTGAAAACCTTTTATACATTCTTCATTGAAGTTGAACTTTGCTTCTTTAATCAACAAATTTCTTAATGGCTTACAAAATTTTGAAAAATCTTTTATGAATTTTCTATAGAAACCAACATGACCAAGGAAGCTTCATATTCCTTTAACATTGGTTGGTAGAGGTAGCTTGGAGATTACTTCCACTTTGGTTGGATATACTTCTATCCCTTTGCATGAGATTTTATGACCAAGAACAATTCCTTCTTGCACCATAAAGTGCATTTTTGCTAATTTATGACTAAGTTAGTTTTTGTGCATCTTTGAAGAACTAGTCCCAAATTCTCCAAGCATTTTTCAAACGAAGAGCCAAAGACTGAAAATTCGTCCATGAAGATCTCAATAGTTTTCTCAATCATATATGAGAAAATAGCCATCATGCATCTCTAAAATGTTGTTGGAACGTTGCATAATCCAAAGGGCATTCTCCTATATGCAAATACTCCAAAGGGACAAGTAAAGGATGTTTTTTCTTGATCTTGTGGATCTACTGCAATGTAGTTATAACCAGAGTATCCATCTAAGAAACAGTAATAGGCTTGTCCTGCCAATCTTTCAAGCATTTGATCCATAAAGGGTAAGGGGAATTGATCCTTCCTTGTGGCTTGATTAAGCTTCCTATAGTCAATGCACTTTCTCCACCAAGTAACAGTCCTAGAAGGGATCAATTCATTTTTTTTTCATTTCTTATGATTGTTATCCCTCCCTTTTTGGAGACTACTTGTACTGGGCTTACCCAAGGGCTATTTGAGATGTGATAGGTCATCCCTGCTTCTAGAAGTTTGATCACCTCTTTTCTCACCACTTCCTTCATTGCAGGATTAAGCCTTCTCTGAGGTTGAGCAACTGGTTTGTAAGTTTCTTCCATTAAGATCCATTGCATGTAGTAGGATGGACTAATTCCCTTTATGTCAGAGAGTGTCCATGTTATGGCTTACTTATTCTTTGGGAGAACTTTTATCAATTTTTCCTCTTTTTCTTCACACAATTTATTACTTATAATGACAGGTTTGCCATCCTCCAAGAAGACATACTTTAAATGTGGTGCCAGTTGTTTCAACTCTATATTAAATAGTTGATCTTCCTTTGTTGGGCTCAGCTCAATTTTTGGCATTGAGCTTGAACTAACTTCTTTGTTCCTTTCCAGTTCTCCTATGCAATCTCTTATTGCTTCTTCATCGAGATTGTCTTCCAAATTCATTATGGCTTTTCCCAAAGGTTATACTGTTGCAAAAGTCAACTTTTTCTCAAAGTAAACGTCTTTTAAAGTTTCAATTATAAGGCAATCCTTGGATTCAGTAGGGTATTTTAGTGCCTCAAACACATTAAAGTTGACTTCTTCATCTTGCACTTTCACCTTTAGTTTCCTTTTATCCATGTCTATGATTACTCTTGTTGTTTTCATGAATGGTCTGCTTAAGATCAAAGGTACGTCCACATCTTCTTCAATGTCCATTACCACAAAAATCTATAGGGAAATAGAATTTGTTAACCTTGATCAATAGATCCTTTATCAATAGATCCATTACTACTCCACATGGGTACTTGATAGACTTGCCTACTTGCTACAAATTCATTTGTTTAGGCTGAAGATCTACATATCCAATCTTTTTCATTCTTCTCCAAGTTATCTCCAATTTTGATGCCCTTGCTCCAAAGGACTCCATGAAAACGCAAGGTGGAAGTTCCATTGATGATGGGAGATTGCGTGGAAGCTAAGGGATCGAAAAGAAAAGTGTCTCAATTTGATGGTGTGGTGTAGTGTTTAGTGAAGGTTTTCCTAAGAAAGGTGAGGCCAACTCTAAGGAAGGAAATTATAGTGATTTTAGAGAGAATTCCACTCTAAAGTGAGCTCAAACAAGAGATGCGCACCAATTTTGGCAACATTTCATTTCTCAAATTCAAGCTAGCAAATACATGAGTAGTGACCTTTATTTATAGGAGCAAGTTGTCTTAAACCTAGATGAGCAAACCCATAAAAATGTCATCTTGGAAAACTTTGAGAGTAAGCTAGAAATCCTCTCCATTAGGAGAATAACACATGGCCACTCAAGACTTGCTCATAAAGTTTCAAGACTTATTCTTTGACCCCTTGGTCAACCATCCTATGCGCTACTTTTTTAGTCAACCTTGAACCGTGAACCAAGTTGATTTTGGTTGACCCACTTTGCTATTCTATTTTGACCCATCATACAAAGCCAAAAATAAAATTTCCTATACAACTTGGCCCATAATACAAGGCCCAAATATTATTTAAATATTTACAATGAATCCTAGACTAGGTCTTCATGAATTCCTTAGCCTATGTAAACATCAATTTGGGCCTATTTAGCTCACTCGAAGCCAAGTCTTCTTGGATCCTTCTTGCCATGGCTCTTGTGGTGGGTCCCTTGGCTAGGGCTTTGCCATCAAATTCCTTCACCTATAATAGTTCCTTTCCTAGTGGTAATGGATTGGCACTGTTCTTTTGGATTTATCTTTGTGTTTGCTGAAAACTGCCCCTCTTGTTGTCCTACCATTTGTTTAGCAAGTTGTCCAATTTGTAGTTCCAAATTCTTGATTGAGCCTTCAGTGTTCTTTTGATTAGTGGTTGGCACTTGGATGAATTGTGCCAAAGCTTCTTCCATCTTGGTCAATTTCTCAATGTGAAGGTTGATTTGCCTCTAATTTGATCTTGTGTATTGTAAGACCTGTGGAATTTAATTAATTAAATAATTAATTAATTAATAAATACGGGTAGTGGAAGCCTTTATGGCATTAAATTCTTAAGTGTATGACGTGGAAAAGTACTAGCTCAAGTGGTTGAGAGTACCTTAGATGTGTGAGAGGACTTGGGTTCGAGTCTTATGTATGCCTTTTATATGTTATTTTTTTGTTATATATGTGATCATATTGTGGAATGATATAGTACTTGAATTATATTAGTTAGTAAGAAACATGAATTGGCATGATGGTTTGGTATTGACTTGGCATTGGCATGGTTATGGGTTCAAGCCTTGGAGAACCCAAATTAAACTTTATTTTTGCAAATTTTTGTTATGGGTTTGAATGTGAAAAGTTGAAGGAAACCCTAGATGAATGGGCAGCCTTGAAGTGGTTGAAAAACGGACCAAAAGGACCATTGAATGGTAATTAACCTTACCATTAAGCTTATTTTCGTTTTGGTAATTAATCAAGCATTAAGGACACCAATAAAAGGCTAATTAAGAGAGAGAGAGAGAGAGAGAGAGAGAGATGAAGGTTTTTAGAGTCTGGATATTCAGGGTATTGAGAGTTGCACGAATTCAAAGAGAAACAGTGGTTAGGGAATGGAATTGAGGGGCTGGACAGTGGAAGAACTTAGAGGAATTATTGGAAATCAAGGAAAGGACTCAAGCTTTATATTTTAAGCAACGAAATTCCAAGTTAGGGGAGTTTTACACGTTAACTGTTTACGTTTAAGCATGAATTGTATGTTGTATGGTATAATATGCATGATTGTTCCCATTAAATTGTTGAAATTTTGTGTTTTCTGGAAATTTCCATAAACCACCTGGCGAACGATGAATTTTCGCCAGGCAACACATCACTTTTTGCTTGTTTTTAGGTTCCTGAAGGGGGACCGTCTGGCGGCACATCCTTGGCCGTTAGGCGACGCTTGGCAATGTACCCAGTTTTGGGTTTCTGGATGGAGAGCCTGGCGGTGTTTGTTGAACCGCTAGGCGATGCGAGTCTGTGATTGAATTTTTGTTATTTTGTGAGTTCTGGATGGATTTTGATCGGAGGAAAAGAAAGGGTTAGCGGCCAATTAACGATATGATGTTATACCCCATTGAATTTAGTATAATGGATGTATAAAATTGATGGAACAGTGCGAATGAAAGTTTAGGTTTTGAATTTGGGGGTTTTGATAATTCGAGTATGATTATTGTAAATTGGCAATGGACGGGTGTTGGACATCGTTAGTTTTTGACAACTATGTCGCGGGGAATAAATTGGTGATCGAACCATGAATATAGAAAGATGAACATATCAAGAAAATGGAGAGGAGGGGTGCAGGTGCAGAAAATCCTGGGGAGTTGCCAGAATCATATGCACCGCCTAGCGGCACGAGGATTGTTGCTAGGCGCCACCTCAGAGTATTATAATTTTTCATGACTGCGTGAGTGGCTGATGAGTATGGTGTTGGGAAAATGCAGGTTCTTTGTACCATTGGAGTTGGAAGGGGTAATTGTATGATAACCCAGATGATGTTAGTAGCACTAGAGGTGTAAATTTTATGATTTGTATGGGAAGGGAATGTTATTACTGTACAGTAAACATGGCAGTGTGAGTAGGGCCTAAGTGTTGTACAAACCGCTAAGAGATTAGTTATAATAAGGAGTTGCTAGCACAAAGTTAAAACTGCAAGGATAATTGGATTGCTAATTTTGAACGAATAAGATGAATATGGATATGTGCAGATGGGTAAGCCACATGCTAATAACAATGTGCTGAATGGTGGAGTGATTACGTAGCAGAGTACAAATGCTTAAGACTACAGTGACTGGTAGAGTCTTAGAAAAGTTGAACATAAGTAATCTCAAGTAGATACACTTAGGTTGGTGAACCAAAATGGAGTGGAAGGATATCATAATTTTATGAATCGTAAATCATATGGTTATTGTCTAAGGGTACAAATATATATTTAAGATGGTTCAGCAAATTGGTAGTAGGGAGACACAAGTCTAAAGTAGAGGAATTTGGCCAAAAAGAGTGTGAAACCAGAAAAAGTGGTGATACTGGTATGACGCCTAGCGGCTTAACCCCACCGCCAGGCAATAGATGTGAAACAACGGGGTTCTGTTGTGAGTCTCACCTGGCGGTGACGGTGGTTCCGCTAGGCGATATTTGTAAGACTAGTTGGCTCTGGAAGTGCGTGCGCCTGGCGATAGGAGCTGTTTCGCCAGGCGGTGTCTCAAGCGATGGCATTTCTGAGGCGCTAGGCGCCTAGCGGTATGCGTCACCTGCCAGGCGGTCCAGAAAGCAGTAGCGCCTGGTACCACGTTTCCCTTGCCAGAAGATTTTACTACTGCAACTTTGGGTTGTCGGTTCTGCAAGTGTGATCTACAAGGCTTTTGGTGATGCTTCAAAGGTGGGATTGCTGGTGTTCTTATAGTTGAGCTCGGAACGTATCCCTTAAGTTGAGCTCGGGATAGGGGTTAAGCACGTGGAATTCCTCGAGTTGAGCTCGAAATGGCATCCCTCGAGTTGAGCTCGGGATTGCGGATGAACACGAGGAACCCTTGAGTTGAGCTCGGGTTGGCGAGTGTTGCCGGTGTGAGAGTGCTAATTGTGGCCAATACGGATGGGTCCAGTTAGATTGCCCTCCTCAGTAGTTGAATGACGAGTTTGGTAGTCTGGGGACATTGCGAACTTTGTTCGCATTTGGGAACTTCATTTGACGTTACGGTGTGTGATCCGTAGCAATAGTTTCCCACACGTGCTCTATCGGTTGTGGCCGATAGGTATGACAGCAAGTCACCTTGGGGTAAGCACTAGAAGAGGTAGAACACGACTCACATGGTGGTGGCCATGTGGTATGGAATTAATGAAAAGAACCTTCCCTGATGTGAATGATGTGATATATATATATATATATATATATATATATATATATAAGTGTCTTACATATATGTAAATATATAATTATATTTATCTGTTAAGCTCACTGTATTTGCTTGTGTTTGTCGATGATCGTGTACGCGGTACACATGAGCAGATGATGTTGTTGCAAGTGGTTCTAGTGAGGCTTAGCGCCAGAATGGGGATAGCTTGGGAGTTTATTTATTTTATGATATGACGGGGACGGGTATTATGGTGGGGATATGTACATCCTCATACCCATCCCCATACCCAATTGAAAAAGTCGGGGATTCCCCATACCCATACCCAGTCAATGCGGAAATTCCCGTCAAAACGGGGACGGATTCAGACAATACCCACGGCGCGGATTTATTTGTCATCTCTAATTGTTTGAGATGTGATATGAGAATATAGGAATATCCAATATATGATTTCTTTTGTACATAATTTTTTTAGTTACAATTATACTAAATTATATATTAATTTTATTGTATTAATTATCATAATTAAATATATAAATTTTAAATATATTATTTTTATTTCCAAATTTATTGATCAAGATTCGTAAAATATATATATATACCAATTGGGCATACGATTATAATGGATTTAGTGCATAAAATTTGTCGTCCTTAAATTTATATAAGTCACTTATAACTTAGTTTAATAAACACAAAAACTTAAATAAAGTATTTTAAAATAACTTATTTTACGAATTTCTAATTTACAAGTTACTAATTTGTAATTGTGACTTGTAATTTATTTAGTTTTTCTTGTTATTATTTTTATATATTTTAATATATTATTATATTTAATATAGTTGAAGTTATTAATATTTCCTGTAAAGATTTTGTAATTTAACCGCAATTTAAAAAATGAATAAATTTAAATTTCTAAAAGTAAATAAAACTTAATTTTAATTAATACTTATTAAATAAAATTAATTGCCCAATGAAAAATTTTAAAAAGTAATAGATGTATAATTTTTTTTAATAAAATAAAATTATTTTTAAAAGTCAATTTATAATCATATAAAATGTATTGAATTTTAAAAAATAAATAGAAATGTTACATATTTTAATAAAAATTAAATCATTTTTAAAATTTAATATAAAATTTATTTTTGTCTCCAAAATCAAATTTCATTTATAAAACTCATGAAACTCATGAAGTTATAATTTTTTGTTCTTTTACACTTACCAACAAGTTTATCAATTCGTTAGTAACATCCAATAATTTTAATTCAATGAGCTACTTAATCAATTTAGTGTTTATAACATTTTATTAGCTATCAATTATTTCATAGACTGGAAGTTAGCTTATAATTCACCTAACTAATTTACCATGAATAATATGTGATTCATGTGCATAAATTTAAATTATCTATTGTAGTGTCTAGTCAAGATAAATGAGTCTTGATTTAAGATACCATTTAATATTGCTCAAATACAACTTATTTAAATCCTTTATATCCTCTAAGCTAGGAAACGATAACTTCTTTTCATTGCAATCAATAATAATGTGATTGGTAGATATTCAATCCATCCCTAGGATCACAAACAACCCTTATAGAGGTAAACATATAAGATTTACCTCAAACTTACGTCTGTCGCAACCGAAATCGCGACGGGAAGGCGAACCGAAAAAAGAAAACGAGTTTAAAAAGATATTTGGAGTCGCCACCATAGTTATTATGGAAAACTATGGAAAACCATAAAAATAAAACAAGTATGTGAAAAACCAGATTTTGGACCCGGGAGTCGGTTACGCGTAGGGAAGGTGTTAGTACCCTATCGCGCCCGCCCGAGGGCGATACCTTTAATTAAAATGCAAAGTTGATGTGATTTGCAAAATATTATTTTTTTCCCCAAAATAATAAGACAAAAATGCTAAAAGAAACAAAATATTTTTTTTTAATTTTTTGGGCCCGACAAGGATTGACCTTGGTCCTACGTATTCTCATTCAAAATAAGAAATCAAAGTTATGTAGTTCTTTAAAAGATATTTGAAAAAACAATTGAGAAAAAGATTTGATTTTTTTTAGAGGTGAACTTGACAAGGACTAGCCTTGCTCCTACGTATCTCACGGTGGAGAATCAAGGATCACGTAGTTCTTAAAATAAGACTTTTTTGCTTGAAAATGTTGATATTTTTGTATTTTAAAAATTTTGTATTTTTTTTGGTATTTTTTGAATTACTTGAAAATATGTGTCACATGACGCGAGCGGTCGGACAGACACTAAAAGGGAAAGAAAATTATTTTTGGTATTTTTAGAAAATAAGTGTCACATGGTGCAGGCGACCGAACAGACACTAAAAGAGAAAGAAAACTATTTTTGGTTTTTTTGAAAATGAGTGTCACACGGTGCGGGCAATCGGACAGACACAATAAAGCAAACGAGAATATTTTCATTTTTAAAATTTTTTTCTATTTTTTTTTTGTAATTGTTATAATTTAAAACATTTTTGTTTTCTCTTTTTTTTAGAAGAAAAAAATAATAATAATAATAGATAAATAAATAAAAGGATAAAAGAAAATTTAATAACAAAAAGGACAAAAGTGAAAGAAAAAATAATAATAATAATAATAGGGTGCATGAGTAATGTGTGAGGTGCATGAAGTAAACATGAAACAAGTGTGGCAGGGGTGTGAGGTTAGTAAATATCAGGGGTACTTGCAGCATAAAATTAAAATAAGGGTGCAAGATAAAGGAAAATGGGGTGTACAGAGTAAAACATGGAACAAATGTGGCAGGGGTGCGAGGTTAGCAAATATCAGGGTACTTGAAGCATAAAATTAAAACAGGGGTGCGAGATAAAGAAAAAAAAAAGGGTGTGTAGAGTAAAATGTGAAACAAGTGTGGCAGGGGTGCGAGGTTAGCAATTATGGAGGTGTATGAAGTGAAAACAGTGGTGCAGAGGTTAAGATGGGGGGTGCACGAAGAAAACAGGTTCAAATCTTTTAAAATCCCTAATTAAAATTAAAACTTCCCCTTTTCTGGTAGCTTCTTCCTCCTCATCTCTGCACACCACAACTCCAGCACGGTGCTGCCATTGCACATACTGTGGCCGGCGAGACACGCCATCGACGCCAGCCACCACCGGAGGCGTCGCCGGCGAGATCCCAACTTCCCAAATCTTCCCCCTTCTCGTTTCTTCTTCCTGTGTGCGAGACAGTGGTCGCCTTTTCTTCCTCGTCGCCGCGGACGGCACCAAATCCTCTCACGGCCGCAAGGCCATGCTTGCCGGAGACTACCGCCACCGGTTTCAGCCACTGTCGGTCCTCCATTCTTTTCCAATCCTTGATTCTCTTCCTCTGCAAGAGAGAAAGGCGTCATAGGCTTTGCGACTCGCAACCACCGTGCCGGCCACCGCGACTGGGTCCGCGAGCACCACGGAAGCCAACCCTCTTGTCATCGGGATCAAGAATGCCTCTGTTTGAGACTCCAACTCATTCCTCTCACTGTTTTCCGTTTGTCTCACTATTTTCAGTTTGTGTTTGCGTGGATGGGGATGAATGATTGATGGAGGTAATGTAGAGCTCAATGGGATGGGATAGCATGGTTATATGAATAAAGTGTGTTTGGGGAAGGTGAATGGAGGCTCTCTGTTTTTGGTTATTTGGTGTAGGTAGAAGATGAAGTGTATGCGTGGGAGAGAATCTGTGTTGCATAGGAATATTGGGGTGGAGTGAAAATGAAAGGATGATGGATTCTGGTGGTTGTCGGAAGAAGGTTGGGGAAGATGAAGGTGTTGTTTTTTTTTTATTTTTTAGAGAATAGAATGAAGGAAAGCCCCCTGAGTGAAGAAGGTGAATCCATGAATGAAGGGACTCTGATGATATTTGTTGTGCCTCTGCTCTGTTCCTTTCCCACCTCGAGACGTGGGATAAGGCTGAAAGCAGATGTTTCTTCATGTTCCTTCCTTCTTCAGCCATCATGACCATGGCCAGCTAGCCATCAGAGACCTTACGTTAACCTCTTGGTCTTCTCCCTTTTTTTCATTTCATTTTTTTCTTAAATAATAAAAAGTAAAAAAGGAAAATAAAGAAAATTGTAAATAAAATAAAAATAAATGAAATAAGATTAAAACGAAAAAAAATAAAATAAAATAAAATAAAACAAAAAATATAAATATAAAACAAAAAATAAAAATAAAAATAAAATAAAAATAGAATAATAATAAAAATAAAAAAATAAAATAAAAGTAAAATAAGATGAAAAAAAACAAAATAGATTATAACCCGAACAAAATTGGGTGTTGACAACGTCCCTCTACCATAATTAAGCATTTAGCACGCATCGTAGATGTCTTGACCGACCCACAAGCTGGAGTAGGTACAACCAAATCATACTACAACTCCCTCACTAGTAAACCTAACTCTTGAACTCAAGACTCTAACACAAAGAAGTGTGTCGCTCCAAAGTCATATAAACTACATAAACTTCTATCAACTATCACACAATAACCAACTGTGACATTACCTGAACCAACTACCTCTACTCCCGTAATGGCATAAACTCTTCCAGATGCTTGAGGTTTGTCACCTCCCTTCTTTTGCTGAAACTGAGACTAAGTTGTAAGTCTTGCCATTGTGCCTCTACTACAAGGACAGTCTTTGATGAGGTGTTCTTCCTTTCCACAACCATGGTAATTCCTTAAGCTAGCTAATTGTGGGCATGTCATAAAAATTAGTTTTTTCGTCATTTCAAGACTTTCTTACAAAAGGATCCGGGTTCAAATTCTACATAAGTCATTTTTTTATTTATATATGATTTCAACTATAATACTAATTATAAGTAATATTATTATTTGCAATATTTTTATAATTATTATTATTTATAATTGTTATTAATATTATTATTATTATTATTAATAAACTAGAGTACATACAGACGTTGTCGCGCATGTGTTTACGTATTTTTTAAATGAGTGATATTATATTAGTAGGTGATAATAATGTAATGTTATTAAGTTAATATATAAAATAAAATTATATTTATTAAAAATAAAGTCAAATATATAAGAAAAAAATGAGAGAATAACTATTGATAAATAGAAAAGAAGAGAAGAAGCAAAGATAGACGACTTTATAAAAAAGTTTGTAAAAGTAACGGTCAACTTTTATAAATTTAATAAATAATTATATTTTAAAGGGTAAAATTTGTATTTTAAAATGTGGACACAAAAGAGGGAATCATCTTTATATATTACTAGCGTAAACATAGACGCTATCGCGCCTGTGTGTACGCATTTTTTGAATTATATTAATAATTGATGATATTGTAATGTTATTAAGTTAATGAACAAAATAAAAGTATATTTATAAAGATTAAAGTGAAATGTATGGATAAAATATGAGAAAAATAATTGTTGATGAATAGTAGGAGAAAAAAAGAAGAAGGAGATAAGTAAATAGTTTTATAAAAACTTGTAAAAGTAATCGTTAATTTTTAACAATTTAATAAATAATTAAATTGTAAAGGGTAAAGTTGAAATTATGAAATGTGGATACAAAAGAGGGAATCCCCTTTATATATAGTTATAGATTATAGATTATAGATATATGGTTATAGATATTATTTGTAGTGATAGTAAATAAATTATAACAATATTAGTATTATAATAATAATAATAATAATTATTATTATTATTATTATTATTATTATTATTATTATCATTATTATTATAATAATAGTAATAATAATTATTATATGTTATTATCATATATTATTAATTTTAGTGATATTAATATATAATATATTAATTTTATAATAATTATTGTTTTTAGTGATATTAATATATAATATATTAATTTTATTATTATATATTATTGATATCAGAAAAAAATACTTAAAAAATTATTATTATTATTATCATTAATAATAATTATTATTATTATCATTAATAATAATAATAATATTATTATTATTATTATTATTAAGAATTATAATTAATAAATATAATTATTATATTATTACTAGCGTAAACACAGGCGTTATCGCGCCTGTGTGTATCCATTTTTTAAATATGCGTGATTGATGAATATCACCCTACAGGGCTTTGCAGCTTGGGCCAATGGCCTTGCCCATTTAGTTTTTCTTTGTCATTAAATAAATAATCATTTTGGGCCTTATACTTTTATTGGGCCATTCTTTTGTTCTATCTTTAATTGTCTTGATTATTTTTATGGCTAGGAGAATACAAGGGGAATGGGCCTTAAATGCGCATGCAAGGTCCAAGATGAACTTCACATGGGCCAAGGAAGATGTGAAGACCTAGCCTAAGACACTTTGCTTTTAAATACTAGATTAGGATTTTATTTTGGGCTTTGTATTTTGGGCCCAGTAGAATAGGGTTTTCTTGTCATGTATTGGGCCTTAGAGGAAATTGGGCTTTAAAAGTAATTTTGGACCAAAAAGGGGAATTGGCCAAATGGGCCAAGATAGCGTGTCTACTCTAGAAAAGCCTAGAAGCTTCTCAAACTTGCTCTCCAAGGATGAGAGTTAGCTTCCCATGGCAAGACAAGTGTGAGTTGCTTAGGTGGCAAGTCACACCTCCCACATGCTCCTTTTTGGCTCCAAAATTCAACTTTCTAGACTCCTTTTTCCCTCCACTTTTTGGAGACTCCTTGGTCTCATTTTAGCCGATAAATAGAGAGCTTAGGACCCTTGTATTTTCATTCATGAATATAGTAGAGAAATTTTGTTGAGATGACTCCAAACTCCTCTCTTTTTGTGAATCAACTTAGGCTAGAGTTTTCCTTCTTGGTTTCCTCTAGCCTCCTTCCTTGAGTGTTGGCCCAACCTCACTTGAGAGCTTCTCCAAACACCATTGCCGCATCATTTCTCCTCTTATCTTCTAGCTTTCGCACCTTCATCCTTCTCCATGGAAGCCTCATCAATTTCGCATGGCTTCTCCTTGGCTTCCTTACTCTTGAAGATGGACTCATCATGTGGTATCTAGAGCCTTGGTTGATCAAGCTTGACGTCAAGAGATAAGTTAATCTTCCTTGTGGTTTTTCTTTCAATTTTCGTGTTGTTCATCCATTTTTCTGTGTTTTTTCATTTTTTGTGTTGTTCTTCCATTTTCTTTGAGTTTTCTTCAAGTTTCCTTCAAATCAACTGAACATTTATGAGTCTACATGAATTCTAGGGATTCAAATGGTATATCTCCATGATTTTTGGTTCACATTTGTTCTTAAGTTCCATTTATTTTCTAGCAACATTTTCTTTGCTTCCTAGTGTGTGTTCGTCATTTTCATTCGGTGGTTTCCATTTATTTTCAGTTTATCATCTTGTGTTTTGTCTTAAGTCATGTTTAAGTGTTTTGTTTCATCTCCATTTTCATTTCATTTGTTATTTTCTGCATTTTCTTGATGAGAACCAAGTCCTACATCACACAAAAGAGCAATGAACATCAAAGTGATGCTTGTGGATGTGTAAGGCATGTTCTCACTGTTTTTGATCCATTTCACTAATTGGATTCTTGCTTTTGTGTGTTCTAGATGTTCTTCTATGATTCATGCTTGATAATAGATCATAATCAAGTTCATTCTACTTGAATTTCATAGAACATCTTCTCAATTTCCGTGAGCAACTACGCTTCAATCTCTGTTTTCAGTTTTCACTGCACGCACACCTACTGTTTGTGATTTATCCTGAACACATGGTGCGGAAATTTTTTTTTCTGATTTTTGCCTCTTAAATAAGAGAGATAGACGAAAATAAAAAAAAGAATCACTAAAAAATGTTGAGTACAAAAAATATGAAAAATCTATGAAGTTGAGGCATCAATCAGCGTTTTCTGGACTACAGTTTCTGGAAAATTCATTTTTAGAGTTTTTTTGTGTGCGTTTTGCTGTGTTTTAAGTGCTCTTTGTTGATATAATTCTTCCCTTCATTTGGCACTGTTCCAATGAGTACTATAAGCTTCATGTTTGAGCACTTCTTTTTCAGATTTTCTCTTCAATTCTAGTGTCATTCTTTAGGTAATTCATTTGAGTGCTTAACTTGTTTCTTTGCCTTATTTCTAGTTTGTCTTTCTTTGTTAAATATTTGAGTATGTTTCAACCTATATTCCACTTGAGTTTAGCTCTTCTTTCATTTAAGCTTTTCTTGTTTTTCCTTATTGGCTTCTTTGGTTTGGTGTTACATTCTTGGTGGAAGATTTCTTTGGAGGTAACCAAATACTCAAGGTAGCATCCTAGGAGGTGGAAACCAAAGTGGAACTCCAAGCTACAAGTGAAGTTCACAAAGGAGAAAATTCAAAGCAAACACTTGAGGGAGACACATTTTGGAGGCTGGACCAAGAGTTTGAGAGACATAGCTTGGCATAGCATAGTTTTATTTTGGTTTTTGTTGTTTTGATGTCACAGATTTTGTGTAATTTTCTTCCTTTCAGTTTTCTCCTTTCATTTGGCTTAGGTGGGAAAATGCTTTAGAGCAATCCCATCCTTAGCATTTAATTGTAATAGTTTAAGGTGTAGTGTGAGGTTCAAGGGGTTCCAAAGGCCACTTGAAT
>Ga0214544_1009510_pt1 | contig 15170 bp, 9 predicted proteins | sample CNSS3metaG_FD_160074 | JGI IMG/M metagenome (GOLD analysis project Ga0214544, IMG submission 160074) | Root nodule microbial communities from cowpea collected in UCLA plant growth center, Los Angeles, California, USA - CNSS3 | ecosystem: Host-associated > Plants > Roots > Nodule | place: USA...
TTTATAATAGAGAGAGGTACAAGTAAAAAGAGTAACTGAAAATAAAAAGATTAAATAGAAGATATTGTTTGATATTGTGGTTATCAATATCTAACAATATCTTAATAATATCAAACAATATCTAACAGGATGCAATCCTTACCTTGAATCCTTACTAAATTATATAAATGAGGCACCACCATGAACTCCCACTAACAAGGGTCATGCAATTACATCCTGACCAACTGAGGCACCATCATGAGATCTTACCTAGAGATTCATGGAATTACGCCCTAACCAATAAGGCACCACCACAAAACTATCATGGAATTACGTCCTAACCACATACAAATCATGTTCCATCAATCAATATAACATTATTGCTCATACCAATTCCATGTCACTTATATAACCAACCATCCCATACTCATTACACGCCAAGATCATGCCAAACTCATCATTCACAACCCATAAACCATTTTACTCATGCATATTAACTCATCTCATGCTTTAACATAGCAATCCAACTTAAGAACACATTATGCAAACGATTTTGGGATTTTAGAAATAAAACTGCAGCCTGTGTAAAGCTAAAAAAATTTTGTATTTATATTCAAATTAAATATGATTGAATCAAGAACCAAATGAAACAAGAACCAACTTAATTGAATAACTATAAAGAAAGTTATGCACCAAACAAGCAACAAAGGTTAATGTTGTCAACAACCAAACTACAGTGATCTTGCAATAAAAATGGCTCTCACTACAGAGCTCTGATTCAAGATCGGACCGGTCAAAGTAAAGAACTAGGTGTTAAGGATCGATTGTTAAAATATCAGCTCGATCCAACGGTGAAAAAAGTAGGAACCTTCATTTTACGAAAAGTGTGCAGTGTTGTCAACAACCAAACTACAGTGACCTTGCGATAAAAACGACTCTCACTATAGAGCTCTGATTGAAGATCCGACCTGTCAAAGTCAAGAATTATGTGTTAAGGATCAGCTATTAAAATATCAGCTCGATCCAATGGTTAACGAAGTAGGAACCTTCATTTTACGAAAAGTGTGAAGTGTTGAAAAAAAGTAGTGCCACAACAATCAACCATACTCATTCCAGGACGAAAATAAGTACACTGTATTTCAAGGAAAAATGAGTTCTAGTTTCCCTTATCTGGAAAATGCTAACTCAAGCGAATGAGATCCTTAGCGGACTTGAACCTAAAGCGGAAGCAAACAACAAAATTGAAAACCATAAGGATGAACGAAAATGAGCTATGACATAGACTAGCATGGAACTAAAGCTTGAAGAAAAGAAGGGAACGTAGAGAGCTCAACTTACTTGGAGGGAATCGTTCAACGGAGAGGAAAAATAGGGGAGCTCACTCAAACCCTAGCAAAGCTTCTAAAAATAGTTCAAATAGAGTGTAAGGTGACTGGTTGCAAAGTGAGAACTGAATGAGAGTGTTTTGACTGCTTTAGGGTCTTTGACACCCTATGGACCAGCCTTTAGGTCCAAATGATTTAGGGTGAACCTTTAAAATAACGGAAAAAAAAAAAGAGGCCTTACATGCACAAATCGTTCTTATAAGAAATATATGTATATCATGCATTATGTATTCTCTACAAATTTTTTAATAATTCTAATCAAAACAACAATGCAAGATAATAATAATAGTAGAATAACATTAATTTCAATAATAAAAACACTGATAATACTAAATAATTATTAATGCTAATAATATTAATAGTAATATTAAGTCAAATAATAATAATAATAATATTTATTATTATTATTATTATTATTATTATTAATAGCAATAGTAGTATAGTCTAGATATATTGTGAATCATGGATCGTCTCAAAATAATAATAATAATAATAATAAATAATAATAATTATAATAGAAGAATAATAGTAATACTAACTACTCCTAAATATTTATTAATATTAATAATATTATTGCTAATAATGGTAAGATATTATTAGTTATGTGTAGCAAAATAATATTGTAAGAATAATACTTAAAATTATACCTTTAATAGTATTGACATATATATATATATTTGACTAAGATGATATTTCTTTCAAAAGAGTCACCTCTGCACCATTATTTTCTCTTTAATGATTTTGTTATAATTTTTGTCAAACTCGTAATGGTAAAGCTCTACATTCAACTTTGTTAAAGGAAAAATATTTTTGATGAGAGAATCCAAAAACATGTTTGATTTGTAATAAGAGACATCCAAATTAATGTATACAAAATATTTATTTTTAATAACTTGTGTATTAAAAATAATTTTTAAAATGAACATTTACTTTTAATAGCAAGCTAATATCATAAAAAATGATTTCTAAATTTAATTTTACTATGGATTTTCATAAATAAATGATAATTTTATACATTATAATATTTTTTTTTGTGAATAAAATAAATTAATTAAGAATTACAAAATTAAAAGAAATAAAAAATAAACATAATAAAAGAAATAATTTAAATAAATCAAAATTAAATGATTTATAAAAATTATTACAAAAATTTAATATAAAACATCAAAATTCAAATATTAAGGAAAAATATTCTACTAACATAAATGATCATATACAATTATTAATAATAAAATAATAAAATAATTATTATTATGTGGTGAAAAATATTTAACAAATTTATTATTATTATAATTATAATTTGAATGAAAATCAGAGCACAGTTAATCTTGATTCTGCAAATAATGCCCATCCTTCCAAACACCAATAGAGCCGATCTTAAATTTTTCTTTAATGTCCCTTCTAATGTATCAAATAGAAAGTTTTTTTGGAATTAATATAGGAATAACAGAAAAAATCCAATAAAGAATTTTGACTTAGTGAAAAGAATTTGTACTTAATGAAAATACTATTGATAAGGATACTGATCATTGTAAGGCCCCATTTCTTTTCTGTCCTAGAGTTGGTGGGCTGCCCTTGTAAGTGGGCCTAAGGGTTGGCCCAATGTATATAAGCCCTGCTATGTTGCCCTAATCCCATCTCACACTCACTCTTTCAGAAACCAGCCGCCATCCCTTACTACCTCTCACGAAAAGCTCTGTTAGGGTTTACCCTAAGGTCCCCCTCCTTCAAGCTCAAACTCAGTCCTACTTCCTGCACGACGTAAGTGACCCTAAAACCTATCGTCTCCACTTTCCTTCTTCGTATTCCACCGTTTAATGTTGGTTGATGACTCTGTTCTTCCTTTTGTGCTGCTGTTACACCAGTTCCTGACCCGTCTCCCGAACTGTTGTGCTCCGGAGTCCAGTGCCGGGGTCTGTAGGAACCCATTTCCAGGTACGGGAAGTTAGGGTTCTAATTTCGAGTCTTTTTGGAACTGTTTATGCGTTGATGGTTGATTGCATGGTTGGATCTGTCGTTTTGATGTGTGAAAGTACTTTGCATGTGTTGTTTGGTCGGAGAACATGGCTGTTGCAGTGAAGAACAGTGGCGAGACCTGTTAATCTCGCCCAAGCGAGTCAGTCTCGCCTAAGCGAGATGAAACAGGGAGCTCGCCTAGGGCTTCTGCGCGAAAGGTCGCCCAGGCGACCAGCTCAACGTTTGAGCGAGCGAGCACCTCGCCCAGGCGAGAGGGGTCTCGCCTAGGCGAGATCCCGCATGTGCCCCTGCTCCCCTTTTTAGCCCTCGCCTAGGCGAGGGGGAGGCTCGCCTGAGCGAGCACGTCTCGCCTGAGCGAGACCCCTCAGCCTGAGCGAGGGGCTGGGCGAGACAGAGTATGGTTCGCTTGTTATGTTACCTTGGATTGAGTGGTAATTACTTGGGTTTGCTTGTACGTTGAGATGTATGTATTTATATATGAGGGACCGCCATGTGTGTGTGAAATGATTCTTGAATGGAATGATGGGTGTTGTGGAAGTTCGGCATGTGAAATTTATGAGTGAGTTGGAACTTATGGGGCACGTTATCGATATGAGGTGAGGCCCTAAACTCATGGGGAAGTGGTGATAAATGGTATAGATTCAACATGCGATACGGAAGAGGTGCTATTTTGTTGAGATTGACGTGGGATTGTGAGCATGATTGCTATTCTCTTATTTGTGGATTTTATGCTTGTTGGGTCTGTGTCAGTGCGTAAGTCCTTGGGGATCTCTAGGTGAGATTTCCAGGGCTGCGCTTCAGTGGTCGGGACATAATTCCATGGCCCCTGTTAGTGGGTGTCCATGGTGGTGCCCCATCTGTATAACTAGGTAAGGATTCAAGGTAAGGACTGCATCCTAACACTCTAAGGGGCCAGTTAGTCTCACTTAGAGCGGACTGACTCCTGTGGTGAGAGTAGCAGGAGGGCTGTAATTCATTAAGGGCTAACCTTGTGGTGAGGGAGATTTGATTCATTGTAACACTTGTAACACATAGCTCGGGGGTGAGCAGAGGTATCCACCACAAGTGCAAGCATCCGCTGAATCCGACTAAGTTATACGTATCCGGATGAGTCGAGTCGAGTCGTAGTGTATTGAATGAAGAGTCATAACATGTTTGGTTGCTGTGTGGATATGAGATGATGAAAATATATTTGACTGCATGATGAATATGTTGTTGGCTCTAGCTTACCCGTTCTGTTGCATGGTTGTGATGTATGTGGCTGATCTTCTTGCGATGATCATCAACTTGGTTGATGGGAGCAGATGGGCGAGATTCTCGTGGTCAACAAGGGAATGACGACTCTGCTACTTAGCCATCTGGGCTGGATCTCACACTTCTTTCTTTCGTGTTTTCTTTAGGGCTATGGCCCATGTATTCGTGGTTATTAGATTGTAAACTTTTAGTTAAATAGCTATCCTACTTTTGTTGGCATCGTGGTGTGCCTAGTTTTGTAGGGGTGATGTTGAGAACCCCAGGACTGCGTTGTTGTGCTATCTTATGTGTGGCGTTTCCTTTAATTGCGTTTATAAATTAAATGGGACGTTACAATCATTGTTTTATCAGTGCTCCTAATTCAATCATTAAAAGATGTAAAATTAACAACCCTGTTTCTCCATTTATAATAACAAATGGATACAATATATACATAACAAAAAAATATCTTTAAATGTTATGATAGCTACAATATGAATGCCACGTTTATATTAACAATTTTCTCACTTTGCATAGCTTCCAAACTTGTTTGTTTTTAGCTAATTCATAAAACATCAATATCTATACTTCATGTCCCATACTTCATCTCCAGATTGAGTTTTTCACGCCCCTGAACACATATATTTGACTGCATAATTGTTTAATTGCTTATTATCATTTATTGTCGGGTTAAATATGTTTTTGATCCCTTAACTTTCAGTGAATTTTGGAATTAGTCTATTTTGAAACTTTAGACCAATTTAGTCCTTTATCTTTCAAAATATGTGGATTTAGTCCTTTTAATCAAATTTTGTTAGGTTTATTTGATGTTTTATACACATTTTAGGATTGCATTTGAGTTGTTTATACTGTTTGACACATTTTTGCTTTAATGCACTAGTGCAGGGAAGGGATTTGACCGCGGTTATTTTGACCTTTTGACTTCGGTTTTACACCCGAGGCATATACTGACGAGGTAAAAAAGATCTGTTTATGCCTCGGTTATGAACCGAGGCATATGCGAGGGTTACTGCGTCGGTTCTGGAGGGAACCGATGCCTAATGGGTATCACGAATTTAAAAAAAAAACTTTCTGACCCACCCTCCCTCTCTAAAGTTAGGGTTTCCTCTCACCGACTCCGGCGCCGCACACCACGTCAGCAATCTCAGCACCATCCTCGTTGCTTCAATTCAAGATGCCAAGGACCGCATCGCGTAGATCGAGTATGTCTTCTGCTCCCAACTCTATCCTCAACTTAAATCTGACGCGGCATCAAAACGGCGCCGCACCGACTAGCTCCAACGCGAGGTCGACGAGAACATGGCACTGCACAAGAACCTCGTGGAGTTGGTGTAGTCCAAGGTGTCCGCTCTGAGAAACGAAACACTGCGTTTTCGAAATTTGAGGACTACGAGAGGGAGAAGGTGAAGTTGCTCGCAAGAATCAAGGAGTTGGACGAGAAACTAAGGAGGAAGACGCGAGAAGTTGAAGAGGAAGGGGCACGAAAAACTTGTTTCTGCAACGAGACTTGCATTCGAAAATGGAAGAGAGAAAAAATGCTGCTACTAACGCAAAGAAGACGAACAATGACGCGATTTCTTTTTAACCCTAAGAAGACTTATTGCCTCGGTTGATTTTAAACCGAGGCATAAACATCTATATGCCTCGGTTACATTCAACCCGAGGCATATTCCACTCGAAAAGCAATCAAATATGCCTCGGTTATAAGAGACATGAGGCATAAACATCTATCTACCTCGGTTATAGGAGACCCGAGGCATAAACATCTATCTGCCTCGGTTAGATTTGACCCGAGGCATAAAAGTCTGCCACCTGTTTAAAAATATCAAAGCAGCGGGAAAAATAAAAATTTGGGGGGGGGGGGAGGGGGTTTATGCCTCGGTTCTATGTACAACTGAGGCATAAAAGTTCGAAAAAATTATAAAAGTGCCACCGCGTCTTCATATACCTCGTTTGCGCATGAACCGGTGCATATTGGGCACTGTAAAAAGTTTGTTCTGCACTAGTGATGTTAAGTCAAATACTAGTATGAAACACGCTTGAAATGTCAAATAAATTTAATAAAATTTGATTAAAATTACTAAATCCACGTATTTCGAAAGATGAATGACTAAATTAGTCCAAAGTTTCGAAATGGACTAATTCCAAAATTCACTGAAAGTTAGGGGACCAAAAATGTATTTAACCCTTTATTGTCTGAATCACTATGTCCCATTTTTCAAAGAATATGAATCGGTATGGTTCACTTCCATTGGTCTTGAAAGATTATGCTCTAGTGAAGTTGGTGCAACTTTCTTATGGCAACTTCCTTCAAGTTTGGATTTGTTTCTATGTGCATTATGGAACCAAAATTAGTAAGAACATTGGTTAAATACATAGTCATGATATACAGAGTAAGATAACATATAGTGTGATTATTTAAGTGACAAAACATAGTATGATTAAATATATACATTTTAAATAACTTAAACTTGGAATAAAATATTGACCTCATATTTGTTTACTTATTCAGTGATCTAGATTAAATATATACATTCTAAATAACTTAAACTTAGATTATGAATCAGTCTATCTATCCATCCTTACAGTTAATTCTTCTATGCAATGGAGAAACCTTTAACATAGAAAGGTTGTTGCATGATGTTTATAGTATGGTTCAACACATGTTTAGTTAATGAAAAATTATTTTACCTTAGGTAAAGGTAATGTGATTGAATTTCCTAGATGATCTTTATGTTAGGTTGCTTGAGAGAAAAAGGAAGCACAACACAACAAATATAGTCCCTACAATTGCAAGTAATGGGATATTTGATCTCTAAAATTACAAACATGATATTTTACTCCTTAAAATGAAGGCCTACGCGATTATGCAAGGTTTCATCTCATCTTGACTTAAAGATATAGGTTTTATAGAGTCTGCTTCATGACATGCAATAAAATACAGTTATATATAGAAGGATGAACACAAAAAGATACATGATTTATAGACAAATAATATCGTATCATAAGGATAATCTTTATTCATATTGGGACATGGACATAGTCTTCATTAATGGCACGCTCAAGTGCATCGCGTCTTTAAACCACGTGTAACTGGTTGTTTGCCTTCAAAAATAATCAAGTCCACTATTTAGATCAGAAAATAAAAAATCTAATATATGACCAATAAAAGACAAGAAATCAATTATCAGTAACAAAGTAGGAAAGTAACTTGATTTGAGCAAACATATTTTGTTTGAGAGCCTCTAACATATTGGTCAACCTTCAATTTGACCCTTCAAAGTAGCAACAATTTTCATGGAGTAAATAATAAAAATATAAACAAACTAACTCTCCTACAAACTTAGTCAAAACTAATCAACATATTTCTAGGAATTTAAATTAAACAGCTATAGATGCAAACATTCAACATTCCTAATTACCTTATTAGTAACAAACAAAAACTTTTTCTCTTGTTCTCAAACTTTCCTGTGAGGAGTACCTTCATTAAGATTTCAACCCACTGTTAAAATGAAACTACTCCTTCTTGTTGTACTTGTATAACAAAATAATGATTGGCATTAAAGTGTTTAGTCTTTGAATTATAAACTTGCTACATGATTATCTATAAACAACTTGGTTATATTAAGTTTTGTACTTTTGTAAAAAAATAAAATAAATTGTCATGTCAATACTATAAAGCAAAGAAAATCTACAAGAATATACAAAACAAAAGCACACCATCAAGGGACATTGGCAACCAAGGCATAAAATTATTGCCATAAAAGATAGTGATGAATTAGAAGTTAAAAGAAAAAAACAAAAGAAATATCAATATCAAAACTTGTGCCCTGAAGCATTAGCAATTAATATTATGGTTAGAATCCTAAGTCATGGATAATGGATAACAACAAAAATATACCGATCACTCTTCCTGACTTTGGATCCCCTCATGCCATCACGAATGATTTCATCTTCTCAAGTGCATCCCAAAGTGGAATTGGATCATTCTAATTAATATCTAGATTATGAAACTACACAAAATATTCTGGCTGAAATTCAATCTACTATAATCAATAAAGAAGCTAAAAAAAAATATAAACAATTAAACATGGAAATATGGGTACTAAACAAAAAAATAGAAATTTGGCTGACAAAACTTCTTCCAGAGAAATGTTTCAAGCTTTTGGGATATGCTTAGTGAGCATTTGATAATCTTAGTGAGCATTAGAATTGAAACTGCACATAAAATAGACACTTAATAAATGTTTTAGCGGTATGAACAAATAATTGAAAATGCAATAGATTTAGAACCTCACTCTCATTTCAATACCTATCAAGTACAAACGATTATGTGTTTTATGTCATTATCAGTCATAATGAAAACAATTTGAAAATATGAAAGTTCCAACAGTACTACCAAATGTCATATATATGCTTTATCGTAAGTATTATTTGTGATACAGTAAATTCTTCCACTCGAGGAGCACAAATATCTTCATATTTTCCTAAAAGGCCATGATAAAAAAACATGACAAGCAATTATCAAACTACAAAAGGTTTAATAAATTGACAACACTAAAATATTAGCAATAAAGAAAAGGTTACATGACGTACTGTTGAGAGGAGTAGCTGAATATCCGCTTTTATGTCAGATGACCACAATCTTATATTTCTCTCTTGTTTTTGTCTTTGTGTCTATCCCTTCCATGGAAAAAACAGAACAATCCATATGTGTTATAAGATAAAAGAAATAGAAATAAAGTAAAGATATTAGTATGAGCCAAAGTCACATGTTTTACAAAGTAGAAAATTTCACTTGCTTTAGAACATAAGAAGACATGTTAATTTTAATATGAAATTGCAACCTAGTTAAACTTTTACTCATTTGATCACAACTATTGGGTATAAACAGACACAAATAAACCAACAATTAAAAATACTAACTACAAGTACAACAAAATTATATTTAACTTCTACTATTTAAAAAGTCATATGACATATATTTTAAAAAATATATATGAAAAAGTTTAAATGACACAAATAAGCAAATAATTAAAAAATAACTACAAGTACAAAAAAGTCATATTTAACTTTTACTATTAAAAAAAATCATATGACATAATATTTAAAAAATATATATCAAAAGTTTAAATGCGTATAAATTTTAGATATATAAACCAAAAGACATACAAATTTAAATTGAAATGTTAAAGAATCCAAAGACATTTCAAAAGAAAGAGTACAAAAAACATCTAAATGTTCCCTATTCCTAGATGTTTGACATAAATCTCACCTATTATTTTTCTTCTAACTAACCTTGCTAACCTAAAAAAACAACTACAAACATAGATGAATAGCAAATAGAAAAATAAAAGTCATTTATCAACTAATATTTACATTGTTTTTTGTTTGAAGGAAAGAAATAACACTAAAATATAAGCCAAAATATACTTTCAATAAGAGAATCACTAAAGATCATAAAAAAAACATTCCCCTATACAATTAACTACCTTACATCTTTGCAAACATATGAAGCATGAAACAAAACAATCAAACCTGGTAGAAGAGTGTATGATGTAATTGAATAATATCTTGATTAATAGCTTCACAAACTATCCACGCAATAATGTCTCTCTTGGAGGACATCATGTCCTATTCGTAAGATATTATATTAGGCATTATCATAATCACATTATCATCAAACTTTCATGCTAAATTTTGTAAGTATAATGTGAAATACCAATCTAGGAACAATGTCCAACAAAACTACAAAACTTTCTAAAACATCAAAATTAAAAAAATTTACAAACCATATTTAAAAATCATGCTTAAGAGAATAGATTAATCCAGTGTCCATCCCAAATACAACTTGAAAAAACATAAAGAACCATGAAACATAACAATATACCAAACAACGAAAAATACACTAACAACACAACTAACTACCAGTAAAATAACTTTAAAACCCAAATGCCTCCCAAAATATTAAATGTGTACAAATTCTAGATAAATAAACCAAAAGACGTACAAATCTAAATTGAAATCTTAAAGAATTCAAAGACATTTCAGAATAAAGAGTACACAAAAACATATAAATGTTCCCCACCTAGAGGTTTGACATAAATTTCACCTATTATTTTGCTTATAACTAACCTTGCTAACATGAAAAAACAACTACAAACACAAATTAATAGCAAATAGAAAAATAAAAGTCATTTATCAATTAATATTTACAATTTTTTTTGTCTAATAAGGAAAAAAATAACACTAAAATATAAGCCAAAATATATATTCAATAGGAGAATAACTAAAGATCATAAACAAATTCTTTCCCCTAAACAACTAACTACCTTACATTTTGGCAAACATATCAAACATAAAACAAAACAATCAAACATGTTAGAAGATTACACTATCTAGACGATAATGTCTCTCTTGGAGGACATCATGTCCTATTCGTAAGATATTATATTAGGCACAGACATATAAACGTAAATCTCTTATCATTATCACATTATCATCAAACTTTCATACTATATTTTCAAAGCATAAAAATAATGTCTCATGTGAAACATCAATCTAGAAACAATGTCTAACAAAACTGCAAAACTTTTTAAAACATAAAAAAAATTACAAACCATATTTACAAATCATGCTCAAGAGATTAGATTGGTCTAGTTTCCATCCCAACTAAAACTTGAAAAAATATAAAGAACCATGAAATATAACAATATACAAAGAATGAAAAATACACTAATAACACAACTAACTACTAGTAAAATAACTTTAAAACTCAAATAGCTCCCAAAAGTTTAAATGCATACAAATTTTAGATAAATAAACCAAAATACGTTCAAATTTAAATTGAAATCTTAAAGAGTGCAAAAAGACATTTAAACATTCCCCCTTCTTAACGATTTAGCACAAATCTCAACTCTTATTTTCTCTAAATTTTTCTCATAGGTAACCTTATAACATGAAAAAACAAATACAAACAGAAATCAATAGAAATGAATAGAAAATAGAAAATAAAAGTCATTTATAAAGTACACAACAATAATCTATAACTGAATCAACAATAATATTTACTGTATTTTTGTCTGTTAAGGAAAGAAATAACGCTAAAATATAACCCAAAATATACACTCAATATGAGAATTAATAAAGATCATAAACAAATTCTTCACCCTTGACAACTAACTACATCACATTTTTGCAAACATATGAAACATAAATCCGAACAATCAAACCTGTTAGAAGAGTCCATTAGGTAATTGATTAATAGTTCTACAATCTCCATCAACAAAATTATGCTTTTATAAGACAACAATAAGGAGATAAAAATAAGAATTTAAGTATCTCGGTGAGATAGGAAATAACACTAAAAAGAAACAAAATAAAACCCTCTTAATAAGTAAATAGAGAACAATAAAACACTAACACACAAAAAAGATTTAAACTTCACTACAACAAGAAGGAAATAACACAAAAAGCAACCAAAACAACATTGTTAAAAAAGAAACAAAAGAACAAAAACACATAACACACAAATAAACTCATAAGCCTTGACAACACAATACACAACCCATAAACATGTACATATTTATTTCGCAAAGCAAAAAAAGATAAGAATAATACTAGAAAACCTAGCAGAAGAAACTCAAAAGATGGAGAGAATATTTATGGGACTTAGAGATGACAACATTGACATCCCAAAGAATACAAATCCTAGTTGTTGAAAAAAAAACTTTCAGAAAGAAAATAGAGAAAAAATTAAGAAAAAAAACTGTATTAAATGTGTACAAAGGAAAACAAAGGACTTGTATGACAAAAATATACAATGAACCGATGAAACTAGTTGAAAAGAAAAATAGAACCCAAACAATACAAAATTCATAGATCTAAAAATGAAAAAGAAAATAATAGAGACAAACACAAAAATTTGTATGATGCAAATATACAAAGAAACCCAAAAAAAACATGAAGTTGTTAGATTTCGAAAAGAAGAACCTAACCTTCAACCTTAATGGAAAATAAGAAGAAGAACACCAACAAAAATAAGAAGAATAACACCAAAAACAAAATGGGTTGAGAAAAGCCTACCCTGAACCTTATGTGGAACGAATAAGAAGCCGAACACCAACAAAAATAAGAAATAAGGAGAAGAACACGAAAAACAAATATGGGTTCAAAAAGACCTAACTTGAACTGGGACAAATAAGAAGTAGAAGATATGAAGAAGAAGAGGAGGGAGCGGGAAACTAAGTTGGGCACATCCATCAATCATTTTCTTCCTGTCCATTGAGTACAGTGATATCAAACTCAAACGGGGAAGGGGAAAAAGCGCCAAACATTAAAATACAAAGATACCACCGACAAATAATGGCATCAGAAACATGAAGGTGAGGATTAAATGGTCCATTGGCTGGGAAACATGGAGAATGACAGAAAAGCCACACTTGAGAACAAGTGTCACAATATTAGAATGGGTATTAAAGGAAAACGAAAATTGGAAATGACTTAAAAACCAATTATTTGGACAATTATCAAAATTTTAAGAAGGGGTAGTTAGGTATATTCATTGGTAGTTGTTTTTCTTATATTGTTATAAAAAATAAAACATTGAAATTTATAAAAGATGGTAGTTAAAATATGACATTTCAAAAAATGACAATTAAAAATGTCATAATTTATTTGCAAATTGTGGCAATTTTCCTATTGTCATATTATACCATAAAAACGGTGGTTTTGAATAACCACCATATTAAAATTGCCATAATTTATAAGATTTTTTGTGGTGTTTTTACTTAAGTACGTTTTATCAATGATTGTTTTCCGCTAAAAGTGTACGTTTTATAACTTTTCATAACATCCCAAATCGGGGTGTTACATTTTGGATTCAAAACTGGGTTTTCAAAAAAAAATTGGGATTGTGTAGAGTGAGCTCGTCTAGTAGATGTTGTGTGACTTTGAGTGATGTTAATGTTGATAGTAAATTATTGTTGTTGTTGTTGTTATTGTTGTATTATATGTAAGATAAATGTCATAGTCTCTTTGGTTTGGAGTGTTTGTTTGGAACTTTGAAGTTGTTAACTGAAGAAGAAAATGAGTTGATGATCAATCATTGTAATTGAATTACAAGTGCAAAATTTTCATTGTTGTAATAAATTTGGAAGTTATGAAATTTTTGGGTTGGGTCTCTTAAGGTTCTGGAATCCAAGTATTACATTGATTAGATGTTGGGTAAGTTTGGTTTTATATTTTGAATGTTTGCATGGGATGAAAATGGGTTCTGGTGTGCTTTAACACCTAGTCCATAACATGTTTTTCTTATGTCTGAAAGGTGTGATCTTCGTGTGGAGGTCTATAGTTGGAAATATGTGTCACGTAGAGTTGTTTTTGTGGTTTTTTTCTTTGGTTCGACTTGTTCTCTTTATTTAGTGATAATTACCTGGTATGTAAGATACGATTGGTGATGTTGGTGTGATGCATGCTTGGGTGAGATGTTATGTTTAGTGAATACTATGGTGATGAAACATGTTATACTTGATTGTATATGTGATGTATAATATGAATTCTCTCATATTTGTAAAACTAGGTTGTACTTTTACTTAGAGGACTTTGGTGAGTCGAGTAAAAGGGGTTACACTTTTTACACATAGGACATTGGTGAGTTGGGTAAAAGGAGGTTTTTTTCTACTGTAAGACTTTGGTCTAAGATTAGTAACAGTGCTCTTGCCGGGTTTTGGTAAGCAGGCAAGGGTTGTTACTTGTAAGTCTTAGGGAAAGCAATTCTCTTGCTGGGTTTTGGTGAGTAGGCCAGGGTTATTGCTTGTGAGTCTTAGGGACAACAATGCTCTTGCTAGGTTTTGGTGAGCAGGTAAGGGTTGTTACTTGTTCTCTTTAAGAGGCATTAGTGCGCAAGGGGAGAAATCCTTTCCAAGAAGCATTAGTGTGTAGGAAAGGGAACTGATTGGTTATGAGAGAATGATATATTATGTGATGTGATTTAATAATGGTAATGTAAATTGGGTGAATTAGGTCTTATGATATGGTCATGAGGTATAATATACATGTGTCTACATATGTGATTGCACATTATAAATACTCTAATAACTATAAAGCAGTGATTGTTCTTTTCCCTAAAAATCAAAAATTAGATCTTAGAAACAGGTATAGAGAAATACCTCAAATATAAACCAATGTGGAATAAAAACTCAATGACTAATAAAAAAAGGTCATGGTCCAAGCAAGTCATCTACCCCAGTTCATGGGGGGGGGTTGTTTCAATAACATTTTAACCCTCCACTATTGAGAGATACAAGTAATCCTTGCCCTACGAAACAAAACTCATTAAAACATATCAAAGCGTATTTAACCAATCACATATGTACTCTAAAAAATTGTTAAATCTAGTTTATTTTGATATAAAATAATTTAGAATAAAACCTCAATGAAAAATGCAGAAAGTTGATGGTCCATGCAAGTGAGGTGTCCCAAGTCATTGTGGAGTGTGGTTGCAGCAACTTGTTATCCCTCTACTATTGGGAGGTAGAGGTAATCGTTGCTCTGTGAAACCAGCCTCACGCAGTT